>Ga0068714_10002597_pt1 | contig 22906 bp, 20 predicted proteins | sample MTBNYHSulfiMetaG_FD_62988 | JGI IMG/M metagenome (GOLD analysis project Ga0068714, IMG submission 62988) | Enrichment culture microbial communities from rom New York Harbor, USA that are MTBE-degrading - MTBE-NYH (New York Harbor Sulfidogenic)... | ecosystem: Environmental > Aquatic > Marine >... | reverse complement strand
CAATCCGCAGCGCGGTCATCGAGACCATCGCAGCGAACGAGGATGACGCCTGCTACATCCGGCCGATCGTGCTGCGGGGTGGGGACACGTTCCAGCTCGATGGCCGATCGTGCCCGACCCACGTCGCGATCATCACGGCGCCGATGGGCCAGTACCTTGGCCCGGAGGCCTTGGAGCGGGGCGTCGACGTCGGCGTGAGTTCCTGGCAACGGATGGCCCCGAACACCTATCCCGCCGCTGCGAAGCTCGGCGGCCAGTACCTGAACTCCCAATTCATCAGTATGGAAGCCCACGATCACGGGTACAGCGAGGGGATCGCGCTCGATGTCAGCGGACGGGTCAGTGAGGGCAGCGGCGAGAACCTCTTTCTCGTTCGAAATGGACAGCTCTACACACCCCCCCTATCCTGCTCGATCCTCGACGGCATCACCCGGCGTTGCGTGATCCAACTGGCCATGGACCTGAAAATCCCGCTCGACGAACAGATCATCCCCCGCGAGTGGCTCTACCTGGCGGACGAGCTCTTCTTCTCGGGTACGGCGGTCGAAGTCACCCCGATCCGTTCCGTCGACGGGATCATCATCGGGGAGGGACGCCGAGGCCCGACCACGGCGAGGCTCTCAGACGCGTTCTTCGACATCGTGCGCGGCCGGGTTCCGGATCGCCACGGGTGGCTGACTCAGGTGCGCCAGGGGCCGCCATGAGCCTTACGATCTACGATACCACCCTGCGAGACGGAGCCCAGCAAGAGGGCATCTCCTTCTCGGTGCAAGACAAACTCAAGATCGCCGGTCTGCTCGACCGCCTGGGTGTGGACGTCATCGAGGGGGGATGGCCGGGATCGAACCCCAAGGACGCCGAGTTTTTCCAGCGAGCGACCGATCTCGGCCTCGATCACGCGACGCTCAGCGCGTTCGGCAGCACTCGGCACGCAGGAAGACACGTCGAGGACGATCCGGGCTTGGGCGCCTTGCTTGGTGCGCAAACGGAAGCGGTCGCCTTGTTCGGCAAGGCGTCCGCCGTGCACGTCCGCCGCGTCCTGGGCGTCACCCTCGAGGAGAACCTGCGGATGATCGAGGACAGCGTCGCCTACCTGAAGGAGCACGGTCGATTCGTCATCTACGACGCAGAGCATGTCTTCGACGGCTACTGCGACAATCCTGACTACGCGCTCGCCACCCTGGAGGCCGCCGCCTCGGCTGGCGCGGATGTCCTGGTTCTCTGTGACACGAACGGGGGCTCGCTGCCCAATGAGATCGCGGCGCTCACGGCCGCCGCCGCGAAGCGGTTCTCCGTTCCGATCGGGATTCACGCCCACAATGACAGCGAGATGGCCGTTGCCAACTCCCTCGCGGCGCTCCAGGCCGGCGCAAGCCACGTCCAAGGAACAGTGAACGGCATGGGGGAGCGGTGTGGGAACGCCAATCTGTGCTCGATTCTGCCAGCCTTGCGCCTGAAGATGGGCCACGCCGAGATCCTTCCCGATCGGCTCGAGCGTCTCACCGAGACGGCTCGCGCAATCAGTGAAATCGCGAACCTGCAGCCCAATCTCAACCTCCCCTACGTGGGGGAGAGCGCGTTTGCGCACAAGGGCGGCATGCACGTCGATGCCCTCGCGAAGTACACCCGGAGCTACCATCACATCGATCCGCGCCTTGTGGGGAACCACAGCCGCGTGCTGGTCTCCGAGCTCTCCGGCAAGGGCAGCATTGCCTACAAGATCCGGGAGTGCGGACTCGACATCCCCACCAACGGACCGCGTGGGCGGCGGGTGCTGACCCAGATCAAGGACCTCGAGAGCCGCGGGTTTCAGTTCGACGGAGCCGAGGGATCCGTCGAACTCCTTCTCCAGCGAAGCAGCCCCAGCTATCAGGCGCCATTCGAGCTCATGGGCTTCCACGTGCTGGTCAACAGGCAGGAGGACGGACGGCTCTCCGCCGAGGCAGCCGTCAAGCTCCGCGTGGGCGAGGAGGTCATCCACACAGCGGCCGAGGGCAACGGCCCGGTAAACGCCCTCGACACCGCGGTTCGAAAGGCGCTTCTCCCCATCTTTCCGCGTCTCGCCTCGATCCATCTGACCGACTACAAGGTCCGTATCCTGGACAGCGCGGGCGGCACCGCCGCACAGACGCGAGTGCTCATCACGACGTCCGGCGAGGAGCGGTGCTGGAGTACGGTCGGCTGCTCCGCCAACATCATCGAAGCCAGTTGGATCGCCCTCGGTGACGCGTTGGAGTACGCGGTCACGATCGCCGGGGCGGGAACGCCGCGCACAGTGGAGGCGAGAGGATGAACGCGAAGATCGCGCTTCTGCCTGGCGACGGGTGCGGTCCGGAGGTTGTCGCGGAGGGGGTCAAGGTCCTGCGCGCGGTCGCGGCCCGGAACAGCCACCGATTCACGTTCCAAGAGGGATCGATCGGAGGTGCCGGGATCGACCGCGTGGGGAATCCGCTGCCACGGGAGAGCCTGGCGCTCTGCCGACGCTCGGACGCCGCTTTGCTGGGAGCGGTCGGCGGGCCGAAGTGGTCGGATCCGTACGCGACGATTCGACCAGAGCAGGGGCTCCTCGCACTTCGGAAGGCACTCGGCCTCTACGCGAATCTCCGACCGGTCAAGGTGCACCGCGAACTCGCCGAGGCGTCGCCACTCAAGGCGGCCAACGTGACCGGCGTCGATCTTGTGGTCGTGCGCGAGTTGATTGGGGGGATCTACTTCGGGCCGCGCCAGGAAGCCAATGAGACCACACGATCCGCGCACGATACCATGCGCTACACCGAGCCCGAGGTGCGCCGCATCGCGGCGCTGGCCTTTAACCTCGCCCGCCGACGAAAAGGGAAGGTGACCTCCGTCGACAAGGCGAACGTTCTCGCATCCTCACGCCTGTGGCGAACGGTGGTCACCGAAGTGGGGCGAGCCTACCCGGATATCACGCTCAATCATGTCCTCGTCGATGCCGCGGCGATGCACCTGCTGCGCGCACCCGGGACGTTCGATGTCGTCCTGACCGCGAACCTCTTCGGTGATATCCTCACCGACGAGGCGTCCATGCTCACCGGCTCACTGGGCATGCTCCCTTCGGCCTGTCTGGGAGAAGACTCCCTGGGTGTCTACGAGCCGGTCCACGGCAGCGCCCCGGATATTGCGGGAAAGGGCATCGCCAACCCGCTGGCCACGATACTCAGCGCCGCCCTGCTGCTGCGCCACTCCCTCAGGCTCGAGGAGGAGGCTCTGGGCGTCGAGACCGCAGTCGAAGACGTGCTCGCCGCCGGCCTGCGCACCGCCGACATACAGCAGGACGGGACGACCTGCGTCAGCACGGCCGCAATGGGCGACCTGATCGCCGAAAGGATCAGCAATGCGAAGTGACCAAGCCAAACGCGGAATCGAGCGAGCACCTCACCGAAGCCTGTTCTACGCGACGGGACTCACTGCGGAGGAGTTGGAGCGCCCTCTGATCGGGGTCGTGAACTCATACAACGAGATCGTCCCCGGCCACGTCCACCTGAACCGGATCGCCGCCGCTGTGAAGGCGGGTGTACGGATTGCTGGGGGTACGCCCCTGGAGTTCAACACGATCGCGGTGTGCGATGGAATCGCCATGGGACACGCGGGGATGCACTACTCCCTGCCCAGCCGTGAGCTCGTAGCGGATTCCGTCGAGACGGTCGCCGAGGCACACCGGTTCGACGGCCTGGTGTTCGTTCCGAACTGCGACAAGATCGTGCCCGGGATGCTCATGGCCGCAGCCCGCTTGGATATCCCCTCGATCTTCGTCAGCGGCGGGCCGATGCTCGCCGGTCGATTCGATGAAGAGGCCGTGGACCTGAAGACGGTCTTCGAAGCGGTCGGCCAGGTGAAGGCGGGACGACTGTCCAGTGACGCTTTGAGTGAGCTCGAGCTCTCGGCCTGTCCGGGATGCGGCTCGTGCGCCGGCCTCTTCACCGCCAACTCCATGAACTGCCTCACCGAAGCCCTGGGCATGGCCCTTCCCGGAAACGGGACGGTCCCCGCGGTGAGCGCGGCGCGCCTCCGGCTGGCCAAAGACACCGGAATGCGGATCATGCTGCTTGTGCAGGGAAACCTGCGTCCTCGGTCGATCTTGACCCACGAGGCGTTTGCCAACGCAATCGCTGTCGACATGGCTCTGGGAGGATCAACGAACACCGTGCTCCATCTGCCGGCCATCGCTCACGCGGCGGGGCTGGAGCTTCCGCTCGTCTCGTTCCAAGAGATCAGCGCGCGCACGCCGTACCTCGTCAGGATGAGCCCCTCAGGGCCTCATCACATGCGGGACTTGGACGAAGCGGGCGGTGTCCCCGCGGTGATGACGGAGCTCCTGGCCCACGGACTCCTGAGCGCTAGCCCGCTCACCGTAACCGCGCGCCCCATGGGCGAGAACTTGAGACACGCCAACCCTCGGGGCGAACTCATCCGTCCCGTCGCCGATCCGCACCGGTCAAGCGGCGGGATTGCAGTGCTCTGGGGAAATCTCGCCCCGGAGGGTGCGGTGGTCAAGGCCGCGGCAGTGGATGAGCGGATGATGCGCCATCGCGGGCCCGCGCGCGTGTTCGACGGTGAAGAGGCGGCTCTCGCCGCGATTCTCGGCGGAGACATCGTTGCAGGTGATGCGGTCATCATCCGGTACGAAGGGCCGCGAGGCGGGCCGGGCATGCGCGAGATGCTCATGGCGACCTCGGCGCTCTCGGGACTGGCCCTCGACGACAGCGTGGCTTTGATCACCGATGGACGCTTCTCCGGGGCGACGCGGGGCGCGGCGGTCTGCCACGTCGCTCCGGAAGCAGCGCTCGGCGGGCCGATTGCACTCGTCGAGGAAGGAGACGACATCGAGATCGACATCCCGGGGCGCACACTCACCCTTCACGTGCCGCCAGACGAACTCACGATCCGAAGGGCGCGTTGGACGCCACCGCCACCGAAGGCGGAGACAGGCTACCTAGCGCGCTACATCGCACTGGTTGGCTCGGTCAGCAAGGGCGCCGTGCTCGAAGTTCCCCAGCGTGACGCTCCGTGATCGCCCTCTTGGAGCCGAGCGCCCGCTCCACTAGGAGGAATCGGCAGCTCGTGGTGCCTCCCGTCTACGTCCGACGCACCGGCTCGCAGATGTCGACGATGTGCTTCTTCTGCGGATGCTCCTCGGGGTCGTTCAGGTAGAGCTCGTAGCAGACGCGGCCAGAACCGTAGTCGGTCTCGAAGCCGTTGTTCGGGATCCACTCCTTGCACAGCCGGTCCCAGGCATCGCCGTACTCGGACCGATCGATCTCGACGTGCGCCACCGCGAAGAGGCCGCCGGGCACCATCTGCGTCTTCACCTCGCCGTCCACCGCCGTCTTCTCGGGCACAGTGATGCAAGCATCCGAGCGCAGCTTCGCCACATCGACCGTCTCGGGGTCGTCGTGGTAGATCGCCAGGACTTGGGTTTCGGGAAACCGTAGGAGGCTCTTCTTCCCGGCCCACGCGAAGATGCGCTGCAGTCCCTCGCCAATCTGGTTGTAGGGGCCGATGTGCCTGACGTATGCGACGTGCCGCTCCGGCAACAGCTTCGCCTTCGCCTCGAACTTCATGGTTGACCTCCTTGTGCTGCGAGCCCAGGCGGTCAGCCGGGCTCGCTCTGCCGCTTCAAGTCCCGCAGCGGGTTCTCAATCTCGTATAGGAGCGAAGGTTGGAGTCCAATAACCCAACACCGCAGAAGGACTGGCAGATCGACAGGTCTTGCGCCTTGCAGCGGCGTCCGACTGTCGCCGGCCACGCTCCCGGAGCGCGGGTTCTGATCCCGTACGCCCTGGTCCCGCACCGGCGAGAGGTCAGTCTCCGTGCTGCTCCCAACGAGCCTGCAGATCCCACCGCCCGCGTACTCGTCTCCCTATCGTGCGTCTTCCCGCACTAGAACGCGGCACTGAGGGTCTCAACGGCCTGTCTCGTCTTCTCTTCCCGGCGCGACTGCGCCCAGTTGACGATCGCTGCGCCCGCGATGCGCGCGCCCTTCGACTGGCAGAGCGTGCGCATCTGGCGAATGGCGCGGTTGCCACCGAGCCACGGGTACGGGAACGCCTGGGTCACGAGGCACCCGACGGTCTTGCCACCAAGCGACCCGATCCCCTGGAGATACGCCTTGAGCACCGGGGAGAGGGAGAACGCCTCGACCGCCGAGCCGAACACGAGCCCCTCGTAGGGCGTTACGTCCGGACGGGTCTGGAGCTGAAAGACCCGGTCTCCTCCCTTTCGCCCCCCGGCCACGGTGATCTCTTCCAGGCTGACCGCGTGACCGGCCTTGGCGAGCCGCTCCTTCACCTTCTCGGCCACCGATCGCGTATTCCCGGTCTGGGAATAGACGATGATCCCGATCTTCATCCTGCACCTCCGCTACAACCTACGCCGGCCCTCCCACGGGGTGCCCAGCGCCCGTGGACACAGATCCGCCACGACGGCCGCCATCGCGCCCGCCGATGTCGCTACGTGTTGTGCACGCGCTTGATGATGTAGCCTCCCGACTTCTCGTCGCGCTCGAGATCGAGGATCCCGTTCTCCCCGGCCTCGGCCAAGAGTTGTCCGAACGAGCGGAATCCGTAGTACGACTCGCTGAACCCCGGCTTTCGCCGCTTGAGCGTCTGCTTGATCATCGAGCCCCAGATGTTCTCGCCCTCGCCCCGCTCCTCCACCAGCGCCTCGTAGGTTTCGACCACGAGATCCCACGCCTCCTGCTTCTTGGGATCCGCCTTCGCCGTCTTCTTCCCTTTCTTGGCCGTGGACTTGCGGGTCGTGGTCTTGCGAGACTTCTTGGCCGGCTTCTTCTCCCGAACGAGATCATCGTAGAACAGAAACTCATCGCAGTTGCCGATCAGGAGGTCCGAGGTCGAGTTTTTCACGCCGACGCCGATCACGTTCTTGTTGTTCTCCCGCAGCTTGCTCACGAGCGGCGAGAAGTCGGAGTCGCCGCTGACGATGACGAACGTGTCGACGTGTTCCTTGGTGTAGCACAGGTCGAGCGCATCGACGACCATGCGGATGTCCGCTGAATTCTTGCCGGACTGCCGCACGTGCGGGATCTCGATCAACTCGAACGACGCCTCGTGCATCTGCCCCTTGAACTCCTTGTACCTCGCCCAATCACAGTACGCCTTCTTGACGACGATGTTCCCTTTGAGCAGCAGCCGCCCGAGCACCTTACCGATATCGAACTTCGGATACTCGGCCTCCCGCACGCCGAGCGCGACGTTCTCGAAGTCGCAGAACACGGCCATGTTGACGGTTTCCGCCTGATGTGTCATCCGTAGAGATCCTCTCCCTCGTCCCCTTCCCGCCTGTACGTGTTCCACGCCCTTCGCGGTCACCACGGTACCAGAGCGCGGCGGGCGGAGCAAGTAGCGCTCCGCCCGCTCGCATCACGCACGACTGACGTGCCTCGCGCTGTGGCGACTACTCCGCGACCGGCAGGTAGAGATTGAAGACCCACTTCTCCGGATCCGATCCCGCCGGCTGGAGCTGTTCCTCCAGGCATTGGCACCAGTTCCCAGGGCAGGTGTACGGGCTGTCTTCGAACCACGCCACGAGCTCCTTCCACACCCGGCCGATGTTCGAGAGCCCCGTGAACTGCGTCACCGCATACGTCGCGCCGGCGATCTCCTTGACTTCGAGTGGCTCCGCCGCCGCGACCTCCGGCCCGACGGGCAGCCACAGCTCGTAGCCGTAGTTCTCGCTTCCCGGCGAGGGGTTTGGGTTGTTGAAACCGAACGTCCGCGTCCCCTCAGCGGCAAGATCGATCCCTTCCTTGGCGGCGAAGTCCTTGATGAGCGTCCACGCCTTGTTCTCCGGTTCCCTTCCAAAACCGAGCGCGCTGACCACGCGCATCGGCGGCAGCTTGACGATCCGTACGTCTTGAAGCGTCATCGGCACCTCCTCGACCGGTCGATCTGCTTCCGGCTCCTGCTCGTATTCCAGCACCGTCACGACGCGCAACGACCCCAACTCGATGACTTGCACGTCCTCTACGCGCACAAGCACCTCCTCTGTGCGGCTTCTCTTCTCCAGCGTATCGCCCCAAACTGACACCTCCTGTCAGGTATGTGGTATCCTCTCCGCGGAGGTGATCGCGCCGTGCGTGCCGACCGGCTGCTCTCGCTCTTGATGCTTCTACAGACTCGGGGTCGGATGACCGCCGCGCGGCTGGCCGAGGAGCTCGAGGTCTCTAAACGGACCGTCTACCGGGACCTCTACGCGTTGCGTGTCGCCGGCTTCCCGGTGTACACGGAGCGCGGCCCGGGCGGGGGTTGCCGCCTGGAAGAGACGTTCCGAAACCGCCTGACCGGCCTCAACGAAAGCGAGACCCAAGCCCTCTTCATGACGAATATCCCCGCTCCGCTCGTGGAGCTCGGCATCGCCCCGAGCCTGAAGGGCGCCCTGCTCAAACTCGCCGCCGCGCTTCCCGCCGGACGAGAGGGTGCACAAGAGCGCGTGCGCCAACGGATCCACCTCGATCCACTGCCCTGGTCATACACCGCGCAGCCGCCTCCCCACCTCGCCACACTCCACCGCGCTGCCTTCGACGACCGTCTCGTGGATGTGACCTTTCAGCGGATCCAGCGCATCCGCTCTGATCAGCAGATCGCGCCCTACGGCCTGGCGGCCAAAGCGACAACTTGGCACGTAGTATGGTCCGGACCGGATGGGCGGATCCGCGTGGATCGCGTCGATCGGGTCCTCGAAGCCAGGATTACCGACACCCACTTCGATCGGCCGCCGGGCTTCGACCTGCCCGCGTTCTGGCAAACGTGGTGCCGGCAGCACGCTGCAAACCGGCCGCGATACGTCGTGACGCTGCGGGCAGATGAGCCGACAGCGAGCCTGGCCGGTGAGCGATGGGGTGACACGGTCGAATCGATCGAAGAGCCCCCCGACGATCGGCGGCGGCTGCTCCGCGTCTCGTTCGGTTCGCTCGAAGACGCCCGCGCGCAGCTCTTGGCCCTGGGCGGTGCCGTCGAGGTGATCGGACCTCGGGCGCTACGGCTGACCCTCGCCGACTTCGCGCGCCAGACCCTGCGGCGGCACGGAGAGACCGAAGGAGAAAATGATGCTTGACATCCGGCCATTCACGATGGATGACGAAGCGGTCGTTGTGAAACTGTGGGCAGACTGCCGCCTGGTCGTCCCCTGGAACGATCCGCACAGGGACATCCACCGCAAGCTCGCCATGCAACCCGAGATGTTCCTCGTTGCTTGTCTGAGCGACTCCGTCATCGGCACCGTCATGGCCGGCTACGACGGCCATCGCGGCTGGATCAACTACCTCGCCGTCCATCCCGATCATCGCCGAAGCGGAATTGGCAACCGCCTGATGGAGGAAGCCGAACGCCTGCTCCGCCGAGCCGGCTGCCCGAAGATCAACCTCCAGGTCCGACGCACCAACGCAGCCGCCATCGGCTTCTACGAGAAGATCGGCTTCAAGATCGACGAGGTCGTCAGCCTGGGCAAGCGGCTCGAGCCTGACGAGCAGGCACAGACAACGGCCCCGCCGCTCTAGCGCCTATCTCCCCAGGGCAGAGCCCACCAGCTCTCGATTGCGCTCACAGACCCGCCGAAGCGCTTCACCGCTCGAGTGGGTCGGGCTAGAATAGCGGCATCAACGCGAGCTCGCCCCGTCACGAGGCTCATCGTGCCGCAAGAGACAAGGGGACCAGCGATGCAACACATTCTGGCCTGCCACGACATCGTCAAGACCGACTTCGTGCGTGGTGAGAACTGCTCCCTGTACGACAGTCGAGGAAGGCGGTACATCGATTTCGAGTCGGGGATCTGGTGCACGGTCCTCGGTCATAGCCATCCGCGCATCAACCGCGCGATCCGGGAGCAAGTCGCCAAGGTCATGCACCTGGGAACGCGCTATCCAAACGCGCTGGCTGAAGAAGCGGCGCTCGACGTCCTCGATGTCACCGGACTTCGAGGGGGCAAGTGCATCTTCCTGAGTTCCGGAAGCGAGGCGGTCGAGTTCGGCGTTCTGATTGCCAGGCGCGTCACCGGAAGACGCTTGCTCCTCGCCTTCTCGAGTTCTTACCTCGGGGCCTACGGGTCTGCGGGCGGGAAGCGCGCCGATGAGTGGCAGCTCATGAACTGGAGCGCGCGCGGTCGCAGCGCCCCTGATGACTGCTTGCAGGGGATCCCCTTCGCGCGCATCGGCGCGTTCGTCTTCGAGCCCGGCGGCAGCGGCACCGGATTCGTCCGGTTCCCTCCCAAGGAGCTGGTCGAAGAGACCGCACGGCGAGTCCGGGAAGCGGGCGGACTGATCGTGGCCAACGAAGTCACCACCGGGATGGGCCGCACCGGGGCGTGGTTCGGCTTCCAGCACTACAACATCCACCCCGATATCATCGCACTGGGAAAGGGCCTTGGGAACGGGTACCCGGTCAGTGCAGTCGCCATGACGCGAGGCCTCGCCGAGCAGCTCGAGACGGGCGGGTTCCGCTACGCCCAATCCCACCAGAACGACCCGCTGGGCTGCGCGGTGGCCCGCCAGGTCATCGCCGTTCTACGCGAGGAGGGTTGGATCGAGAGGGGCCGGGCAATCGGCGGCGATCTCCTCAACAAATTGAAGCAGCTGGCCGAGAAGCGCACCGCTGTAAAGGAGGCCCGCGGCAGGGGCCTGTTGCTGGGACTCGAACTGCATCCGGAGCATCTGTCAGCCGAGTCGGCCTATGGGATGCTGTTGGAGAAGGGTTTTCTGGTGGGCTACTACCCCGCCGGCAACGTCCTGCGTTTCGATCCCGCCCTCACCATCGACGAGCCGGACATCGCAAGGCTACTTGTGGCTCTGGACACGACGCTCACTGGCGCACGGACGGGGGCGGCCTAGGATCACCGCAGGCGACCGGCTGCGCCGTCGAGCGCCAGGATCATCCGCTGCTGCCCACGGCTGGGAGTCCCAGTCCGTCCATCCTTCTCTCTGGATCGTCTCACCTCCCTGAAGTACAGTTGCAGTAAGCGGAGCGATGTCGTGGTGTCCGCAGGCGAGGGAGCCTCGCATCCGCGCTGTGCACCCGGGGCAAGGGATCGCCTCATCGACAAGACCCCACAAGGGCGCAACACGTGCACGGTTCCGCACGAATCCACCGTTCGACTCGTCGACAAGGAGTAGAGACATGCCTAGCGCAGAAGAGATCTCCCGAATCGGGAAACTCGCTTCGGAACTCGCCGGCCCGTTCGACTTCTCAATCGATCGCAGGCCGGAGACGCTTCATCACTACATGGAAACGGAGTTCGTCCACATGGGCTTCGACGGCAAGCGGATCGGCACCGAGACGTACGGCGTCACCCTCCGCGGGGTTCCCGCGTCCATGGCAGGGACGACACTCGATCAGTACACCTGCGGCGGGTTCTGCGTACGGTTCGACTCGAAGGACATCGTGACGATCCCCGCACTTGCAGGCTGGGGCTACAGCTTCGATCCGATGGCCGGCGCGGACGGGAAGAGCCTCGTATTCGGCGTGCCTCACGACCGCTTCGAGGGCCTGACCGACAGCAACGGAGACGAGTTCACCCCGGACATCCGCTACGCGATCTACAACAACTTCATCGACTTCCACGCCCTGAACAACGTGTTCTCGCGGCCGCTCTTCGGCCGGGGGATCGAACGGCTGAAGCACATCGCCGATCGAATCGTGCATCCCGCGGCCTTCACGGAGGCGCCCGTGAATCTCGGCACGGCCGTGCGGCCGGGCTCGGTCTATCACAACGGCGAGGTCACGCTCGCGTTCAAGGGGATCAGCCTCGTCAACGGCGCCGTCTGCGCGATGATCGAATACGACTCCGGCGAGAGCACGCTGCGCATGGTCATGGCGGCGGGTGAGGATGGCGAGGTCCTGACCGAGGGCGGATCGGAGTACAAGGGCGACCTCTACATCGACCTCGCGACTGGCTGGGTCAGGAGGGTCACGCTGGATGAGTTCGTCGAGACGCAATCGGGTCCGCTGAGCAGCACGCCCGAGACCCACGGGTGCGTCGTGCGCCACCTCCTGCTGCGGTTGATCAGCGCCGAGCAGTTCGCGAAAGGGCCAGCCCCGCTCATCGGCTAGCGCTCGACGCCATCGGCCTGGCTGGGATCGGCGATGGCGTCGCCCCGGAAGCACCTTCCGCTGCCAGCGCCCACTTGCCGCGCCCGGCCGTCTGTGCTATGATCCTTTCCTCAAATCGCGGCGTCGCGATCGGCGCGACGCCTCAACAGAGGAAAAGGAGGTCCGCTATGGCTGAACAGCGAATCGACCACTGCGCCGCCTCCCGATCCTCATCCTAGAACCACCTCTCCTCTCACCGAGCCGGTCCTTCTGAGATCCTTCCCCTCCGTGAGGCAGCGCCAGCGATGGCGGCAGCGTCCTTGTCCTCACAAGAAGAAGGAGTGCACCTTGCAGCAAACGCAGCACGATGGGTTCGACTCGTGCGGCCTTGGGCCAGACGAGTGGGGTTGCGGTGTGTCGGAATTGGACGGATTCATCGATCAGGGCTTGATCACCGGGGTCGACGCCCCGCTCACGAGCGGAAAAGAAGCGGCGGTGTACCGTTGCCGCACGCCTCGCGGGGCCGAGGTGCCGTTCCTTGCGGCCAAGGTCTACCACGAACACGCTGCGAGCGGATTCCGCCGCAGCGCGACATACTTCCAGGGCCGCGAGCGGAATCTGAAGCCAAGGGCGGTTCGCGCCATCCGCGCGGGTAGCAGCCACGGGCGACAGGTCCTTGCGGGGGTGTGGGTGAGCGCCGAGTACGAGGTTCTCACGCGTCTCGCCGAGGTGGGCGCAGACACGCCGCGCCCCGTAGCGATGGCGGAACGAGCGATCCTCATGGAGTACATCGGAGACGAGAGGCAGCCAGCGCCGCAGCTTCACGGCGGGGCGCTTGCCGAAGCCGACGCCCCACACCTGTGGTGGCAGATCCTCGAGAACATCGAGATCTTCCTCTCCGAGCACCTCGTCCACGGGGATCTCTCCCCGTACAACGTGCTCCTGTGGGACGGACGCCCACGGATCATCGACGTGCCACAGGCCGTGGACGCGAGGTTCAACGCGAGCGCCTTCGACCTGTTGCGTCGCGACATCGAGAACACGGCGCGGTTCTTCGAGAAGCTCGGGCTCTCGCTCTCTGCGACAGCGATCGCGCTCGACCTGTGGGATCGGTACCGGCGAGCTCGTCTGTAGTGGAAATGGGGAGCGGCACGCTTCTGCGGCGTGCCGCATCCCGCTCTCCCGCCGACGTCCGCGCCACGCCAGACGTTGGGGGATGAGCCCGAGTCAACGTCGGGGATGAACCCCGACGCTACGTGCATCTGCCTTCTCGGAGGAAAGGAGCTCGCCTGCCTGTGCTTCGGACGCAGACAGGCCTCCTTCCGCTTCGTCAGCGAGCTGCCTCACCGCCACCCGGGCGCAGACACGCTGCGCCCCTACACAACAACGCCGCTTCTCAACCCAACAGACCAATGAACCGGTTCCCAAGCTGGCTTCTCGTCGCTGTTGGCTGAGGTCTCACGGCTGCCTGCTGATCGCTCTTCCCTATCTTCGATACGCGATCCCGTCGACCATCACCAGGCAGTCGTCGTCGATGAACTGCGTGGTGGAGGTCATCCGCGCCGGGTACTCGCCCTTCTCGAAGTACGCGAAGAACCGCTTCTCCATCATCGGCAGGTCCTTGATGTGCTTCAACCAGACGTTCACCTTGACCAGATCGGCTCGCGATAGGCCCACCGCCGCGAGCGTTTCGTCGATGAACCGGAACGTGTTGTCGAGCTGCGTAGTGAAGTCGTCCCCGCGCCCCCGATGAAGCCCCAAGTAGACCGTATCGCCCGCCTCGACCGCCAGCGAGTAGCTCCACTCCGTCGTCACCCTCTTGCGCTGCGTCATGGATTGCCTCCTTTCGTTTCTCCCTCGGCAAGCGCGAGCGCAACGATCTCCTCCACCATCGCCGCCTTGCCATCGATATAGTGTTGTCTGTCGTTCTCGCACCGAAGGGCGAGCTCGCGCTTGTGGCGGCTCAGCCGGTCCCGCCACTCCGCGCGCCGCCGCGGAAAGCGAGGTGGTTGCGCAGCGCGGCAGAACCCTCCACGCACACGTAGAGGTGGTGTGACGGGAGATCCGCAAGCGGCCTCGCGCCTGGTGCGAACGCCTCGCGGCCGGAGATCCCGAGATCCCCTTCGTGCACGTAGCCCAGCGATTCGAGCCGCCGCTTGGCCAGGGGAAATCCCCCAGGCTGGATGACGAGGTCGAGATCGATGATCGGCTTGGCGGCCATCCTCGGGATGCGCGTGCTCCCCACATGCTCGATGCGGTGAGGCACTCCGTGGAGCGCCGGCTCGGGCACGCGGCACGGCGCCTCGAACCGGCCCGGCCACGCCTGGTCATACACGTCCACCAAAGGCACAGCCCCCCTTGCCCTTCGCTGCTTGTCCTGTGCGCCGAGCCGTGATCCGATCGCTGGTGCCAGGTTGCCGTCGTCCTCATCTTAGCGGAAGCCCGAGACCGCATCGACACGGTCCCCGGCGCCGGGTAAGCTCTATGTTCCGCCCGCGCGTTCTCACCGAGGCAATCCGTTCGTGGCGGGGAGCGACGAGACAACAGATGCAGACGAAGATCTATACGTTCAGCGGAATGGGTAACTCCCTCGCCATCGCGCAAGGTCTGGCCGACTCGCTGGGCGAGACGGATATCTCGCCGATGGCGAGCCATCTCGAAGGCATCAGCGAAGGAGAGGAGGACCGACTCGGCCTCGTCTTCCCGGTGTACGTCTCGGGCATGCCCCGGCTGGTGATCGACTTCGTCCGCCACCTGAATCCGCGCCGCGACCAGTACGTGTTCGCCGTGGCTGACTGTGAGAGCAGTCCCGGACGCGCACTCGTCGCACTGCAGGCACTGCTTCGCATCAACGGCTCCGACCTCCACGCCGGGTTTGCGGTCCGGGGGGACTTCATGGCCGATCTCCCGGGCGCGGATCGAAACCCCGTCATCCGGCTGCTCGACTGGCTGGGACGGGGGCACGAGCCCCCACCGGCGAGCGAGCGCCTCCCACAGATCATCGACGCAGTGGGTGCCCAAAGCCGGCATACACCGGACAAGGGAAACCCGTCGGTGAACATCATCGGAACCGTGCTTCACAGCATCGGACTCAGGATTCTCAAGCGAAGCGACACAGCGTTCTCGACGACAGAGGCCTGCGTATCGTGCGGGACCTGTGCCCGCGTCTGTCCACGCCGCAACATCACCCTGTCGAGCGGGCGACCGGTATGGCATCACGACTGTGAGCTATGCTACGCGTGCTTCCTGTGGTGTCCGAAGCACGCGATCTCGTGCCGCGGCGTCACCCCAATGCCGCCGACCCACCACCCCGACGTGCGGCTGGCGGACATGCTGCTCCGGTAGTGCGATCCCACAGTCTGTGGCATTCGTAGGGTTCATGGAGTTCGTTGGGTCTGTTGGATTACGAAGCGTTGTTGTTGCGTAGGGGCGCAGCTTGCATGACGTCCGGGCGATTGCCGCGAGTGGCGGGATCGACCGCAAAGCTCGACTCGAAGTCGAAGCCGCGAACCGGACAAGCGGGCGGAGACAAGCTCCGCCCCTACACAAGACAGGACCAGATGCAGCTTCCGGAGCTGTTCCCGGTATTCCCCTTGGATACCGTGGATCGCTGGGGCTTCGGAACCTGTGCTCAATACCCGGCACCACCTGCCGCGTCGTCCTCTGCACGCGGCCGCGATGCCGGCGCCACGTGAGTGTACTGTTCGTCACGCCCAGCTCAGCAGGACGAGAAGATGGGAAGGTCTGCCCCCTCAAGGAGGAGTCAGACCTTCCAACACGATGTTCCCGAACCGCGCGCTCTACCCGGCGGTGACCGAGATCCCTTCGAGTCGCAGGTAGGGCATGGTGAAGCTGAACACCCGCTCCCGCTCGCTCGACACGCCAGAGATGCCTTTCAGTGCCTCGAACGCATTGCCCGCGACAAGGGTCCCCGTGATCGGCCGCGAGATGCGGCCGTTCTCGATGAGGTACGCGCCCTTCGCAACGCCGGAGAAGTCGCCGGAGATCGGATCGGCCCGGCCGGAAAACCGGGTCACGAGCACGCCCTTCTTCATCTCCGAGACGAGCTCATCCTTGCTCGTCTTGCCGGCCAGGATCTCGAAGTTCGTCGGCCCGATGCCGGGAAGCGATCGTGCGGATCCCGCTGCGTGTCCGGTGTTCTTCGTCTTCATCGCCGCCGCGGTATAGGTGTTGTGCATGAGCGACATCAACTGACCGCCCTTCACGAGTTCCAGCCGCTCGTGTCCCACGCCTTCACGGTCGAACGACGCGGTCGCCACGCCCTTGGCCGCTCGGCCATCGTCGACCACCGTGACGAGCGGAGACGCAACGGCTGTTCCCACGGCGTCCTTCCACCGGCTCATGCCGCGCAGCACGTTCTTCGCGTTGGTCTGGAACAGGACCAGGCCCGCGAGGATCTCCAGCGCCGCGTTCGGCGACAGCAGGATCGGCCCGTGGAAGCTCTCACCGGCCTCTGCGCCCAGAGAGCCGAGCGCGTTCTCGCAGGCGCGGCGAACCACTGGATCGACCTCGATCGCTTCGGCGCTTCGAGCCGCCCCAAACTGGAAATCCATGTTCGACACGCGCTCGCCGTCACGCGCCGTGGCGAGAGCGAAGTACGCAAACAGGCTTTCCTTCTCAGAGCGGCTGATGCCCTTGCTCGTAGCCAGGGCGCGCGTCGCGAGATTGACCGAGAACTCGCCTTCACCCAGGATCAGTCGATCGTCCATCGATCGGGCGAGGTCGATCATCTTCACGGCCCGTTGCGTGGCCTGCTGCGTGCTGAACGTTTCCGCGCCGGGATCGTAGATTCCATCGACCGACTGAATCTCCTCGGCCTCTGGGAGCAGATTCCGATCATCGGCGGGCGACGCCTTCGCCAACACGACGGCGTCGGCACAGGCCGCGTCGATCGCTCCGGGATCGTTCGTCGAAGCGAATCCGACCCGCTTCCCCACGAACGCGCGCACGCCGATCATCGTCTCTTTGTGGCTGCGCGAGATCTGCAGGTCGTTCTTCTCGATCGCCACGGTGATCGTCCGCACGGATTCTCCGTAAGCCTCCACCTCATCCGCGCCGCGCTTCCTCGTCTCCTCGAGCGCCCGCGCGCACAGCTGCGTGAGTGTCTTGTCGGTCATCCTTGCCGCCCTCCAATCGTCACGACGCATCGCAGGTGCGGCCCACCCGCGTCGACCTTCGCCAGCTGCGTCTTGCCGCAGTGCCCGGCGCCGAGGTCCCACTGGAAGTCGCTACCGACCGCATCCACGGACTTCATCACCTCGAACGCGTTCCCGGAAATCGTCACACCACGCACGAGTTCGCCGACCTTGCCGTTCTCGATCCGGTGCGCCTCGCGCACGCCGAACATGAACTCCGCGTTCGAATCCGCCTGACCGCCGCCACCGAGCCCCTCGAGGAGGTAGCCGTGCTTGATGTCGGCGATCATCTCCTCCTTGGACGATGCCCCGGGCTCGATGTAGGTGTTCCGCATGCGGATGATCGGCACGTCCGAGTACTCGAACGCCCGCGCGTTGCCCGTCGGTTCGACGCCGAAGTGCGCGGCGCTCTCGCGGTTGTGCAGATAGGACCTGAGCACGCCGTGATCGATGATGACCGTATTGCCGGTGCGCACGCCTTCGTCATCGACCAACACCTCACCGGCGGCATGCGGCAAGTGGGTCGACGGGCCGCTGTCGCACATCGTCACCCGCTCGGATGCCACCTGCTGACCGATCTTCCCGAGCGTGATCGCGCCGGAAAGGACGATGTCCGCCTCCACGGTGTGTCCGATCGCCTCGTGGCTGAGCACGCCCACAAGTCCCGGATCGAGAACCACCGTCGCCCGTTCGCCGCGCGGGTACTCGGCGCCGAGCTGAGCGACGGCGAGCGCGACCGCCTTGTCCGCCATCTCCTCCGCAGACCGCTTTGCGAACAGATCGGAGAACCCGCCGCTGACCCCCGCCGAATCCAGCCCCATCGCCTGATCCCCGTCCTTCTGCGCCACGGCAACTGCCCTGAACTCGGGCTTCGCGTCTACGAGACGAACGGCCGCTCCATCGCTCGTGACGATGACCTTCTCGTCCTGAAGCTCCGAGTAGGAGATCGTCGAGGAAACGATCCGCTTCGACGCGCCACGGATCCGTTCGTCCAGGCGCATCGCAAGCGCCAGCTTCTCCTCCAGGGAATGGGCATCGAGCGGGTCGTCGGTTGTCACGGAGAACTCCCCTGTGGTCGGAGTGACCCGCGCGAGCGCGTCGATCCGTTCGCGCTTGCCAGCGGCCGACGCTCGCGCCGCCGCCGTCGCCTCATGAACCGCGTGCGCGATGCCCGCCTCGGACAGATCGGTCGTGCTGGCGAAGCCGAACACCCCGTCGACCAGCGCTCGAACCCCGACGCCCGCCAGGCGGACGGAGGACGACTCCTCCAGCCGTCCGCTGCTCACCGCGATCCGCTTGGTCCGGCGGGCGTGGTACCGAAGCTCCACCCAGGCCTCGCTGCGCTGGGCGATGGTCTGCAAGAGTTGTCGCATCGTTCCTCCTTGTCAGCCGCCGTCGGCCGTCCCCTGAGTCTAGCCTCGCCATCGGCCTTCGTCGACCCGACGATGCGAGCCACGGCTCTGCTTGCAGGTCGAAACACGTGAGAAGAACGCGATTGCGCCCCCCGCGACGTTCAGTCCGCGCCGTGGGAATCGAAGGCGTGCCTGTAGATCTCGATTACTTCTTGCTTCCCGGGCTTGCCCGGCGTCACCTTGAGCAGCCGCCCCATCGTGGTGACAGCGTCCTCGGCGAGCTTGGGGATCAAGTGCTCCTTCACGCCCAGTCGCTTCAGGCTCACGTTCCCCAGGCCCACCTTGGCCTGGAGCGTCGAGATCGCAGCGATCGTCTGACGGGCTCGATCTTCGACCGATCTCCCGCCCGTCGGCTGCCCCATCACCTCGGCGACCTGCGCCAGGCGGTCCGTCGCATCCGGCAGGACATGCTCGAAGAACGAGGGGCCGAGCGCGGCAAGCCCCGCCCCGTGAGGAAGGTCGGGGTAGTGTCCGCTCAGCGGGTGCTCGAGCGAGTGATTCCCGATGCACCCGGAGAGCGTCTCGCACATACCTGCCGCGGTGGATGCCCACGCGAGCTTCGATCGCGCCTCCAGATCCTCCCCGTCCTCGTAGGCCGTGGGCAAGCAGTCGTTGATCAACTCGATGGCTTGAAGCGCCAACAGGTCCGAGACCGGCTGGTGCTTGACGTTGAGGTACGACTCCAGCGCGTGGTAGAAGGCGTCGATTCCGGTGTAGGCGGTCTGATTCCGGGGAACGGTCAGCATCAGCTCGGGGTCGACCAGCGAGACCTTGGGGAAGGTCACCTCGAAGCCGATCCCGATCTTCTCATTCGACTCGGGATTCGTGATGACAGCGAACGGGTCGGCCTCCGTCCCGGTCCCCGCCGTCGTGGGGATCGCGAGGATCGGCAGCGCGTCGGCCGGCGCTTTGCCGCCCCCACTGCCACCGTCCACGTAGTCCCAATAGGTCCCCTCGCTCCTGGCCATGAACGCGATGCACTTCGCCGAGTCGATGGGGCTCCCGCCGCCGAGACCGATCACGAGATCGCACCCCTCGTCGCGCGCAACCCGGGCGCCCTCGTTCACCCCAGACGTGATCGGGTTCGATTGGATCCGATCGAAGACCGCCGCGTCGACCCCGTGCTCGGCAAGCGAAGCGGTGACCTTGTCCAGGACGCCGGTTCGCTTCATGCTGCCGCCACCGCCGACAACGATGAGCGCCTTCTTCCCGAGCGCGGCCGCCTCCTCGCCGACCTTCTCTGCGCTGCCGGCGCCGAATGCTATTCTTGTGGGTAGGTAATAGGTGAAGGTCATTCTTTAGCCTCCTTTCCCTTAGTATCGCCTTCGGCACCCAGTCTAAGGATTCCAGAACTGCTTTCAACACCGCCGACCGGTCATCGACCGGCCGCTCCACGGGTGGAGCGCCGGCGATCTCCAGTCGTTGATCGTAGAACACGGTTTGACCGATCGCCGGCGAAAACCATACGGTCCTCACAGCACGGAGAAGGAGACTCACGCAGTGAAGCCGTTCGACGATCGATCCCGCGCCTCACCGATACGCGGCGTTGCCTCGCGCCGCGCCCTACAGCGCGCTCCCGCGACCCGTGCCACAGTGCGTTCATGATGAGTTCCCCATCGATCGCTCATCTCCTCGAGACCCGCTTCGGCCCGGGCGAGCCTCCAGTGGTCGCGCGTGCCCCAGGCCGCGTGAACCTGATCGGTGAACACACCGACTACAACGGCGGCCTGGTCCTGCCGTTCTCGATCTCTCGTGTGGCGCGGGTCGCCCTGCGACCGCGGCAGGACGGCCGGGTTCGCGTCTTCGCCGCCCGGTTCGAGGCGACGTGCTGCTTGGAGGCGCCGTTCACGGGATTGCAGCGTACCGGCGATTGGACCGACTACGTGAAGGGGCTGCTCGCCGCGTTCGCGGATCTTGCCCCCCTCAACAGCGGCTTCGACGGCGTGATCGCCGGCGACGTTCCGCTCGGTGCCGGGCTCAGCAGTTCGGCCGCCCTGGAGGTCGCGCTGGCCGCCGGCCTGTCGCGACTGTATGCCATCGACCTTCCGGATCTCGACCTCGTGCGGCTCTGCCAGCGGGTGGAGAACGACTTCGTGGGCACGAACTGCGGGATCATGGATCCCTACGCCTCGTATTTCGGCCGGGAGGGAGCGGCGATTCTTCTCGACACGAGCGCCCTTGCCCATCGCACGGTTCCCCTCCGACTGATCGATCTCGACCTGCTCGTGGTCGATAGCCGCGTCGAACGGTCGCTTTCCGAGAGCGGCTACAACACGAGGCGCGAGGAGTGCGAGCAGGCGCTGCGGCTCGCGCAACAGGCGTTGCCTGACCGGAAGCTTTCCTCGCTGAGCGACCTGACGGTCGCTGACTTGTCTTCGCTCTCTTCGATCCTGGCACCGCTGCTCGCGCGGCGGGCCCGCCACGTGATCACTGAGAACGCCCGCGTGCGAGACGCGGTCGCCGCCCTCGAGGCGTCCGACGCCCAGCACCTGGGACGCCTCCTCTCCGCCTCGCACGACTCGTTGCGCGACGACTTCGAGGTGAGCACCCCCGAGCTCGACTTCCTCGTCGCCTGGGGCCGGGAGCACGGCGCGATCGGCGCCCGTCTGGTTGGCGGTGGATTCGGTGGCGTGACCCTGCATTTGGTTCTACACGCTGAGAAGCGCGCGTACGTCGGGCAAATCACCACGGCCTATCATCGGCGATTCGGCCGCCGCGCTCAGATCTTCGAGGTCGCCCCGGGGCCCGGCGCGAAGGCTCTGAACGCGGCCGGCGAGTCGGCCTAGGCGCTTGGAACCGGAGAGGAGCAGTCTGCAATACGAGGTTCGCGGTCGTGCGACGGTCGACAATCCCCAGTCGGCAGCCCCCAAGCGAGAGACGGGAGCGGCGATTGGATCGTCGAATCGTGGAGCGGGACGCCGCTGATCGCTCGAGCCTGCAGTCGCCCGACACAGACAGACTGCGGTGCGAGCGTTCTCCGCGCTGGAGACTGATGACCGACGGCCAGCGGCAAGCTCTCGAACGCCTGCCGCAGATTGCCGTCGCCACGGCCGGACTCGCTGATGCGGAACGAACGATCAACTCCCTGTGGGGTGCGTGCACGGCCGGAGCGCCGCGACGCTCCGTTGTCTTCGCCGCCGCTTCGGCGTAGAGTGCTGGTTGTGCCACTTGGATCGGCTGTTGCTGTCGGCTCGTTGACGGCGAGCCTCTGGGGAAGGGACGGAGACCCGTGACCGTTTTCTTGCTGACGCTTCTGGGTTTCGTCACTGGCTCGATCCCGTTTTCCGTGTGGGTCACCCGAGTCGCGCGGCGAGCCGAGGTGCGGCGCTTCGGCGACGGCAATCCCGGCGCGATCAACGCGTGGCACGCGGGAGGCTGGCGCATTGGACTTCCCGTGCTCCTTCTGGATGCCGGCAAGGGCGCCCTCCCGGTCGCGCTGGCGCGCTTCGTCTTCCACATCGATGGCTGGACACTCCTGCCGATCGCGATCGCACCGATCCTCGGGCACGTCTTCTCCCCCCTCCTGGGCTTCCGGGGCGGCAAGGGCATCGCGACGACGTTCGGTGTGTGGACCGCACTGACGCTGTGGCTCGTCCCCACGACGCTCGGCCTGCTGATGGCCGCCATGATGCGGGTCCAATTGATCCCGGGATGGACGGTGCTCTTGGCGATGATCGGAACCCTCGGCGTGCTCCTCGGCTTGCAGGCTCAGGCGCCCCTGGTCACCGCCTTCGCGCTCAATCTCGCCATCGTCTGTTGGGCGCACCGCCGCGATCTCACCGCCGGACCCCGGTGGCGGACGCGCCGGCAACGCCGTGGAGGGTCATCATGACACTTGTCTCCCATCAGACGAGTCTGCTGGTGTTTCTGCTGATCGTTCTTTTGATCAGCCTGTCCAACCTGCGGGCCATTCCACGGCTCGGCGCGCGACGACGACGTGGTGAGCGGGACGGCGAGCGACTGCCCCGGGTGTCGATCCTGGTCCCGGCGCGAAACGAGGCGAAGACGATCGAAGCCTGCCTGACGTCGCTCCTCGCTCAGGACTACCCGGACACCGAGATCCTCGTCCTCGACGACTCCGATGATGAGACAACCCTTATCCTGGACTCCCTGCAGGCGCAAAATAGGATCCGCGTCATCCGATCCCGACCGTTGCCTGCGGGTTGGATGGGCAAGAACTGGGCCTGCCACCAGCTCTCGCACGAGGCCACCGGCGAGCTGTTGCTGTTCGTCGACGCGGACACCACCCACGCGCCGGCGATGCTTCGCGAGGCGGTGG
>Ga0068714_10002596_pt1 | contig 22913 bp, 22 predicted proteins | sample MTBNYHSulfiMetaG_FD_62988 | JGI IMG/M metagenome (GOLD analysis project Ga0068714, IMG submission 62988) | Enrichment culture microbial communities from rom New York Harbor, USA that are MTBE-degrading - MTBE-NYH (New York Harbor Sulfidogenic)... | ecosystem: Environmental > Aquatic > Marine >... | reverse complement strand
AGGACAGGGAGTGGCGCTAGCAAAAGGCAACTCATGACAGCGATCAAACACCTTTCGAGCGTGTTCATGGTTTTTCTCTCTTTTGTTTTTCTTATTATAGCATCATAGCATCAAATTGTTGACAGAAGACATAAAATAAGTTGGCATGTTATTATGCGTGAATACCCCCGGGGTAGGAACGCTGCTTGGGGTCAAGGGGCAGGGGGCTTATCCGGGTCCGGGAGCCTGACTCGGCTGTCGTGTTTGATTTTCTCAAAAAGACCTAGTAAACTATCCTGATTAGCGGCCGCTGGTAAAATGAGCTTCAAGAGAATCCAGGTTCCGGGGAAATGTCGCAATCTATCTCGGAAAGGGATGTATTTCGCTCCGTATCCGCAAACGGTACGATTGAAAGTGCAGGCGAAGAGGAGGCCGAAATCAAGGTGCGCTCGATCTCAACGGCCGCGGAAAGGCGTTGTTGATGTCGAATGAAGGCCGGACCCTGCCGGAGCTCTTTTATTCCTCTCGAATGGGCCCGGCACCACAGCCCGTGTCACCACCTCTGCGCAGGACCGCGCCTGCAAGAAGCGACGGGGGGGCGGGACGATGATCTCGCGCAGTCCGGGAATTTCGATTCTCGGCACGTGCAGTACACGGAAGTTTTCCTTTTCAGGAGGCGAAACGCTCAGGTGATGATTCTCAACCCCTATCTGAAAAAAGCCATGATCCTGTTTCTCGTGTTTCTTTTTCCGCTTTTTCCGGCCCTGGGATCCGCACAAGAGGACTTGAAAACCGGACAGCAGGAACACGCTTCAGGAAAGCCTGCTTATGTCACCATGAATTTCAAGGATGTGGACCTCCAGGTGTTCATCAAGTTCATCAGCGAGTTGACGGGAAAAAATTTCCTCATCGACCCCAACGTAAAAGGAACGGTGACTATCGTCTCTCCCCAGAAGGTGACCGTGAATGAGGTGTACCAGGTCTTTCTGTCCGTGCTGGAAATTAACGGCTTTACGATCCTGGATGCAGGCAACATCACCAAGATCGTTCCCATCGCTGCGGCAAAGACAAAGGCTACGGACACGGTTCTTCGAAAGAGGCTGGGCCCGCGAGAGGACAGAATCATAACCCAGCTCGTTCCACTTAAGTACGCCGATGCCACTTATCTTGGGAAACTGCTGGCTTCGCTGGTGGAAAAAACAGGTCTTCTCATTCCCTACCAGGAAACGAACACGATCATCGTCATCGACACTCAGTCCAATATCAACAGGCTCGTTCGCATCATTACGGAGCTTGACCTGCCCGGAGACGAGCAGGCATGGATCGCGCCCTTGAGGTTCGCAAGGGCCGACGATCTCGCCAAGAAGCTGATCGCCCTGTTCCAGGAGAAGAGAACCGCCGCAACCGCAGGCAGGCAGGACCTGAAGATCATGGCTGACGAGCGGACCAATTCGCTGGTGGTTCTTGCAGCTCCCGCTCACATGGAGCGGATCAAACTGCTTGTGGAAAAACTCGATTACGAGAAGGCCCGTCCAAGGGAGAACATCCACATCTACTCTCTTCAGAATGCAGTGGCCGAGGATCTGGCAAAGGTCCTTATGGAAATCCCCGGCAAAGGCACCAAGGATGAAAAGGTGAAAGCCCCGGCCGTATCCAAAGAGGTTCAGATCTCCGCGGACAAGGCGACCAACACCCTTGTGATTATTGCCGAACCGGAGGAATATGCCATCCTCGAGAGCGTCATCGCTAAGCTGGACGAGCCACGGATCATGGTGTACGTGGAAGCTCTAATCATGGAGGTTTCAGCAACCAAAGCCCTGGACCTGGGGGTCGAGTGGCGAGTGGGCGATGAATTCGACGGCGGATTCCGCGAGGGCAGCAGTGGCGGTGTGTGGTTCGGCGGTGCCAGGGGGGACACCTCGCTCGTAACCGAGGTGGCCGCCACCGGCACCCTTCCTGCGGGATTTACAGCAGGGGTGATCGGAAACGGCATTACCCTCGGGGGCGTGACCTTTCCGACGATAGCGGCTTTCGTGAGAGCGGTGAAGACGGACACGGATTTCAACATTCTTTCCACGCCCCAGATTCTCACTCTCGACAACGAGGAGGCGAGCATCGAGGTTGGGCAGAACATCCCCTTTGTGACACGAGTCGACCTGGGAGACCAGGTAACTTCAAGGGCGATTCAGAATTTTGAATATCGGGACGTAGGCGTCATGCTCAAGGTGACCCCTCAGATCAACGACAACGGTTTTATCAGGCTCAAGGTGGAGGAAAGCATCAAGTCCGTTGTTTCGCAGACTGCCTTGGGCGGCACCGTGCTCGCGCCCACCACGTCACACCGGACCGCCAAAACGAGCATCCATCTCAGGGCGGGAGAAACCGCTGTAATCGGCGGGCTCATCGAGACAAACATCAACCGGTCGAAAACCCAGACTCCCTGCCTGGGCAACGTCCCGGCCCTGGGGTGGCTTTTCAAGAGCACTCGAGATCGGGATGAGAAGACCAATGTCATGGTCTTCCTGACCCCTTACATCGTCCGTGGTCCGGAAGAAGCGGCACGTCTTCACGACGGGAAAAGGGGCTACCTAGAGAATGAGGCGGAGAGGGCGAAAAAGGCCCAGGAGCAGGAAGTGATAAGGCAGAAGGCGTATCAATAGGTACTGTAAGAGATGTTCAAGAGACTCTTTGCGGAAAATTCAAGAAACCATGGACCTGCCGAGACGAGCCAAGGAAAGGCTGCGGAGCGGGAAGAGGTCAGTGAAACCGAACGCTTGACCGTGCAATCGGAGAGCTTGGGCATACCGGTCAAGAAGAATCTTCTCGAGGAGCTCAAGTTCGACAACAAGCTCGACATTCCCATCCAGTATTTTAAGCGCATGGGAATCGTTCCTCTTTCCGCGGAACAGGGGACCCTCACCATCGCCATCAACGATCCGACCAATATCCAGGCAGCCGATGAACTGACGCGCATGATGGGTTTCCACGCTACAAAATTGGTTTTGAGTCCCATGGGTGAAATTCACTCGGCCATCAACCTTCTATTTGACCAGAGCAGTGACGATGCCGAGAAGATGGTACAGGACTTGGAATCATACCGCTCGGAGAGCGAGGTCTTCACGGAGCTGGAAGAACTCCAGGACCTCATGGACGCGACCAATGAAGCCCCCATCATTCGCCTTGTAAACGTAATTCTGACACAGGCTCTCAGGCGGCAAGCCAGCGATATCCACATCGAGCCTTACGAGAAGGAGATAAAGGTCCGATTCCGGATCGACGGGATTCTCTATGAAGTCTTCTCTCTGCCCAAACGCTTTCAAGCCCACATCGTTTCCAGGCTAAAGGTTATGGCCAACCTGGACATAGCCGAGAAGAGGGTGCCGCAGGACGGTCGCATCAAGATCAAGGTGGCCAGCAAGGCGGTCGACATCCGCGTATCCGTCATTCCCATGGCTTACGGCGAGAGGATAGTGCTCCGGCTCCTGGACAAGAGCGTTTCGCTTCTTGGTCTGGGGGAGATGGGGCTCGGGCCGGACAAACTGAAAACTTTTGAAAGCCTGATCAACAAGAACAACGGCATACTTCTCGTCACGGGGCCGACAGGAAGCGGGAAAAGCACAACCCTCTATGCGGCCATCAACAAGATCAATTCCTCGGAAAAAAACATCATCACCATCGAGGATCCCATTGAATATGAACTGAAAGGGGTGGGCCAGATCCAGGTGAACCCCAAGACGGAACTCACCTTTGCGAGGGGGCTGAGGTCTGTGCTCCGCCATGATCCTGATATCATAATGGTGGGCGAGATAAGGGACCTTGAAACCGTGGAAATCGCCATCCAGGCTTCCCTCACCGGTCACCTCGTCTTCAGCACCCTTCACACCAACGATGCGGCGGGCGCGCTGACACGGCTGGTAGATATGGGGGTGGAGCCTTTTCTGATCGCCTCTTCCCTGCTGGGTGTGCTGGCGCAGAGGCTGGTGCGCAGAATTTGCCCGGAGTGTAAAGAACCCTTTAGCCTGGATGTATCATCTCTTGCGGAACTCGGCCTTCCCAAGGATCAGGTGCTCTGGCGAGGAGGAGGATGCGACGGGTGCATGCATAGCGGCTACAGAGGCAGGACCGGCATTTTCGAACTCCTCATCATGGACAATGAGACCCGGCATCTCCTTACATCGGGGGCTGATTCAGTCACCATCAAAGAGGCGGCTGTCAGAAGGGGCATGACAACCCTGTTCGCAGACGGTCTCAAGAAAGTGACCGCAGGAGTTACCACGCTGAACGAGGTGTTGCGGGTGACGCAAGAATGATGGAACAGCACAAGGCACACGGCGCACTGCACAAGGAAGGACGGATTTTGGAGAGTAATCAGCCCGTGGACCTTGCACCGTGCCCCATGCACCAGTAGATTATATGTCAGAGAGTTACGCAACTTCCGAAACGTTTATTTGCTGGCAGCGATGCAGCGCAATAGAGGCTCATGCCTGTTTTCGAATACAAGGCCCTGGACAGCAGGGGTAAGAAAACAAGAGGACTCATTACGGCGGAGGGTCCTGCCGCGGCCCGTCTAAAGTTAAGCCAGGATCTAGTCTATCCTACGGAGATCAGGGAGGTGCAGGAATCCGGAGAAGAGCCGGCCTCCAAGATCTTTGTGTCGCCCCTTTCGAAACTGCGCAGAATCAATCCGGTGGAGGTGACCACCGCTCTCAGGCAGCTTTCAACTTTAGTTTCTTCGGGTCTTCCACTCGTGGAGTGCCTCAACGGCGTCGTTGAACAGACCGAGCAGCCGAAACTCAAGAGGACATTCACCCAGGTCAGAGAGAAGGTCCTGGAAGGTGCGTCTCTGGCCCAGGCCATGTCCGCCCATCCTGCGGTTTTCGGACATATCCACGTGAACATGGTAAGAGCAGGGGAGATGGGAGGAGCCTTGGACATAATTCTGAGGCGATTGGCCGATTTTTCGGAGACCCGGATCAAGCTCAAGAAGAAAATCGAGTCGGCCATGGCGTACCCTGTCTTCCTGCTCTTCATCAGCACCGCCATCCTCCTCTTCCTCATGTCTTTTGTCATGCCCAAGGTGATAGGCATCTTCGAGGGAATGAAACTCGCTCTCCCCTGGTCCACGAAAATGCTCATCTTTTTCACGCACTTCTTGAGCCGCTTCTGGTGGCTCGTGCTTGCTGCTCTGGTGGCGGTCTCGGGACTTATCGCGGCCTTTGTGAAGACGGAAAGAGGCGGCAGGCTCTGGGACAGGGTGCGCATTCACATTCCGTTGTTCGGAAAGCTTCACCAGAAGGCCGTAATCGCCCGGTTCACTCGCACTCTTTCCATTTTGTTGAAAAGCGGTATTCCTTTGGTCAATGCCCTGGCCATCGCCACGCCATCCATGGGCAACCGCATAATGGAGGAGGGAATCGAAGAAACGACCAGAATGGTGGCAGAAGGATCGGACTTCGCCACCCCTCTCCGCCAGAAGGCAGGCTTCCCGCCCATGGTGGCACAGCTCGTGCGGGCGGGAGAGAAGAGCGGCGAGATCGAGGAGATGCTTGCAAAGGCGGCTGAAGTGTATGAAGATGATCTTGAAACGGCCATTGCTTCCATGACGGCAATGATAGAGCCCATCGTCATCCTGGGCATGGGGGTAGTGGTGGGTTTCATCGTTATGGCCGTCCTGCTCCCCATCTTCGAGATGACGAGCGGGATCAGAGGAGTACGGTGAGACAATATGATTTTCGGGACGTATTATTTGGAGTCTTCCATGAAAAAGCAGACAAGACACCTTTTGCGTGAAGATGCGGGATTCACCCTTCTCGAAATACTCATCGTCATCACGATTCTGGGAATTCTGGCGAGCCTGGTTGCCGTGAAACTCATGGACAGGCCGGGAGAAGCTCGGGCGCTGAAGGCCGAGATGGACATCAAAACCCTTGAAACGGCGCTCAAGCTCTACAGACTCGACAACGCCTTCTATCCCACTACGGAGCAGGGACTCAACGCGCTGGTAGAACAGCCGACCACCGGGCGGATTCCCATGAAGTGGCGAGAGGGAGGGTACCTGGAAAAGGGCGTAGTTCCCAAGGACCCCTGGGGCAATGACTATCTCTATCTCAGCCCGGGGGTACGCAACCGCGATTTAGATCTCTGGTCCTACGGTGCGGACGGAGAGGAAGGCGGTGAAGGGGAGGACGCGGATGTCACCAACTGGGTTGTTGAAGAGCGGAGATGATCAGAAGGGGTTCACCCTTTTCGAGCTGGTCATCGTCATTTTCATAGTCGTCCTGTTCCTGGGCCTGGTGAGCGTCCCCATCCAGGGCGTACTCGCAGGAGGCGACATGGCAAAGGCCAGCCGAATGATCATAAGCGAGGTGAGCCGGCTGAGAGGGGAGGCAGCTTTCACGCGAAAACCCCAGGCCCTGATTCTGAACATAAACGAAAACACCTTTTATCCCTATGAAGTCCAGGAGGATAGATCTTTGGAGGATCTTATGAAGGGCACGGAGCAGGTTAGCTCATTTAAGCAGGAGCTTCCTCCGGGGGTCTATTTGGAAGACGTTGTCGTTCTTTCCAAGGGGAAGGACCAGGAAGGCGAGGCGTTCATTCGTTTTTTTTCCAACGGCTGTGTGGAACACTCCCTGATCCATCTCAGGAACGGTGCCAACGAAGCTTACACCCTGGAGATAAGCCCTCTCACGGGGTTCGTAAGGATCCACGAGGGGTACATTGAGAAGAAACTCCAAAGATGAGGGATTCACGCTTCTTGAAATCGTGATCGCCCTCGGCCTGATCGCCGTGGCGCTTCTCGCCGTATTTCATCTTCAGGCTCAGAATCTGGATGTTCAGTCGGAAGCCCAGTTCATGACTCTGGCTACGTGCCTGATCCAGGACAGGCTTTCCCAGATCACATCCCGGGAAAGGCTTTCCGAGGGAACGGCCACGGGAGACATGGGGGAGGATTTTCCCGATTTCTCTTTCCAGGAAGAGATCAACCGGTTTCCCGAAGTAGCCAATGTTTACAAAGTCAGGCTGGGCATCATTCAGGAGAGAGAAAAGGCACGCAAAGATCTGTGGCTCGAAACCTATATTTACAAAGAATAGACTCAAGAGGCTTCACGCTCCTGGAAGTGCTTGTTTCCTTGACGATTCTTGCCATTATCATGACAGTCATCTACAGTTCGTACATCACCAACGTGGAGGCTATCCAAATCGCAAGAGAAAACGGCCGGGTACATCAAACGGCGAGAATCGTGTTCGACATGATGACGAGAGACATACAATCCGCTCTCGCTGAAATCCGGCTCCCTTTGGAAACGGAAACAACCCACCTCGGTTTCATCGGCGAGACCGAGGAGAGAAACTTGAGAAGGGTGGACCGGATCGACTTCACCTCGCTGAGCCACATGGCCATGACGGAACAGGGCCCAAGCACGGATTTGTGCGAGGTCGGTTACATGGTCGTCGAGGACGAGGAAGAGGAAGATACCCTCGTGCTCATGCGAAGGGAGGATGCGAGTCCGGATCAAGATCTCACGGAAGGCGGGAGGATGCAGGAACTGGCCAGGGGTATCGTGGAGCTGAGAATCACCTATGAAGACGGCAGGGGAGAAGAACGTGATAGCTGGGATACGACCGAGGCCGGCGTGACCGCAGGGCTCCCGGTTCTCGTCAGAGTGAGGCTGGTTCTGAAGGATAGTCTTAACCGGGAGCACGTGTTTGCTACTAGCGTCCACCCCGAGCTGGCGGAGCTGAGGAGCGCCACTTGATGCCGTGCGCGGATAGTCGAGGGATGGATGTATCCTAGAGGGAATCGGAAGGAGAGGGTCGCGGTGCAGGTGCTTCGTGAAATCAGGCTTAAGGGAGAGAGCGGCACCGCCCTGATAATGACGCTTCTCATCATCGCCATCCTTGCAGGGTTGACCGTCGGTTTTTCAGATGAGTCGAGCGTCGAGTTGACCCTCGCCGGTTACGCGCGAGACCGGTACAGGGCCTATATCGTAGCCCGCTCGGGCGTCGAGGTGGCCATTGCGCTTCTTGCCAGGGATGAAGACCTTGAAATGGACAGCCTGAATGAGGACTGGTACCAATTGTGGCAACAACCATTGACCATGGCCATGCTTCAGGGAGTGGGGGAAGTTGGGATGAGTCTTTCCGCGGGGGTCGCAGACGAGAGCGGAAAGATCAACCTGAACTACCTCAGAACCGAAGACGGACAGATCGATGAGGCGAGGGAAGAGCAATTGAGGAGGTTTTTCACGGTACTGGGTCTGAAAGAAGAGACGGTAAATCCGATCCTGGACTGGCTGGACGAGGATGACGTGGAACGGCAGGATGGTGCCGAGGCTTTCTGGTATCAGAGCCTGGAGGAACCCTACCCTTGCGCCAACGGTCCTTTTCTAACGCCGGGGCAGATTTGCCTCGTAAAGGGAATGAGGCAGCTCGAGCAATTCGAGGGAACGAGGCTTCTCGATTACCTAACCATCTATTCGGACGGGAAGGTGAACATCAACACGGCGCCTCCCCAGGTTCTTCAAAGTTTGAGCGAGCTCATGGACGGCCCTTTGGCTGAAGCGATCATCGAGCACCGCCAGGAGGAGGATTTCGCGCGCATCGACGATCTCAGAAATGTGTCCGGGATGACGGACGAGCTGTTTGCGGAAATCCGCGACTGGATCACCGTCAAAAGCTCTTACTTTTCCATGGAATTCAACGTCAATTCCAACGGTGCCGTGGCCGCGATACGAGCTTACGCGGCGCGGGAAGAAGGAAAAACAGTTCCGATTTACTGGCAGGTGCTTTGATCATGCTCGATCATTTTAAACACTTCTTGCAACGAAAATCTTTGAGTCTTAGTGTCTTGGTGGTGGTGAACTAAATATGCTCAATCCTTTTAAGGACTTTTTGAAACCCAAATACGTAGTGGGTCTTCAAGTCAAAGAAGGCTTTATCGGCGCCGTTCAGGTTTTCAACGGGCTCAAAGGGCCAGAAATCGACAAAGCCGCTTTCAGGGAGGTTTCAGACCCCGAGGAGATGCAGAATGAGCTGAGGGCTTTCCTCAGAGAGGAGAATTTCAAGACAGAAATGGTCATCACCGCGCTACCCGCTTCAAAAGCCTTTTACCGCGAGATCACCCTGACCCTCGACAATCCGAAGGTGGTGGAAAAAATCATCAAATTCCAGATGGAGCCCCACCTCCCCTTACCGATAGAAGAGGTGATCGTGGATTTTTTGGGACCCGGGGCCGATGGATCCATCTCGACCTTTGGAGTGGAGAAGCGAAAAGTGGCGGAACATCTTTCCTTTCTTTCCGGCGCAGGTCTGGATCCGGACATAGTGACCCTCGACGCGCTGGCCCTCCTGCACCTTTATCATTATAAGACCGGCGGCACGGCCGAACAGCCCGCTGCTATCGTTCACATCGACAAAGAGAACACCCTCATCGAGATAGTGTACCGAAATCGACCCGATTTTTTCCGCGTCTTTCCGGATGGGAAGCAAGCCTCGCACCAGATCGAGGAAACCTTGAGGCTTTACAAGCTGAAGCGGCCGGCGGTGTTGGTGAATGAAATCCTCGTCACAGGCTGCGAGTCGGCAGACGCGGATATGGTGAAGGATATAGGATCAAAAACAGGCATTGAAACATCGGTGTGGAGGGTCTTCGACGATATTCAGCCCATGCTGAGCGTTCCTTTAGGTCTTGCCCTTTCTGCAGCTCAACCGGTTACCAAGCAGGTCAACCTCAGAAAAGAGGAGTTTGTACCCAAGAGTCAGGTGAATTTGAGGAAGACCTTTTTCTTCACCGCATCAGCCGTGGCGATTCTCGCCATCCTCCTCACGGTCAATGTGTATCAGAAGGTCTATTACCTGGAAAAGCAGTACGAGGGACTTCAGGATCAGGTCCGACAGTTTTTTGTGGATTCCTTTCCCGAAGCCGGCAGGATCGTAAGGGGCCAGGAGGTGGCCCAACTGGAGCAGAAGTTCACAGAAGAGGCAGGCCGGTACCAAGGACTGGAGGAGGCCACGAGCAAAGAGAAGACCTTGGACGTGCTCCTTCAACTTACAAAGATCATTTCCGAAGATCCTGCGGTCCAGATAGACAATCTTTCCCTGGAAGGAAAGGATATACGTCTTGACGGGCGGACTTCATCCTACGAAGCGGTGGACAGGCTCACCAATCGTCTAACCAAGTCCACGGATTTCAAGAACATCAAGCTGGTGGGAGCGAAGATGGACAAGAGGGAGAACGCGGTGACCTTTAACTTCGCACTGGAGAAAAATCGATGAAGCTGGACAGAACTCAGATGACCTACCTTTTCTTTGGGGGTCTATTTGTAGTGGCCCTGCTCTTCTACCTGGTCGTCATTTCGCCCGGTCTGTCAAGGCAGGATCAGCTGGAAAGAAGCATCTCCAGGAGAAAAGCGGACCTGGGCAAACTCACCGAACTCAAGAGGAAGTGGGAGGATTTCAAGAGGGACCAGAGTGAAGTGGAGCGGGCCCTCAAGAGCAGGGGCGATCGCTTCACCCTTCTTTCCTATCTGGAGGGAGTCACCAGGGAAGTCGGTATCGACAAAAATATCCAGTACATCAAACCTGTTACATTCCCCCCCGGCGAGTCGGCGGGGCTCTTCAAGCCTGAAGGCATCGAGATGAGCCTCGACAACCTGAACATGGAACAACTGGTCAACTTTCTTTACAGGGTCGAGCACTCGGGAAATCTACTGTTCACCAAAAGGATCAAGATCCTCAAAACCACGAAGGGAACTTCGAGCTCCCTCAAGGTGACCCTCCAAGTGAACACCTACGCAAGAAGCTAGCCGGATAGAACAAAGAGTTGCCACCCTGAAGAAAGACGGCATTTCTGTTTTCAAGAATGCTTTGCGGTCATCCGCCGGTGTAATGAAGCAGGATCAATTGCCAATGAACAACCAATGTCAGCGCCAAGATGAAAAAGGCAAAGAGCACTTCGCAGTGAAGTCTGATCCCGAAGAAATAAATCTCCCTGATGCTCAGGATTATGATGATCGCAGCACAGGTTAGCAAATACTTTACCGCGAAGAATGCTAGGGGACTTTGCTCCAAATAATAAGCCATGATGGGGTTCAACTCTTCAGCACCGCGTCCCACCAGTTCGAGGGTGAGGAAAGCGTCGATGACTGAAAGCGAAATGACGCAAAGCACGGAAGCAAGAACTCTTGGGCTAAGAAGATAAGTGAGTGAAAGCAGGCTCATTTTGCAGTCGATTATCTATTTGAGCTCAACTCAAGAACCGCGAAACGGGTCGTAAGTAAAGCCCGATCAAAAGGCAATGTTGTTTTCAATCCTCTTGTTGGTCCGAAACCGGAAGTAAAGAAATACGGCTATGATCAGCAAGCCTCCCACGACAGCAATCCAGAGCATGTGGCCGACCCTCCTTTCACGCGGTAACATCTGTGACCGCGATATAGTATTGCGAAGGCTGTGCCATCATAGATGAATGGATTTTCTCATGGAATTTCAAATTAGTAGGAAGGTGTGCATCAGCGCAGAGAAGGGGTGTGAAATGAAATGCTCTTTTTTATATTGGAAAGAGAGGAAAAAGTGGCAATTTTTTTCACACCTTCTCCTGTTCTTTAGCGCTTCGAAAGGCCGTAGTCCCAGTCCTTGTATGGTGGAGTCACTCCCAGGCGTTCCGCCTCTTCGTTGATCACGTCCTTCAAAAAAGCTTCGTCGTTCCGCAGGTTGTGCATTTTGCCGTTTATGAACAGGGTGGGGGTCCCTTTCACGCCGGCTCCAAGTCCTTCCCTTTTGTCTCTTTCGATCAGGGCGACAAGCGTGGCGTGTTCCATGTCCGCTTTCAATCTCTGGAGGTTCAGATTCAGGGTGCGTGCATACTGCATTATATCTTCCATGCCTTGCTTGTTGAAATCCTTGAACAGGAGATTATACATTTCCCAGAACTTGCCTTGACGGTGCGCCGCTTGGGCCGCGGTTGACGCCAAAACGGAACCATGGTGGCTTTTCAGCGGGAAATGCTTGAAGTGAAGCCGGACTGCCCCGTTGGATTGCTCCACGAGTCGCCTCAAGACAGGAGTCAGGATCACGCAGTGACGACACTTAAACTCTGCAAACTCCGTGATCGCAATTGGGGCCTCCTGGTTCCCCATCACGGGGGTGTTTGAATAGGTGAAGGGATGCGTTGATTCATTCGCAAATTTTGCCCGCTCTTTGATAAAAAGCCCAAGTGTGTCCGGTCGGACGCCCTTGGAGACGAGATAGGCACAGAAATTTGCAACTCTCACCGCTGTCTTGTCCGGTTTTTCCCTAAAGATGCACTGGAGGATCGCTTCACGGCACTCGCCATAATTGAGTTCCCCATTCAGCACTTCGCGAAGCTCGCTTCTGCTCCTTTCATCCAGGTCGCCGACCCTCGGAAGAAGCTGCCACGCAAGGGCAGGAGCGGAGTTTGTCAGGAAAACATGGCCCGATGTCAGAATGGCTGCTATGAAAAAGCCAAAACAGATCTTGGGAAATTTGTTCATTTCTAAATTTGGACTCCTCTCCCGGACGCGGGTTCAAACCACGGATGAGCACCACAGGTTTATACCATAAGCGAAAGAAAGCTCACAGGCAAGCCGCAAAGGAAATAGGTGGGAAGCGGGCATCTGCTCGACTTTTCCGGCATAGTGTAAGGAGCGATAAGGCGGGCGTTGCTAAAAGCATAAAGGCGGTTATTTTTAAAAAAAAGGAGGTGAGTTGTCATGAAAAGGTACATCACGTTGCCTCTCTTTCTCTTGCTCTCCTGGGTTCTGGCGAGCGGCTGTGCGCTCAGGGGGTATGGTAAGCTACAGGCGGTTGGAAAAACGGAGGCCTTCACCGTTCAAAACCTAAAGGAGAGGTGGCACGATTACGAGGTCCACTACGCCGGGGTACATGCCGCCCACCCTTCCGCTGTGATGTTCGATAGAAAGGACGATGACAGGATCATCGTGGCCGACCGGTGGTTCAAGGTGCAAAACAAGGAACTTCTCGACGAGCTGGTCTATCACATCCAGGGCCAGTTGCCCTACGTCGGGTATTATCCCAGATTATGGAGGATTTATGGTCCGGACGGGCACCTCTACGGTTACATGTTTACTTCCTGGGATCATGCCGTAATGAGAATGGTTGATGAAAAAACTCTCTTTGTAAACGACATCCCCATGCCCCCCTATCTTGCCATTGACAAGAAGGGCTTTGAAGGGGACGTGCGGAGCCGTTGATCCTGTTCAAATAAAGAAGCTGGACCTTTACAAAAGAGGCCCTTGTTTTCCCTGGAAACAAGGGCCTTTCCCGTATGCCGATCGGGGCGCAACCCGGAGAAAGCCGGTGGATCACCACCCCAGGGTGAGGTACTTGTGCATCGATTCGGAAGCCAGCCTGCCCGCGCCCATGGCGAGGATGACCGTAGCCGAACCGGTGACAATGTCTCCTCCTGCCCACACGCCTTTCTTGGTCGTCTTTCCGGTTGCAGGATCTGCGATGATGTATCCCCACTTATTCAATTTGAGATCGGGCGTGGATTTCGTCAACAGGGGATTGGCGCCCGCGCCGACCGCGATGACCGCCAGGTCGCAGTCGAGGCGGAACTTCGAGTCCTCCACCGGCACGGGCCGGCGCCTTCCCGATTCGTCCGGATCTCCGAGTCTCATCTGGATGCACTCCACGGCGATCACACGGCCTTTATTGTCTCCGATGAAGCGGGTCGGTGCGGTGAGCAGGTGAAACTCAATGCCCTCTTCCTCGGCGTGGTGAACTTCCGCAGCCCGGGCCGGCATTTCTTCCCTGGACCGGCGGTAGACAATTCGCACCCTGTCGGCGCCGAGACGCATGGCGGTCCGCGCTGAGTCCATGGCCACGTTGCCGGCTCCGAAGACGACCACGTCTTTGCCTATAACGATGGGCGTGTCGTATTCCGGGAACTTGTATGCCTTCATCAGGTTGGCTCGGGTCAGGTATTCGTTGGCCGAGTAAACGCCGATCATGTTTTCACCCGGGATATTGAGGAACCTGGGGAGTCCTGCCCCAACGCCGATGTAGACGGCGTCGTAGCCTTCTTGGAAGAGCTCGTCAAGGGTAACGGATTTGCCGACAACGGCATTGCACTCCACCTTTGCTCCGAGGCGCTCAAGGAAGTTCACTTCGGAAAAAACGATCTCCTTGGGGAGCCTAAATTCGGGAATTCCGTAAACCAGAACTCCTCCCGGCTTGTGAAAAGCCTCGAACACGGTCACTTCGTGGCCCTTGCGGATGAGGTCTCCTGCAACAGTGAGCCCCGACGGCCCTGACCCCACAACGGCCACTCTTTTTCCGGTGGGTGGGGCCTTGGGGGGAAGCTCGCCCTTGCCTCGGGTCCGTTCACGATCCGCCGCGTAGCGCTCCAGATTGCCGATGGCCACCGGTTCGCCCTTCTTGCCGAGGATGCACTTGCCCTCGCACTGGCTCTCCTGAGGGCAAACCCTGCCGCAGACTGCCGGAAGGCTGTTGGTTTCCCAAATGTGCCTGATGGCTTTGGTGAACTCTTTCTGAGTGATGAGGTTGATGAACCCGGGGATATCGATTCCGACGGGGCAGCCTTCCCTGCATGAGGGATTCTTGCACTGGAGGCAGCGTTTCGCTTCCTCGACGGCTTCGTTCTCCTCGTAGCCCAGGGGCACTTCAAGGAAATTCCTCCTTCGTACCTCGGGGGGCTGTTCCGGCATTTTCTGCCTCGGAATTTTTTCCTTCTTTTCCGTCTTTTCCGCCATGTCACTCCTCCGTATTATAGCTCATCGCGCATCCGGTGAAAGTCGTATAGCAAGAGTTCAGCCACGAAGTCACCCAGCCTTGCATTGGCATTCGTGAATGTATCTCTCGTAAGATTGCTTTTCAAGATCCTTGTAAGCCTCGAGTCGCTGCGCGAGCTCGTCGAAATCCACCTTGTGGCCGTCGAACTCGGGACCGTCCACACAGGCGAACTTGGTGTCTCCGCCCACGCTCACCCGGCAGCAGCCGCACATGCCTGTGCCGTCGACCATGATCGCATTCAGGCTGACCAGGGTTTTGACCCCGTACTCCTTGGTTAGCTTGGAAAGGAACTTCATCATGGGCACCGGTCCGATGCCCACCACCATTTTCACGTCCTTTTTGTCCAGAATGTTCTTCAGTACATCGGTCACGAAACCGTGGTGACCGTAGGAGCCGTCATCGGTGCAGACGTGGAGTTCATGGGATGCGGCCTTCATCTTGTCTTCGAGGATCAGGAGATCCTTGGTGCGCGCCCCGATAATCGCGACAACGTTGTTGCCCGCCTCCTTGAGTCCCCGGGTGATGGGGTGGAGGACCGCGATTCCTGTCCCGCCGCCGACGCACACAACCGTACCCAGTTTCTCCAAGTGTGTGGCCTGGCCCAAGGGGCCGATTACGTCCTGAAACTTCTCTCCCACCTGGAGAGATTTGAAAAGAGCCGTCGATTTGCCTACGACTGCGTAGATGATGGTGATTGTGCCCTTCTTCGCGTCCGTATCAGCCATGGTGAGCGGGATCCGTTCTCCAGTCTCTGAGGCTTTCAGAATCACGAATTGACCGGGTTTCGCCTTCTTTGCTATCTGCGGCGCACTGATTTCGTTAAGGACGACAGTGCCGTTGGCCATTTCCTCGCGTCTGAGAATTTCGAACATGGTGGACCTCCAAGAGTTTGAATTGCGTAAGTTTTTCATCTAGCACAGCACGACGACTCTTGTCAAAAAAAATGAGCCTCCCGGCAGAGCAGGCGCGGCGCGGAGGAAAGAGCAGGTTCCTCGGCGGGGCACCGGACGGATCGCTCCTGTCTGAGCCCGCAGGCAGTGCATCATGAGTGAGAAGTCGCGGGTGAGAAGTGTTCGGCGGTCAGGGTTCGGTGTTCACAGCAGGGCGTCGCAAGAAATCTCACCTGAACCCTGAACACTTCTTGTCAATTGTCACTCGTTACTTGTCACTTGAGACCGGGAACGCTCCAGGACTATGCCTGACCCTGTCGAAGTATGTCTCCTGAACTGCCTCCACCAGGCAGGTGAGGACGAAGTTGACGGGTGTGGGAATCCCCAGCGCTTTACCTTCCCGGTCGACCGCGCCGTTGATGAAAGCGATTTCGGTCATTCTTTCGTTCAGAACATCCTGGAGCATGGAGGAGAGATTGTCGGAGGTGGCATTGCACACATCGATGACCCGGGACATAGGATCAGAATAGGGCAAACGCACCTGCTTCGCCCGGGCAACCGCCACGGCTTCGCTCACCGCCGTCTCCATTGTCACGCGAAGTGTTCTGATCTGTGGAAGGCGGCCGTTCTTCAAGGCAGTCAAGGCGGTCAGGGCGTTGATTCCCACATTGATGACGAGCTTTCCCCAGATGAGTGAATGGATGTCTTCGGCGACCATGGAAGAGAAACCTGCCACTTGGAAGGCTGAAGCTATCTTCTCCGCACCATGGCCGGGTGGTCCGACGAAGGTCTCACCCGTGCCGGCGTGCCGGATTTTTCCATGGTCGAGCAGCGTAGCTCCCTCGGACGTGACACCGCCGAGGACCCGGAATTTTCCGAAGATCTCTTCCAGCATATCCATGTTTCCGAGACCGTTTTGGAGCGTAAGAACGACCGAATTCTCCTTCAGCCACGGTGCCACCGTCGCAGCCGCATCTTTCGTATCGTAGGACTTGACACAGAACATAACGGCGTCAGGAGCGAGGGGGGGCTTTTCGAACCAGGCAGGAACCCTCACCTCCATCTCTTCCGTGACGCCCTCGACCGAAATGCCTCGCTCGCGGATAACCTCCGCCCTTTCACGGATCTTTTCGAAGAGGTGCACCTCAAAGCCGGCCCTTTTGAGACGGGCCGCAAAGAGACAACCCATGGCCCCTGCTCCGACAACGAGAAAGCGCATGAAACCCTCTCCTCATTTTTCAGATTTTTGCCGCCTCATCAGGAGGAATGGAGAAAGTGTGTTCAGGTCCCGGAAAGGCTCCCTTTTCCACATCGGATTTGTATTGGACCAAGGCCTCTTTGATGAGGGGCGAAAGGTTGACATACTGCTTGACGAATTTTGGAGTGAACCTTGAAAAAAGTCCGACGAGATCGTGATACACCAGCACCTGGCCGTCACAGTCCTTGCCCGCGCCTATGCCGATGGTGGGGATCCCGAGTTCCCTGGTAATCCTAGCCGCCACGAGGTCCGGGATGCATTCCATTACGATCATGAACGCCCCGGCCTCCTCGAGATCTTTGGCCGATCTCACCTGCGCCCTCGCGCTCTCCGCATCCTTGCCCTGGACCTTGAATCCACTCAGCATGGTGGCGGTCTGAGGGGTAAGGCCTATGTGGGCGCAGACGGGAATGCCGGCCCTGACAATCGCTCTTACGACGGGAGCCATCTCGCTCCCTCCTTCGAGCTTCACGGCATCACAACCCGCTTCCTTGACAAACCTGCCTGCGTTGCCGATCGCCCGGTCAACGGCCGCCTGATAAGACATGAAAGGCATGTCTCCAATAATGAAGCTGCTTCTGACCGCGCGGCGGACGGCTTTGCAGTGGTGGATCATCGCATCCATGGTCACGGGCACCGTGGAATCATACCCGAGCACAACCATACCGAGTGAGTCACCGACAAGGATCGTGTCGATGCCCGCTTCGTCCACGAGTCTTGCGGACGGATAGTCATAGGCGGTCATCATGGTGATTTTCTCGCCCCGGTTCTTTTTGTTCTGAAGTTCGGCGAGGGTCACTTTCTTCTTGTCCATGCCTGCCTCCTAGAAATCGGTGCTTTCCGGGTCTTGAGGAGCCGTCAACTTTGCGGCTCCGTCTCTTTTGGAGTGTTTATCCCACGCGGGGGCTGCAAAGTCAATATGAGGGCGGAGAAGCGCGATGGGCAGTGGTGCTCAGAAGAATATCGCAGGCCTTCGGCCCGAAGTTGAAGACCAGATCGAAAAGAGAAAGATTGGGAATGAACCCTCCCCAGAGCTGGGGATAGACGGGCGACGGAGGTGTGAAGAACTCCAGCTCGACGCCCGCCTCCATGAACGGCCGTTCATCGAGATATTTCCTGGCCGGTGCCTGAGCCAAGAAGCGGGTGGCACCAATGACCCGACAAATCCCGACGAGGCGAGAAGTACCGGTTCCGGGCACCTCGAGTTCGGAAAGGCTCAGGATCCGGGCGTTCAGGCGAAGAGCCCTTGCGAGGTGGTCTATGACCGCCCAATTCAAGTCTGCAAGTCTTTCAAATCTTTTGGAAAACATTTGCTTCACAAAGTCCAGGTGATCGCAAAAATGAGGCGCCTTCGCGTAGGCGGACTTCAGACTTTCCAGATGTTTCCTGTGCCACCGGCCCTCGTGACATATCCTCACTTCATTTATCTTCTGCAGTCCCAGCCCCTTTGTCCACACGGGAACGGTGATCCACAACGTTCCCTGGTGGTTCTTGAAGCGGTTTCTCGAAACCCAGGTCGTGCCCCGGGGAAACTGCACTTCGTCGAGAAGCACGAATACGTCGGAGAGGCTCATTTTGTAGAAAAAGCCGGGAAAAGGTGCAAAATAGGGCTGGCTGGCGGAGAGAATCATGGGGAGGTCACGAGTTCGGAGACCCTGACGAATTCGAATTCGGAATTTCTGACCTTATCCAGGAAGAGCCCGATGGCGACGGCGGTTTCGGGGAAGGGGTGGCCGATGCCGATACCGTATCCATATTTAAGGCCGCATCGGGCCAGATCCTGAAGCTGACGAAAAATGGCTTCCACCTCCAGGTGATTGTCGAGAAAAACGTTGCGGCAGGCCGCGGGCAGATGAAGCCGTTTCGCCGTCTTATACCCCTTGGAATCGCTGGACGTCAAACTGTCGACAAAAAAAAGACCTCTCTCCTTGACGATCTGAAGCGTTTGGTGCATCTCTTTCTGGTAAGCCGTGTACCTTGAGCCCATGTGATTGTTAACCCCTGCGGCAAAAGGAAGAGACGAAATATTTTCTTCCATGACTTCAACGATCCTGTCCTGGCTGTCTCCGACATACAGGGCTCCGGGGCCGGGGTCAAGGCCAGGATCTCTGGGTTCCATGGGTTGATGAAGCATGATTTCATGACCCTCGTCGCGAAATTGGAGAGCCAGATCTTCCGATCTGGTAAAGCGGGGCAGGACGGCAAAAGTCATTGGGATGCCGAAGCTGGAAAAAAGCCTGGCCTTGGAAACGCTGGGACCGATATCGTCAATGATCAGGGCCAGACGAGGGTGCGCAAAGGCAAGAACTTTTGAAGATAAATTAGAGCCAAAGAGACTAGCTAACAGAAAAGATGCGATTTTTGCTATAAATCTTCTTCTATTCATCTTTTTGCTGTGGTTTATGGCATAAATATTCATCCTAATGAAAAATGAGTTTATTCCCGATTACAACTCATTGCGGTCAATGTCAAGAAAAAATACAATATATAGTGAAAAATTTCATTTTTCCGGATTAGAAGAATAGAAAAACAAATCAGACCAGATAGTATACGAATTTTTTGCTGAGAGCCGACCGCCGAAAGCGCGAATCCGGAAACATCCGTTTCGGGATGAGAATCTAGAGAAGGGGTAGCAAGCACATGGACGAAAACGGAAAGATGCCTTTCTTATCCCATCTCGAGGAATTGAGGACCAGGCTGATCATCTGTTGCGTTGCCGTCGGCATAGGATTCGCTGTTTCCTATTCTTTCAAGGAGAGGGTCTTCGAACTTCTGATGCGGCCCCTGTCAATCGTAATGTCACCAGGCCAAAAGATGATTTACACCGCCCTGCCGGAGGCGTTCTTTTCCTACCTGAAGGTCTCGCTGCTTGCCGCGGTGATTCTGGTGGCACCGGTGATTCTCTATGAAATGTGGCTGTTTATCGCGCCCGGACTTTACAGCCATGAGAAGCGGCTCGCAGTTCCCATGGTTTTCCTTTCTTCCGTTTTTTTTGCCGGGGGCGTCTGTTTCGCATATTTCATTGTGTTCCCCTTCGCCTTCAAATACCTTCTAGGGTTTGAAACAGAACTCGTCCAAGCCCTCCCATCCATGAGGGAATACCTGGGCCTGGCATCCGCCCTGCTCGCTGCCTTCGGCTTTATTTTCCAACTCCCTCTTGTCATTACGGTCCTGGCGAGGATCGGGGTCTTGACTCCGCGATTTCTCGGCAAGAACAGGAAATACGCCATCCTTTTGTTTTTCGTTGTGGCGGCAGTCCTGACCCCCACACCGGATGTGGTGAATCAGTTATTGATGGCAGGGCCTCTGATGGTTCTTTACGAAATCAGCATCATCGGGGCGAAGATATTCGGAAAAAAGAAGGAAAAGGGAGAATCGGAACAGGGCTGAGAGGAGTGACCGGCGGAAACAGGGGGAACATCACCATGACGGAACAGTTGCTGAATAAGATGCGCGGAGAGGCGGAGGAGATTTTCAAGGCTTCGGTGAAGAGGGTGGACCCCTATGAGGCGACAATGAAATTTGTCCGCCTCCGGGACGGCAAGCTCAAGCTTGGTTCCGACGAGTCATCTGAAATGGAGCTGGATCTGGATGCCTTTGAACGGGTGTTCGTCGTGGGCGGAGGAAAAGCCACAGCCCCCATGGCAAGAGCCCTGGAGGATCTCATGGGCAGCCGCATTGAGGGAGGTCTGATCAACGTGAAATACGGATTCACCGAGCCGCTTTCAAGAATAAGGATTACCGAAGCAGGCCATCCCCTGCCGGACGAAGAGGGCGTGAAGGGCACAAAGCAGATACTGAAACTGCTGGAAGGAGCGAAAGAGAAGGACCTTGTTTTTTCGCTCATCTCAGGCGGAGGGTCGGCCCTGCTGCCTTTGCCGGCAGGCGTAATCACTCTGACTGAGAAGCAGGCGACAACGAGAAGCCTGCTGGAGTGCGGGGCAAGCATCGACGAGATCAATACCATCAGGAAGCACATCTCTTTATCAAAAGGCGGGCAGATGGCAAGGGCGGCTTTTCCCTCAACCACGGTGAACATCATGTTGTCGGACGTAGTAGGGGACAGAATGGACGCGATCGCCTCCGGCCCCTTTGTCCCCGATCCCAGCACCTTCGGGGACGCATGGGAGATAGTGTCCAGATACAACCTTTCCCTTCCTGAATCGGTGAGAAGGTATATAAGAGACGGGCTGGATGAAAAGGTGCCCGAGACGCCGAAGAAGGGAGACCCAGCTTTCAGGCAGGTTCACAACTTCATCATCGGCAGCAACATCATCGCTCTGGAAGCAGCCCAAGAGGCGGCGGAAGCTATAGGCTACAAGTGCCTTATCCTTTCATCCATGGTAGAGGGAGAAACACGGGAAGTGGCCAAGGTTCACTCGGCGATCGCAAAAGAGATTCTTCAAACCGGGCGCCCCATCGCTCCGCCCGCATGTGTCATCTCGGGAGGTGAGACCACCGTGACCATCAGGGGAAAAGGGCTCGGCGGAAGAAATCAGGAATTCTGCCTGGCCTCGGCGCTGGAACTGGCCGGGACTCATGAACGGGTGGTCGTCCTCAGCGGCGGAACGGACGGAAATGACGGGCCCACATCGGCTGCCGGGGCGGTGGTGGATCCTCTGACGGTCAACCGGGGAACGGCCCTGGGGCTTCGGGCCGCAGATTTTCTGAGCGACAACGATTCCTTCCACTACTTTGAGCGGACAGGAGAGCTTCTCGTCACAGGGCCCACGAAGACCAACGTCATGGACGTGAGGTTGGTGCTGGTAAGGTAGTGACGAGTCGCTGGTGAGCAGTGTTCAGCGTTCGGTGTTCAGTAGGGTGGTCGCAAAAAGTCTTTCCCGAACTCTGAACACTTCTTGTCACTTGTTACTGCTCCTTTCCGTCCATCTCTTGACGAAGTAAGGCTTGGTCATTTCGAAAGTCATGCAATCTTCTTCGATGGCTTCCTCGGCCTGCCTCGTAGACATGCGCTTGGTCTTTTTTACAAAGGAAAGGGTTCTCCCGAAGTATAGCGGAATGAGGGATTCCATCATCCGGCCGGAGTCAAAAATCCTGTCCCGGTAACTCACCGCAGTATCATAGAGGACTCTGGCCCAAAGATCGGTCGGAAAGGCGAAGACCGATCTTTTCATTCCCCGGATCTCGAGAAGCTTGGCAAAGACGTCTTTGGCAAAGATGCGTTCCCATATTTCGCCGTATTCCTGGAAACCCCTGTGAAATTCGTTGAGGAGTTTTTCCGTATCCACATCCACCTTGGGCGGCATTTCCACTTCACCCAAGCCGAAACCGTAGATGGCTGTCGGCTTGCTGTACTTGACCTTCATCCAGACGGATTCGAAACGACACGCCAGGGAGAAAATTGTTCCCACCACCTGCCTGAACATCGCTCCCAGCGAAGCGGCCGGGTCTTTGGGCCGGTGGATTTTCGGCCTCCCCATGAAGGACTGGCAGATGGGGACCCCCTGGCTCAGGGCGAGGGTGGTCATCCAGATGTCGATTCCAAAATCGGCCACAGCTTCGTCCCAAATCTCGCTCCGCAGGTACTTTGCGGCGAGGCCGCCGTTGAACCCGAAATCCCCTCCGATGGGCTGGCGGACCCTTCTTCCATAAAGTGCTCGGGTCAGCGGATAAGCGATTCCGTTGGTTATGGTCCCGTCGTACTTGTGCCTGACGTAAAGGGGGGCGACGTAGGCGAATTCGTTGAAAAGCGGCTCAGCCAGGTGCTTGATCCATTCCGGTGTGATGCTTTTCAAATCGGCATCTACCACGACAATCGCCTTGGCCTCCAGCTCCACCACTTTATGAAAGAGGTTCCTGAAGTTGTTCCCTTTGCCTCTTGCTGCCGGGTCGGTGGAGATGTAGATCTTGGGTACTTTGGTGGGAGTGTCCAGGAACGCTTTCTTCGTGTTGTCCGGTGAGTTGTTGTCACAGTTGATGATTACGGTGCTCTTGCCGGGAAAATACCTGAAAAGCCCTTCACTCGCCTG
>Ga0068714_10002594_pt1 | contig 22918 bp, 19 predicted proteins | sample MTBNYHSulfiMetaG_FD_62988 | JGI IMG/M metagenome (GOLD analysis project Ga0068714, IMG submission 62988) | Enrichment culture microbial communities from rom New York Harbor, USA that are MTBE-degrading - MTBE-NYH (New York Harbor Sulfidogenic)... | ecosystem: Environmental > Aquatic > Marine >... | reverse complement strand
GGTCGGGTCGAGCTGGTGGACCTCGCCGATCGCCTGTGTCGGCGCCACCCCGACCCGGAGAGCGCCGCCCGGGCGTGCCTCGCGGCGCTGCAGTGAGCCGAAGCGGCAGATGGTGGCGCGGGCGTCTCGCCCGCGTCGGAGTCGTGGCGGCATGGCAGCCCCGAACGGCCTGGTCCCCCACCCGCGCGGCCGGGACGGCCACGCCACCACTGGTCCCCTGGGGGGGCATGTCAGCTGCGAGGCCGTAACGACAGGTGGTGGCGCGGGCGTCTCGCCCGCGTCGAGGTCGTGGCGGTTCAGGAGCCCCCTACGGTGTGGCCCCCCACCCGCGCGGCCGGGACGGCCACGCCAGGGTCGGTCCTGGCCGGCCTCGCCGCCGTCGGGTCCTCTGCAAAACGCCCCGACCCGCGTCGTCCTGGTGGGAGCGGAGGGAAGGATGGCCCCAGGACCCGTCAAGACCCGGGTGGTCCAGAAGTGGTCGGCGCTGCTGCCAGATCGTCGCTACATGTCGACCGACGAGCCGACCGGTGCCTGCTGGGCCGACGTCGACGACGACGGCGAGCGGGAGCTGTGCGTGCAGATCGACGGCGACCTGATGGTGGTGAAGGGGCCGCAGGTGGTGGAGGTTTCGGAGGATCGCCGTGTGGCGGCCGGGGCCGGCCTCGACGGCGGGGCGTGGGCAGAGGCGAGCGGTGGCTGGGTGCGGCTGCACCGGTCGGGTGGGGTCGTGTGGGAGCGGCGCGTGCCGCGCTCCTGCGTCGGCTTCGGGCTCGGCCGGGACTGGGACGACGAGGTCCGGGCGGACGGCAAGTACGTTGGGCGCTACGACGAGGAGCTCCGGGTCAAGGCCCTCGAGGTGGCGGACGTGGACGGAGACGGCGAGCCGGAGGTCGTGGTCTTCACCAGCCGTGGCCGGCTGCTGGCCTTCGGCCTCGACGGCGAGGCGAGGTGGGCCCGATGCCTCGAACGGGGAAGCTTCGACGCCACGTTCCTGCTGCCCCTCTCGGAGGACGGGGTGCCGGGCCGCCTGGTGGTCAGCTCCCTGCTCCGCTACGGCCGCAAGCTGAGCCTGTGGCAGAGGTACCAGCACGAGTGGGTGAGCTTCCTGCTCCACCGCGGGCGGGTCGAGGGGCGCAGCTTCAAGGTGGGTGCGACCCTGGCGGTGCCCGGCGAGCCACGCCAGCTGCTCGGCGTGAACGGCGAGCTCCTCGACCTGGTCGGCTCCACCCTGACCGCGCGGCCCGCTGCCAACGGTGGCAGCCGGCGGGGGCGCACCCTGCCCCGGTACGGGGCGGGCCCGCTGCTGGTGCGGGACGGTCTCGACCGGCTGCGTGGTCTGGCGCTGTCCCTCGACCCCGGGAGGGGCACGGTGACCGCGGCGGTGCCGGGCGGGGGCGCGGTGTGGGAGAGCGCCCTGGGGCCGTCCCAGGACCGGGTCGAGCTGGTGTCGGGCGTGCTCGGGACGGCCGGCTCGCCGGCGGACGGCATGGTGGGCCTGTACTACCGGGTGACCCGGGTGCTGCCGGAGTACCGCACCGAGGTGCGGGAGCACCGGTTGCGGGTGTTCGACCGCGACGGCAGCACCCTCGGGGAGCACGTGTTCCCGTACAACGAGAGCTCCCTGGACAACGCCCGCTGCCTGCTCCTCGCCGACCTCGAGGAGGACGGTGTGGCCGAGTTGTTGCTGCTCGGGTCGGAGGCGCTGTTGGCGTTTGCGGTGGACCTGGGACGCAACGGCGACGACGGGCTCGGGGTCGACGGCGGCTGGGGACAGCTCGAGGAGGTCCCGATCCCGCCGGAGGACCTCTGGGGGGTGGACCTGGTCGGCCTCGGGCAGGGGCCCGGGGAGGAGGTGTGAGCATGTCCTCGGGTCCGAGCCACGAGCACCACGACGCCTACCTGCGCGGTCTGCGCCAGGTGTTCCGGCTGTACCAGGCGCCGGATCCGGCGGCCGCCGGGCTGGTGGCCTGCGCGCTGGCGGTGCAGGACTCCACCACGCTCCTCGCCGGCATCTACGGCTCGGGCAAGACCCAGCTGGTGCACCTGCTCCGCCGCACCTTCTTCGCCGCCGAGGGGGGCGTGGGGTTCGACTTCGGCTTCGTCGCCTGCACCCAGGACCTGACCCCGATGGACACCCTGTTCTCCCTCGACCTGGCCCGGTTGATCCGTGGCCACGAGGTGGTGAGGCCGCGGGCGGTGGTGACCTCCCGGCTGAAGTTCGTCAACGAGGCGCAGCGCGCCAGCTCGCTGGTCTACAACGCCCTGTTGCCCCTGCTGGCGGAGCGGCTGGTCGCCTACCGCGACCAGGTGTTCGCGAGCCCCCCGTTCGTCTGCTTCCTCGACGCCAACCCCCACGACGCCGGCTCCTCCGAGGTGCCGACCGCGTTCCTCGACCGGGTCGACTACTCCCACGACCTGCCGGCGGCCTCCTGCGGCGGCCTGCTCCGGGTCCTCGACACGCTGGTGGGGGACGGCGCCCGCTGGGGATGGCTCGCGGACCGGGCCGAGCCGGTGCTGACCGCGGCCGACATGGAGCGGCTGTGGGCGGACGTGCGCCGGGTGGAGGTGGATCGGGAGGTGCGCGGCCTGGGGGCGCTGGTCGCCGCCTATTTGCAGCGCTGCGTCCACCTCGACCGCTCCACGGTCGGCCCGGACCACGACCCGCCCTGCGGCACCTGCTCCTTCCGCGGCGACGTCTGCGCCAAGCTGGCCGCCGTGCCCGGCAGCCGCTTCCTGCTCTCGAGCCTGCGCCTGGCCCAGGCCCGCGCCTGGTTGCGGGGCGACGGGGCCGTCGAGGTGGACGACCTGCTCTACGCCCTGCCCTTCACCCTCGCCCACCGGCTGAAGGTGCGGGCGGACAGCCTGCGCCTGTACCCCAACCTCCGGCAGTGGCTGCTCGAGGAGCTCTACCGCCGGGGGGTGCGGCCGAAGGTCCCCCGCTGGCGGCAGGCGCTGCGGGTGCTGCAGGCGGGGGACCGGGCGCACTGGCCCCTGGTGCTCGATCTCGCCCGCCGCGACCTGGCGGTGGCCGACCTGGTGGGGGATCGGGCCTTCGCGGCGACCCATCTGGCCGAGCCTGCCGCGCCACCCCGTGCGGAGCTGACGGCGTGAGCGCCTCCCCGGTCGAGGCGTCGGCGCCGGCGCTGCGGGAGCCGTTCGAACCCCGCCTGGTGAGGCTGGCCGGCCCGGTGGCCGCGTTCTGGGGACAGGGCCTCAAGGTGGTGGTGCGGGGGCAGACTCCGCAGTTTGCCTGGGACGAGGTGCGGATGCCCGTCGGCGAGGCCCTCGCCACCGACGACGAGCTGACCTGTCTGCTGCTGCACGAGTGGGGCCACCGCTGCATCGCGCCGCGGACCGTCGCCCAGGGGATGTGGTGGGAGCTGATCGCGCGCATGGAGGGGATCGCAGCCAGCGCCGACGCGGTCAACCTCGCCGTGGACCTGCTGGTGGACCGCTGGTACCTCGAACACCCGAGCTGGGGGGGCGTCTACGCGGAGTGCGAGCACCGCAACCTGGTGCGCACGGTCGCCTCGGAGCTGGGTCGCAAGCGCCTGCGGGCGTCACCCTTCGGGGCGTTCATGACCGCCTGCTACGGGGAGATCGGTGGCTGGCAGGGGGAGCTCCAGGGGCTGGGGCTCGACCTCGGCCGGGCCGCCCGGGCGGTGCGGGCGCTGTTCGACGAGGCGCGGAGCGGAGAGGAGCGGCTGCGAGGGTTCCTCAGGGAGGGGGGGAAGGCGCTCCGCGGTCGAGCCGCCGGGCGGCCGGGGAACGGGGGCAGCCTCCCCGGTGGCCCCGGACTGGTGGAGCCGCTCCTCGGCGCCCCGGCGCCCTGGCGCGGGCCGACCTGGAACCCGGACGAGCTGGTGCGGATGATCGTCTCCACCGGGGTTCGCGTGCCGTCGGAGACCGTGGCTGCGGTTGCGGGCGCGTCGGCGGCGCGGGCCGTGCGGGCTCGCCTCAGGGTGCTGGAGTCGCTGCTGCGGGTCACGCCCAGGGTGCGCGAGCTGGTGACCGCGCGACGGAGCCGGCGCCACGAGGGCACCCTGCTGTGGCGGGCCGGGGACCCGGCCCGCGAGCTCGAGCCGGTGACCAGCCTCGAACGTTCCGGGCTGCTCGTCCCCGGGGTGACCACCCTGCGGCGACGCGGCGTCATGCGTCGGCGCCACGACCCGGATCTGCCCGACCTCTGCCTGGTGGTGGACAACAGTGGCTCCACCGCGGGGGCGGTGGTGGAGCGGGAGCTCGACGCGGCGGTGGCGCTGCTGGAGGTGGCGCGGGGGATCGGGGCGGCAGTGTCGCTGGTGGTGTTTGGCGGCGACGTCGCCGCCGCCATCGAGCCGGGGCCGCGCTACGACGACATCGCCATGCTGCTGGCAGCACTGGAAGGGCAGAGCGGGGGCACCTCCCTCGCCCCGGCGCTGGCGCAGGCGGTCGCATGGCGCCCGGGCGGGGGGCGCCGCATGGCCACCGTGATCTTCACCGACACCTACGTCTACGACCTCGACGCCGCGGCCTCCTACCTCGCCCTCCTCACCGCCGCCGGCCCGGTGGTGGTGTTCGCGGCCGCTCGGCGGGTCGACTCCGACATGGGGGAGAGGTTCGGCCAGGTGCGGCCCCGGCCACGCATGGTCCGCTCCGACCCCGGCGAGCCGCTGGTGGACCGGGCTCTCGAGGTGTTGCAGTAACGGTGGCGCGGGAGGTGAGCCCACGCCGAGGTCGCGACGGTCACCTGTCCCGATCGGCGGGGTCCCCCGCCCGCGCGGCCGGGACGGCCACGCCACCACTGGTCCCCCGGAACCCACATTGGCCTGCCAGCTGCGACGTCGTGACGGCACATGGTGGCGCGGGCGTCTCGCCCGCGTCGAGGTCGTGACGATTGGTTCCCCGGGCGTCGGGGTCCCCCGCCCGCGTCGGGGTCGTGGCGGTTGGGTCCCCCGGACGTGGGGGTCCCCCACCCGCGCGGGCGAGACGCCCACGCCACCACTGGTCCCCCGCCTGCGAGGCCAGGACGGACAGGCCAGCGTCAGTCCCGTTGACGCAGGGAACAGGTAGACTCGGGCATGCTCCCCTTCGAGTACCGCGGCGGTCTCCCCTGGCTCGAGGCCCGGACCATCTACCTCACCCGCCACGGGTCCCACGCTTACGGCACTGCCGGTCCGGCTTCGGACCTCGACCTGCGCGGGGTGGCGATCCCGCCGCGGCGGGTGCTGCTCGGCTACCTCCAGCGCTTCGAGCAGGCGGAGCAGAAGGGGGACCCCGACGTGGTGGTCTTCGCCCTGGCGAAGCTCGCGAAGCTGGCGGCGGACTGCAACCCGAACGCGCTCGAGGTCCTCTACACCGAGACCTCTGACCACCTCGTCGTCACCCCGCTCGGCGACCGGCTGCTGGAGGCGCGGGGGCTGTTCCTGTCGCGCAAGGCGCGGCACACCTTTTCCGGCTACGCGGTGGCGCAGCTCAAGCGCATCGAGACCCACCGCCGGTGGCTGCTGCACCCGTCCGTGGCGCCGCCCGAGCGCTCCGACTACGGGCTGCCGCCGCGGACCGTCATTCCCGCGGACCAGCTGCAGGCGGCGGCGTCGGTGATGCGGAAGAAGGTCGACTCGTGGGAGCTCGACCTCACCCCCCTCGACCCCGCGAGCAAGATCCAGGTCAGGGGGTTCCTGGCCGAGACTCTGGCTGAGTTGGGGCTGGCCGCGGCCGACGCGCGGCTGCTGGCGGCCGGGCGGAGCCTCGGCTTCTCGGGCAACTTCCTCGACCTCCTCGACCGCGAACGCCGCTACACGGCGGCGCAGAACGAGTGGGCCCAGTACCGGACCTGGCTCGCCACCCGCAACCCTGCACGTGCGGCGCTGGAGGCGCGGCACGGCTACGACTCCAAGCACGCCATGCACCTGGTCCGGCTGCTGCGGATGTGCCGCGAGATCCTCACCGAGGGGGCGGTGCGGGTGCGGCGTCCCGACGCCGACGAGCTGAAGGCGATCCGGGACGGCGCCTGGCCCTACGAGCGGCTGGTGGAGTGGGCGCGGCAGGAGGAGGCGGCGCTGCCCGGGCTCGAGGCCGCATCCTCGCTGCCCCGCGAACCGGACCGGGAAGCCGTCGACCGACTCTGCGTGGAGCTCACCGAGGAGGCGCTGGCCACCCTGCCGTGAGGGAGGAGAGTGGCGGCGCGCCGTCCCGCCCGTGTCGGGGTCGTGACGGTCTGGCATCCCCGATCGTCCCGGTCCCCCGCCCGCGCGGCCTCTCTGGCGGCAATGAGGCGGCTCCACGAGACCCGTCATTGCGAGGAACGGAGCGACGAAGCAATCCCCCGAGCGAAGGTACGCCGTGGGGGATTGCTTCGCCCCTGCGGGGCTCGCAATGACGTGAAGCCGGGACTTCCACGCCACCACGGGTCCCCCGACCCGCGCGGCCGGGACGGCCGCGCTGCCGGTCAGTTCAGCCGCTCGCGCTGGCGCGGTCGGGTGCCCTCCATGAGGTAGGCGCCGATGGCGTCCTCAAACCGCATCCGGTCGCGGTGCTCGAGATCGCGGGCGACCGCGGTGAAGGCCTGGCAGATGTCCCAGCGCTGGACGCCGAACAGGTTCTCGGCCCGCAGCACCTCGGCCATGACCCAGCGGGCGAGGCGGCCGCGGGGGCTGCCCAGCCGGTGGGTGCGGAAGATCTCCGCCACCTCCTCCTGGGGGTTGGGGACGTCCTGGCGGTGGGCCTCCACCAGGCGGTCGGTGAAGGTGCGGCCGGTGGCGACCGCTTCGGTCAGGGCCGTGCGCACCGCGATCCGGAAGCCGTCCGCGTCGACCCCGGTGTGGCGGCGGCGCAACGCCTGCTGGGCGCTGGAGACCGCGGTCATGCCGTTGGCGCAGACCAGGCGCACCACCACGTTGCGCAGCTCCAGAGGGTGGACGCCGGTCTCGCTGTTGACCAGGTCGAGGCCGATCCGGCCCGGGTCCGAGCGGTGTCCCGGCCCCAGCTCCAGGTGATCGCGGAACAGGAGGCGCACGAACAGCAGGTCGTCGTCCACCGCCAGCCGGCCGACGCTCACCTCCCGCTCGTCCACCACCGACCGCAGTTCGTCCAGCAGGTGGCGGTCGTCGAAGCGGACGTAGCTTGAGGGCAGCACCGCCCGCACCTTGGGCTCGCGCCACCCCTTGAGCCGCAGCAGCAGCGGGCGGTCCTGGCCGTCGTCGGCCGTCTGGAGCAGGCAGCGCACCAGCTTGAGGCCGAGGGCGGCGGGCACCCGGTCGAGGAACTGCACCGGGATGCCGGCCAGGTTGGACAGCTGGCGGATGGCGGTGGGCAGCAGGGCCAGGGGCCGCTCCCGGCCGCCCTGGCACAGGCGCAGCCGGTAGCGGTCCTCCAGCGGGACCAGCGGGTCTTCCCGCACCTCGACCCGAATCTCGGACAGGCGGGCGTAGAGATCGTGCTGGTCCTTGCGCTCCCGCGCCAGCACGGTCTCGACCCGCTCCAGTGGAAGCTCTCTCAGGCCTGGTCGTCGCGCCACAGGATCCTCCCTCCCTGACGGCAGAGGTCGGGCTGCCGGCAGCGTTCACAAAAACGGTCGGGGACCATCTCCCGGCGCAGGCACTCCGCCCGACCGCGGAGGGTGCCGTCGCCGTCCACCAGGACGAAGCGCCGGGTGTCGGGAACGTGGGACCACAGCGGAGGGACGTTCTCCTCCTCCGCGGCCGCGACCCGGTCGGGGTCGAGGCGAGGAACGGGGAAGCCCTCCTGCTGGAGCACCGCGAGCCTCACCCGGGAGTGCCGGCGCAGCACCCCCAGCGGGTCGTCGTCGAAGAAGTCCACGTACAGGCACGCGTCCTTGCCGGGCGCGCGGCGCATCCCGCGGCCGACGGCCTGGATCACCTTGGCTCGCGAGCGCAGGCCGCCGGCCTGGACCAGCACCTCGATCCCCTCGATGGAGACCCCCTCCGCGAACAGGCCCGAGGTGGCGACCAGGCAGGGCTCGGCGCCGGTGGCGAAACGCTCGGTGGCGGCGTGGAGGGCGCGCCGGGGAGTGCCGCCGTGGACGAAGGTGGCGCCGTCGCCGAGCAGGTCGAGCAGACGGCGGCCGTGGCGGACGTGCTCCACCAGCACGAGGGCCGGGCGGCGGCCGGCGGTCGCCTCCCGGACCACCGCCGCCACCCTGAGGTTGCGCTCCCGGTTGTCGACCACGCACTCGCGGTAAACGGTGGCAAACGGTTTCTCGCGCACGTCGGCCGAGATCGGGACCCGCTCGACGCGCAGCTCCACCGGGCAGGCGTAGCCGTGGTCGATGAGGTAGGCGGCGGAGAAGCGGCCGCCGGTGAGACGGCCGCCGTGGCCCACCAGGGCGTCGAGCACCACCTGGTCGGAGCCGGAGCGGAAGGGGACCGCCGACAGGTAGTAGTGGTAGCGCGGCTCCAGCCGGCGAATCAGCTCCTGGTAGGTGGCGGCGGCGGCGTGGTGCCCCTCGTCGAAGACCAGGGTGCCGCCCCTCCACGGCGCGAGGGTTTCTGCGTCGGCCGCGAGGGCCTGGACAAGGGCGACGGTCAGCCGTTCGGGTCGATTCAGCCCGTCGCCGACGACCCCCGGCTCGACGCCGAGCATGGTGGTCAGGCTGCGCACGGTCTGGCGGAGCAGGGTGCGGGTCGTGACCAGGTACAGGGTCGGCAGCCCGAGGCGGGCGACGAGCGTGGCGGCGAGCAGGGTCTTGCCGCCGGAGGTGCCGACGTCCACCAGACCGGAGCCGCAGCCGAGGGCCCGCTCGACCACCTCGTGCTGGTAGGGGCGCAGCTCGAAGCCTCGCACCTCCCAGCCGGGCCGCGCCTCCCGGGCCCAGCGCAGGTCGCGCAGGCGCACGGCGAACCCCGCGCGGCGCAGCGTGCGCTTGACCGTGGCCAGGGCGCCGGTGAGGAACACGCCGCTGCGCGGGTCGAGGACCGCCGCCGGCTCGGTCCCGTTGGCGGCCACAGGCTCCGCACACCCTCGCAGGTGGGGGTTCAGCGCCCGGTCGAGGGTCTGCCGTGGGAACGGCCCCACCAGCCGCGACTCGACGTTGTCGACCTGGATCTCGACGACGGCGGAGTGGAAGGCCATGGCGTCCTCTCAATTGCTCCACGACAAATCGCGACAGCGAGGCTGACAGCACGACGATCGTGACGAAAGCGCATTCACGATCGTTCGGAGGATTTTCTCAGACACAATCTGCAATCTACCTCTGGACAACTCGACTGTCAAGGGTTTTTTCTCGGGAAAGCCAGTGGTATGCTCGGGCGGTGATGGTCAGCCCGCGATCGGTGTCTCCATGAGCCCGTCCGACGAGGCGCTGCGCCGGACCCTCGGGGTCCGTCTGCGGGCGCTGCGGGAGGCCCGCGGCCGGGAGCAGAAAGAGCTCGCCCGGGTCGTCGGCATCTCGCCGGGGACGCTGTGCAACGTCGAGAAGGGCAAGACCGGGTTGAGCCTCGAGGTGTTGGTGAAGCTGGCGGGGGAGCTGGACACGAGCCTCGACCACCTGCTCGGGCGGGAGCGGTCAGAGTCCTCGCCGGTGCCGGCCTGGCTCGAGGCCGACGTCGAGGCGCGACGGCGGGACGGAAGGCCGGTGTTCGACGCCCTGGTGGACCTGGTGGTGGAGCTGGAGCGGCGGGGCGAGCCGGTGTCGCGGGGCGAGTACGTCGCCCTGGTGGAGGGCACTTCCCTGTTCGCCCGGGGGCTGAAGCCGCTCGAGGCGTTGAGCCGCGAGGAGTGGCGTGACCTCCTCGCCCTCGCCCGGCGGCTCGGGGGCGCGCCGCGGTGAGGTCGCCCGCGCTGCCCCGCCCGCTGGGGACCCTGCCGCCCCCCTCGACGGACGACGCCGCGAACCGCGCCGCGGTGGTGGCCGCCGCCAGGGACCTGGTGGCGGCGGTCCGCGAGCTCGACCCCGCGTGGTCGCCGCCCCCGTTCGAGCCGGAGCGCTACGCACGGGCCCTCGGCATCCCGGTGGTGGAGGTGCCGGGGCGGGACCTCCGGGTGGGGGACCGTGCGCTGGACGCCGTGCTGAGCCCGGCGGGCGGGCGGTTCACCATTCTCCTCAACGCCGGGGTTCGCTCCCCGGGCCGGCGGAGGTTCTCCACCGCCCACGAGATCGTCCACGCCTTCTTCGCCGACGCCGCCCAGGCGCTGCGCCGGCGGGTGGACGGCCGGCGACCGGCGCTGGAGCGGCTGGTCGACGCGGGCGCGGCCGAGCTGCTGATGCCGGCGGCGGAGTTCTCGGCGGCGCTGCGGCGGCATGGGCTCGGTGCCGCGGCGGTGGGGCGGCTGGCGGCCGAGTTCGCGGTGTCGCGGGCGGCGGCGGCCCGGCGGGTGGCGGAGACCGCCACCGAGCCGTGCGCGGTGGCCTTCCTCGGCCTGGGTCGACGGCCGTCCGGCGGCGGCGCGGTGGCGTACCGGGCGATGGCGGGTCGGACGTTCGCGGCGCCGGGCATGCCGTTGGTGCTGCCGGCGGGGAAGTCGGTGGCGGCCGACTCGGTGATCCACCGCTGCTCGCTGGGGCTGCACCCGCTGGAGGCGGAGGAGGAGCTCCCGGTCGGCCCCCGCCGGGTGCGTGTCCGGGTTTCCGCGGCGCCCCTGCACCGCGACCCCACCCGGGTGGAGGGGCCGCCGACCGTGTGCGCCGTGGTGCGCCCGGTCTCTTCGCCCGAGCGCTGACGGTGAGTGGTGGCGCGCCGTCTCGCCCGCGTCGAGGTCGCGGCGGCGTGGTGCCCCGAACGTCGGGGTCCCCCGCCCGCGCGGCCGGGACGGCCACGCCACCACCGGTCCAACGAGCGCGCGCGGCCCTGCCACGTCCGAGGCCGCGGCTGCGCAGGGCATGGTGGTCCCGGCCCGCGTGGTGCCATGACGCCTGAGGGCGGCCCGACACGTTCGTCAAACGGCCGCGAGCCTGCTCTCAGCGGAGGTGGCGGTAGGCCTCGCGACGATGGGCAACTCGCACAACGAGGACCACGAGGCGCCTTTCGAAGACCTCGTAGATGACCCGGTATTGGCCGACGCGCAGGCGGCGGAGACCCCCGAACTCCCCTTTCAGTGTGCCGCCTGCGAGTGGTGTTTCCCGCAGGCGGTCGATCGCCTGGATGAGGCGGAGTCTGTCCGCCTTGGGGATCCTCTCGAGGTCTCTCGCCGCGCTGCGCTTAATCTGCAGCGAGAAGCTCACGGCGGACCTCGTCCCAGTCCAGTACCGGGTCCGCCGGATCCTGGAGGCGCTGCAGCGCGGTGTGCAGGTCCATGACGTCCTCGAGGTAGTACTCGATCGCCTGCCGGATGACTTCGGCACGGGTGCGGTGGAGCCTCCGTGCCGCGTCGTCGATCCCCCGGATCAGCTCCTCCGGAAGCCTCGTGCTGACCTGAGCCATGGCGCCTCCCACGAACGATCATACACCAGTGGGATGCGTTGGGATACGTTGGGTTCGGCGTGGTCCTGCCGGTCGCAGGCTCGCGGCGGCAGATGGTGGCGCGCCGTCTCGCCCGCGTCGAGGTCGTTACGGCGAGGTGTCCCGAAGGGCCGGGTCCCCCACCTGCGCGGCCCGGACGGCCACGCCACCGTTCGCTTCGACGAGGCGGCCCGGATGCCCACGCCGCGACGTGGTTCCTTCGAGCCCGTTGCGATGTGGGTGCTTCGAGCGGTCGACGGCGGGCCGGTGGCGCTGACGGCTGCAGGGACGGCGGCAGCGACCGCGGCAGCGGCAACGGCCTTTCGACAGCGCAACGGCCTCCTTCGTGGGTGGCTTGGCCGGGCTTCGGGCCGCGGCTATAATGCCTCCACCTGGCCCGCCCGCCGAGGGTGTGCCGAGCGGAGGAGGAATGGTCGCCACGGTGGTCGTCGAGGTCGGACCCACCCGGCGCGGTTCGTACCGCGTCGGTCCGGCCGCGCCTGGCCCCGGCGACCATGTCATTGCCCGGGCCAGCCTCTGACCCCGTGACCCGCCTCCCGGAGCCCGGCGGGCGGCGTTTCCGACCTGACCGACCTCTGAACCCGGCCGAGCGGGGCGGTTCCCCGCGGGTCGGGCAGCGCTGAAGGGTGATTGCCATGTACCGACCGGTCGACAAGTTCCCCCACTTCCCCAGCCTGGAGCGCCGGGTCCTCGAGCTGTGGGCCGAGACCCGGGCGTTCGAGCAGCTGCGCGAGAAGAACCGCGGCGGCCGCAGGTGGAGCTTCCTGGACGGCCCCATCACCGCCAACAACCCGATGGGGGTGCACCACGCCTGGGGGCGGGCGCTCAAGGACATGTACCAGCGCTACCACGCCATGTGCGGCGAGGAGCTGCGGCACCAGAACGGCTTCGACTGCCAGGGGCTGTGGGTCGAGGTCGAGGTGGAGAAGGCCCACGGCTTCAAGACCAAGCAGGACATCGAGACCTACGGGGTGGCGCGGTTCGTCGAGGACTGCAAGGAGCGGGTGCGGAAGTTCTCCCGCATCCAGACCGACCAGTCGATCCGGCTCGGCTACTGGATGGACTGGGACAACTCCTACTTCACGATGTCCGACGACAACAACTACACCATCTGGTCGTTCCTGAAGCGGTGCCACCAGCGGGGCTTCGTCTACAAGGGGCTCGACTCGATGCCGTGGTGCCCGCGGTGCGGGGTCGGCCTGTCCGAGATGGAGATGCACGAGGGGTACCGCTGGGTCGAGGACCTGTCGGTGTTCGTGCGCTTCCCCCTGCGCGGGAGGGACCACGAAGCGCTGCTGGTCTGGACCACGACGCCGTGGACCCTGACCTCCAACGTCGCCGCCGCGGTCCACCCGGAGATGGACTACTACCGGGTGCGGCAGGGGGAGTGGACCTACATCGTGGGCGCCGACAACTGGAACGGCGACCGGCGGGTGGAGATTGAGACCGCCGGCCCCACCGGCAAGAAGCGGCGGGTGGTGCAGCTCGAAACCCTGCCCAAGCTCCTCGGCCGCCACGGCGACGCGGAGGTGCTGGGCACGGTCAAGGGGGCCGACCTGGTGGGGCTCGAGTACGACGGTCCGTTCGACCACCTCCCCGCCCAGGCCGAGCCGGGGGGCTACCCGTACGCCGACGACGCGCTCGGCGACCGGGCCGGGGTCTCCTGCCACCGGGTCATCCCGTGGGAGGCGGTGACCGGCGGCGAGGGCACCGGGGTGGTCCACATCGCCCCCGGCTGCGGCCGCGAGGACTTCGAGCTGGGCAGGAACCACGGCCTGGTGGCGCTGTCGCCGCTGGACGAGGGGGGGGTGTTCCTCGACCGCTTCGGCTGGCTGGCCGGCCGCCACGCCCACTCGGTGGCGGACGAGATCGCGAGCGACCTCGAGAAGCGCGGGGTGCTGGTGGGCAAGGAGAAGTACCCCCACCGCTACGCCCACTGCTGGCGCTGTTCCACCGCGATCCTCTACCGGCTGGTGGACGAGTGGTTCATCTCCATGCGCTGGCGCGACGAGATCATGCGCCAGGTGCCGCAGATCCGCTGGATCCCGGACTACGGCGAGCAGCGGGAGATGGACTGGCTCGCCAACATGGGCGACTGGATGATCTCCAAGAAGCGGTACTGGGGCCTCGCCCTCCCCATCTGGCAGTGCGGAAGCTGTGACTGGTTCGACGTGGTCGGCAGCCGCGAGGAGCTGGCCGCCCGCGCGGTGGACGGCTGGGAGGCCTTTGTCGGGCACAGCCCGCACCGCCCCTGGGTGGACGCGGTGAAGATCCGCTGCTCGAGCTGCGGGGGCGTCGCGTCGCGGGTGGCGGACGTGGGCAACCCGTGGCTCGACGCCGGCATCGTCCCCTACTCGACCCTGGGCTTCGACCTCGACCGCCCCTACTGGGAGCGGTGGTTCCCGCCCGAGCTGGTGTTGGAGTGCTTCCCGGGCCAGTTCCGCAACTGGTTCTACGCCCTGCTGGCGATGAGCACGATGATGCAGGAGGAGCGCTGGGCGGACCGCACCGGCGGCGAGTCGCAGACGGTGCCGCCGTTCAAGACCCTGCTCGGCTACGCCCTGGTGCTCGACGAGCAGGGGCGGGAGATGCACAAGAGCCTCGGCAACTCCATCGAGTTCAACACCGCCGCCGAGACCATCGGCGCCGAGACCATGCGCTACATCTTCGCCGCCCAGAACCCGACCACCAACCTGCGCTTCCCCGACATTTCGGCCGAACGGCGCACCGACGTGGTCCACCTCGACCAGGAGGTGCAGCGGAGCCTGCTCACGCTGTGGAACTGCTACAGCTTCTACGTCACCTACGCCGGGGTGGACGGCATCACCCCGGACAGGCTCGACGTGCCGCTCGCGCAGCGCTCCCAGCTCGACCGCTGGATCGTGGCCAAGTACCAGCGGCTGGTCCGGACGGCCCGCGACTGCTTCGAGCACTACCGGGTCCACCTCCTGATGCAGACCTTCGAGCAGTTCCTCGAGGACCTTTCCAACTGGTACCTGCGTCGCTCCCGGCGCCGCTTCTGGAAGAGCGAGAACGACACCGACAAGCTGGCCGCCTACGCCACCCTGCACGAGGTGCTGGAGGGGGTGTGCCGGGTGATGGCGCCGGTGCTGCCGTTCGTCACCGAGGAGATCTACCAGAACATCGTTCGCAACGTGGATCCGGCCGCCCCGGTCAGCGTCCACCTGCGGCCCTACCCGGAGGTGGACCCGTCCCGGCTGGACGACGAGCTGGTCCAGCGCATCGACGTGGTGGTCAAGTACAAGAACCTGGGGCTCGCCCTGCGCAACGAGCACAACCTCAAGGTCCGCCAGCCCCTGGCGCGGATGATGGTGCGGCCGGCGAACGAGGTCGAGCGGACGGCGCTGTCCGACCCCGGCCTGCGCGACCAGCTGCTGGACGAGCTCAACCTGAAGGCGTTGGAGCTGGTGGAGAGCACCCAGGGACTGGTGCAGGTCGAGGTCCGGCCCAACTTCAAGACCCTGGGACCCAAGTACGGCGCCCTGATGAAGCAGATCCAGGGAGCCCTGGCGGCGGCCGACCCCATCGCGGTGCAGGAGACCCTCGACCGCGGCGCTCAGGTCAGCCTCCGGGCGGGGGAGACCGAGGTGCTGCTCGAGGCCGCCGACGTCGAGGTGCGCCGGACGCCGGCTGAAGGGCTGGCGGTGACCTTCGCCCAGGGCAGCTTCGTGGCCCTCGACACCACCGTCACCGCGGAGCTGAGGCGCGAGGGGCTGGCGCGGGACTTCGTGCGCGGGGTGCAGGCCGAGCGCAAGGCCCTCGACCTCGACGTGGCCGACCGCATCCGGGTTCGCTACCGGGGCGACGGCGAGGTCCTCGAGGCGGTCCGGGAGTGGGATGCGTACATCCGCCGCGAGACCCTCGCCCTCGACCTCGACCTCGACCCGGGGCTCGAGGGGGAGGCGCAGCTCAAGGCCGGCGGGAGCCCGGTCCGCCTGGCGGTGGAGCGGGTGGGGAGGAGCGAGCCATGAGCCGGTCGGTTTTCGACACGCTGTCCGAGCGCGGGTTCGTCGCCCAGTGCAGCGACGAGGCGGCGGTGCGGGAGCTGCTTTCGAGCCGTCGCGTCACCGTGTACATCGGCTTCGACCCGTCCGCCTCCAGCCTCCACCTCGGCAGCCTGGTTCCGATGATGGCGCTGAAGCACCTGCAGGCCGCGGGCCACCGCGTGGTGGCGCTGGTGGGCGGCGCCACCGGCATGATCGGCGACCCGTCGGGGCGGTCCGAGGAGCGCACCCTGCTCGACCCCGCCCAGCTCGAGGCCAACGTGGCCGGGGTCCACGCGCAGCTGTCCCGGTTCCTCGACGACCCCTCGAACCCGCCGCTGATGCGCAACAACGCCGACTGGATCGCCCCGATGTCCTTCGTCGAGTGGTTGCGCGACGTCGGCAAGTACTTCACCGTGAACTACATGCTCGCCAAGGACTCGGTCCAGTCGCGGCTTTCGAACGAGCAGGGGATCTCCTACACCGAGTTCAGCTACATGACGTTGCAGGCGTACGACTTCCTCCACCTCCACGACGCCGAGGGGTGCCTGCTCCAGGCCGGCGGCTCGGACCAGTGGGGCAACATCACCGCCGGCATCGAGCTGATCCGCAAGCTGCGCTCGTCGAGCGCCTACGGGCTGACCTTTCCCCTCCTGACCACCGCGGGCGGGGAGAAGTTCGGCAAGTCCGCCGGCAACGCCATCTGGCTCGACCGGGGCCGCACCCCGCCGTGGGACATGTACCAGTACTTCGTCCGCCAGGACGACCGCGACGTGGTGCGGCTGCTGAAGCTCTTCACCTTCCTGCCGCTCGAGCGGATCGCCGAGCTGGAAACCTCGCTCGAGCGGGAGCCCGGCAAGCGGGAAGCCCACCGCGCGCTCGCCTTCGAGGTCACCTCGCTCCTCCACGGCGCGGAGGTGGCGACCGAGCTGGTCCGGGCGGCGGACACGGTCTACTACTCCGAGATCCGCGACCTGTCCGACGAGACCCTGCAGTCGGTGCTCTCAGACGCCCCCTCGGTGGAGGTGACCCGCGCGGAGCTCGAGGCCGGGATCGGGGTGGTCGACCTGCTGGTACGCTCCGGCCTGGCACCGTCCAAAGGGGGCGCCCGCCGGCTGCTGGAGCAGGGGGGCGTCTACGTCAACAACGTCCGGGTGGAGCCGACGGCAGTGGTCGGCCCCGGCCACCTCGCCTCGCCGTCGTTCCTGGTCCTGCGCGCCGGCAAGAAGAACCAGTGCCTGGTGCGGGTCGTCTGATTCCAGCCCGAGGATCGTCCGAAGAGAACGCCAAGACGCCAAGAGACGCCAAGACGCAGGAAGGAGTCTTCAGGTCTTGCGTCTTTGCGGCTCCTGGCGTCTTTGCGGTCTGGGTGGGTGGGAGGGGGAAGCTGACCGCTTCTCATCGCCGTATGGTCATGTTCTCGCCGAGACGTGGTATCGTTCACGTCGTGTCGGCGAAGGGCGTGCGCGTCGTCTTCGAGGGTCTCGGCAAGCGCTACGACCAGCGGGTGGTCTTCCGCGGCGTGGCGGGGGAGGCCGTGCCCGGCGAGGTGCTGGTCCTCACCGGGCCCAACGGGTCCGGCAAGTCGACCCTGGTCCAGATCCTCACCGGGCTGCTGCGGCCGACCCGCGGCGAGGTCCGCTACCTGGGCGGGGAGGGCGGGGAAGTCCCGCGCGGCCAGTGGCGCGCCCTCATCGGGGTGGTGGCGCCGGCCATGGCGTTGTACGAGGAGCTGACCGCGGCCGAAAACCTCCGCTTCTTCGCCCGGGTTCGGGGGATGGGCAAGGCTTCCGCCCGCTGCCGGGAGTGCCTCGAGCTGGTCGGGCTCGACCCGGAGCGGACCACGCCGGTGCGCGGTTTCTCCACCGGCATGCAGCAGCGGCTCAAGATTGCCCAGGCGCTGCTCCACCGGCCGGCGGTGCTGTTCCTGGACGAGCCCGGGTCCAACCTCGACCCGGCCGGCCAGGACTGGCTGGAGGGACTGGTGCGGGAGCAGGCCGCGGCCGGGACGACCGTGATCCTGGCCACCAACGACCGCCAGGAGATGAGCTGGGGGACGCGCGGTGTGGCCCTTTCTGGCTGAAGCGGCCGCGGTCCTGGTCAAGGACGTGCGGACCGAGCTGCGCACGCGGGTGGCGCTGTCGACCCTCGGCCTGTTCGCCCTCACCACCCTGGCCGCCGTGTCGTACACCATCGGCCCCTACCGCCTGGCGGCGGAGGATCGGCCGTTCCTGCTCTCGGCGCTGCTCTGGATCGTGGTCTTCTTCGCGGCCATGGCCGGTCTCGACCGCTCCTTCGTCAAGGAGGAGGAGGGGCACACCGCGCCGCTGCTGCGGCTGTCCGCGTCGCCGCTGGCGGTGTGGGCCGGCAAGCTGCTCTACAACGCGGGCCTGCTCTACGTCTTGATGGCCGTGCTGGTTCCGCTGTACTGTGCTCTAATGGGGTTGCGCGTGGCTTCCCCCGGGGCCCTGGTGGCAGTGCTCGGCGTGGGGGGGTTCGCGCTCACCGTCACCACCACCATGGTGGCGGCGATCATCGCCCGGGCGATGACCCGGGGGGCGCTGTTCCCGGTGCTTTCCATACCCCTCCTGCTGCCGCTGCTGATCTTCCTGATCGAGGGGACGCGGGCCGCGGTGGAGGGGTCGGCGGAGGGGGTCGGGGCCACGCTGCGGGCGGTGGTGTCCTTCGGAGGCATGATGACCGTGCTGTCGGTGTTGCTGTTTCCGGTGGTGTGGCATGAGTAGGGTGGCGCCGTGGGTTCTGCTGCTGTGGATGGCGGGCGTCATCTGGGCGGCGTTCACGGCGGTGAGCTCAGCCCAGGGTTTCCAGGGGGACTCGAGCCGGATCGTGTTCTTCCACGTGCCGACGGCGTGGGTCGCGACCCTCGCCTTCCTGCTCTCCTGCGTGGCCTCGGTGATGTACCTGCACCGCCGCCGGGTGGAGGACGACGAGCGGGCCGCAACCGCTGCCGGGCTCGGCCTGCTGTTCGCGGTCCTGGCCACGGTCACCGGTTCCCTGTTCGCCAAGATCGAGTGGGGCGCCTACTGGAACTGGGACCCCCGCCAGACCTCCATCACCCTGCTGCTGCTCATCTACGCCGCCTACCTGGCGCTGCGGGCCGCGGTGGCGGACCCCGAGCGGCGGGCAACGTTGTCGGCGGCGTACGCGATCCTCGCCTTCGTCACGGTGCCGTTCCTGGTCTTCGTCGTCCCCCGGATCTACTGGTCGCTCCACCCCGACGTGATCGCCGACCCCGATCCCTCCAACCGGCTCGACTCGGCCCACCTGCGGGTCCTGCTCGCCTCGCTGGCCGGCTTCACCGGCCTGTTCGCCTGGCTGTGGGTGCTGGCGACCCGCGTCGAGCGCCTGCGGCGGCTGCGTCAGGAGGAGGTGCTGTGATGCGCGATGTCGTCTCTCGTGTTCTCCTCGCGGCCCTCACCCTCACGGCGTCGGTCGCCGCCGCCCAGGGGGTGGCGCCGCCGCTGGTCTCCGACCAGCAGGCGTTGGCGGCCACCGGGCCGGTGACGGTGGCGGTCACCGTCGACCGCGGCACCGTGTCCCCCCGCAAGGTGGCCGGCGAGCCCGGGGTCGGCTTTTCCGCCCGCGGTGCCTCCGGGGCCGAGCTCCCCGTGGAGCTGGTCGGGAAGCTTCCCGCCGGCTTCGAGGTTGCACCCGTGGTGGTGTTGGTGGGCACGGCGGTTGACGGTCGTTTCCTCGCCGAGCGGGTGCTTGTTCCCGGCTCGGAACCGGCGGCCGCCCCGGCCCGGGGGCTGATGGGGGTGCTGGCCGTGACCATGGTGGTGTGGGTCGGCCTGTTCCTCTACGTTTTCATGCTCGACCGTCGTCTCCGCCGGTTGGAGGAGTGATGACCGACCACAGAAGTCAGCGTCGGCTCTGGTACATCGTCGGCGGTGTGCTGGTGGCCGCGTTTCTCGCCTATGGGGCGACCTCGTTTCGCTCCTACCTCACCCCCTACGTCACGTTCGACGAGGCGGCGCGGTCGCCGCGCACGGTCCAGGTCGCCGGCGCGCTGGTGCCGGGCTCGCCCGCGTACTCCGAGCAGGAGCAGGTGCTGCGGTTCGGGCTCGCGGACGACGACGGCCGCAGGCTGAACGTCGTCTACAAGGGGGTTCGCCCGGCCAACTTCGACGAGGCCACCCAGGTCGTGGCGGTGGGCGCCTTCCGCGACGGCGCCTTCCACGCCGAGCAGTTGCTCGTCAAGTGCCCCTCCAAGTACCAGGGCGTCGAGCAGGACGTGACCCAGCACAGCTGAGAGCAACGGTGAGCCCGGCGCCGGGATCGGCACCGGGGTCGAGATCGGGGACCAGAGCATGTACTACCCGGGTGCGATTCTCCTGTGGGTTGCTGCGGCCTTCGGGCTGCTGTCGACGGTGGCCTACGCCGCGGCGGCGCGGCGGGGCGGCGATTGGCTCAAGACCGCGCGCCAGGCCTACGTGGCGATGACGGTGGCGGTGGTGCTGGCCAGCGGCCTGCTGACGTACCTGATCCTCACCCACGACTACCGCGTCTACTACGTTTACGCTTACTCCGACAACGCGCTGCCGTTGCACTACCTGCTGTCGACCTTCTGGGCCGGCCAGGAGGGCAGCTTCCTGCTCTGGGTTCTCGCGGGGGTCCTGATCGGGCTGCCGCTGATGCGGGCGGCCACGGAGGGGTGGGAGGAGCGGGTGATGGGGTTCTACAACCTGACCCTGCTCGCCCTGCTCGCCCTGATGCTCAAGCAGAGCCCGTTCCGCTTCCACCAGGGGCTGACCGCGGACATGATCCCGGTCGACGGCCAGGGGCTCAACCCGTTGCTGCAGAACCCGTGGATGGTGATCCACCCGCCGGTGATGTTCGTCGGCTACGCCGCCCTCGCCGTCCCCTTCGCCTTCGCCATGGCCGCCCTGGTGTTGAGGCGCTACGACGAGTGGACCCGGGTCGCCCGGCCGTGGGTGCTGTTCGGCCTCGGCAGCCTGGGCGCCGCCATCATGCTGGGCGGCTACTGGGCCTACGAGACCCTCGGCTGGGGGGGGTACTGGGGCTGGGACCCGGTGGAGAACGCTTCCTTCGTTCCCTGGCTGGCCTGCGCCGCCCTCGCCCACGGCATGCTCCTCGAGCGGGTCCGCAAGCGGTTCCGCCGCGTCAACCTGGTGCTCGCGGCGGCGGCGTTCCTGCTGGTCCTCTACGCCACCTTCCTGACCCGCTCCGGGGTGCTGTCCGACTTCTCGGTCCACTCCTTCGTCGACCTCGGCCTGTCCGGCTACCTGATCTTCGTCATGGGCTTCTTCCTGGTGCTCTCCATCGGGTTGCTGATCTGGCGCTGGCGCGGCATCCCCACCGAGGTCGGCAAGGAGGCGTTCCTGTCCCGCACCGTGTTCATGGCTTTGGCCATCGTTCTCCTGGTCCTGATCGGCCTGATCGTGGGCCTGGGCACGTCCTCCCCGATCATCTCCCGCCTCTGGGGCGAGCCGTCAACGGTGACCGCGAGCTTCTACAACCGGACCGGGTTCTGGCTGGCGATCGCATTCGCCCTGACCCTGGGGGTGAGCCCGTTCCTGGCCTGGAGCCGGGCCGGGGAGCGGTTCGGCCGCAAGCTGGCGGTCTCGGCCCTGGTCAGCGCCGCGCTGGTCGCGGGCGGGGCCCTGATCCTGGCCCCGGTGTTGGGCTGGAACCGGGCTCTCGAGGGGGTCGAGGTCCAGCTCGCCCCCCTGCGGGCGATCCTGTACTGCACCGTTGCCCTGTTTGCGGTGGTGGCCAACTCCTGGTCGGTGGCGGAGGCGCTTCGCGGCGGCCGCTGGCGCTCGAGCGGAGCGGCCGTCTCCCACGTCGGCCTCGGCCTGATGCTGCTGGCGTTTCTCACCACCGGCTGGCTGGGGCGCAACCAGAGCGTGACCCTGGCCCAGGGGACGAGCACCGCGGTACTCGGCTACGAGATGAAGTTCCGTGGGGTGGAAAGGCCTACCCCGGCGGCCCGCGACGCCATGGTGGTGGACGTGTCCACGCCGGAGGGGCGGACCTTCGAGCTGCGGCCCAAGATGTGGGTCAACGAGAAGACCCGGCAGCTGGTGGCGAACCCTGACATCCGGATGTCGCTGGGCCAGGACCTCTACGTTGCCCCGTCGAGCTACGAGCCGGGCCGAGAGGCGCCGCCGAGCGCGCGGCTGGCCCTGACCAAGGGCAAGGCCGAGGCTTTCCGCGACTGGACTCTCCGGTTCGACCGGTTCGAGATCGGGGCCCACGGCGAGATGACCGGGGCGATGTCGGTGGGGGTGGTGGTCCTCGTCGAGCGGCCGGGTGTCGATCCGGTGGAGCTGATGCCGACGATGGTGATCGACCCCGCCGGGCAGCGCAGGCTCGTCCCCGCGGACATTCCGGGCCTGCCCGGCGCCGCCCTGCGCACCGTGGGCGTGGACGCCGACCGGGGCATGGCCTGGGTCGAGGTGGTCGGCGCCGGGGGGGGCGTCGCGCGCACCGCCATCCTCCACAAGGGGGAGCGGATGGCCTTCCGGGACTACGGGATCACCTTCTCCGGCTTCGACCTCGAGGGCTTTTCCCCTGACGCCGGCAAGATCGACTTCGGGGTGGTGTTCACCGTCGAGAAGAGCGGTGAGAGGTTCGACGTGGTGCCCCGGTTCGCGAGCGGTCCCGAGGGCACCCTGGTGAGCCCGGCCGAGGTGCCCGGCAGCGGCGGTCTCACCCTCACACTCGGTCGCATCGACGCCGAGGGGGGCGCGGTGGAGCTGCAGGTCCTCGACCCCGAGGCGGCCGCGCCTGCCACGGAGCCGGCCAAGCTCGTCCTGGACATCTCCACCAAGCCGCTCATCGGCCTGATCTGGCTCGGCACGATCCTGGTGGTGTTCGGGGTGACCCTGGCCATGGCCAACCGCAGCCGCACCCCGATGGTGCAGGTCGCGGAGGAGTGAGCGCGGCGGCTCAGAACCAGGGCAGCTCGAGGTGGGGCGGGTTGCCGCTGCAAGCCGACCTTGCGGCCAGGCCTCGAAGAGGTTAGATTCATACCGGTATGAGTCTTACCTGGAGGTGGGCGATGCGGGTCACCGAGAAAGGACAGGTCACCATCCCGATCGAGATCCGACTACGGCTCGGCATCGTGCCGGAGACTGAGGTCGAGTTCGACGTCGTCGACGACGAGATCAGGATGCGCAAGGTCGCCGGAGGTCAGCGGCGCGGGCGTGACCTGGTGAGTCGGCTGCGTGGCAAGGGCTCGGTCCAGATGTCGACCGAGGAGATCATGGCGTTGACGCGGGGCGAGGAATGAACCGCGTGTTGGTCGACAGCAACGTCATCCTCGACATCTTGACGGAGTCCAGGGAGTGGTTTCGGTGGTCGGCCGAGGCGCTCGAACGATGCGCCAACGAAGGTGAGCTGGCCATCAACCCGATCGTGTACGCCGAGGTCTCGATCCGTTTCGACCGGATCGAGGAGTTGGAGGACGCGCTCGCGCCCAGCCAGTTCCTCCGCTTGGCTCTGCCATGGGAGGCGGCGTTCCTGGCT
>Ga0068714_10002591_pt1 | contig 22933 bp, 24 predicted proteins | sample MTBNYHSulfiMetaG_FD_62988 | JGI IMG/M metagenome (GOLD analysis project Ga0068714, IMG submission 62988) | Enrichment culture microbial communities from rom New York Harbor, USA that are MTBE-degrading - MTBE-NYH (New York Harbor Sulfidogenic)... | ecosystem: Environmental > Aquatic > Marine >... | reverse complement strand
TGAGCGGCGGCTATTGAGCAGCACATCGAAAGAATCCGGTTACAACATTCTCAAATCAAATCTCTCCTCTGCTGAAACATTCCTGTTCGACGATGGGGATCAGGGGATTTCAGCGGTTCTGGGGGAATTCTGGAACGCATGGGAAACCCTCAGCCAGAATCCCGATTCCCTGTCTGGAAAAACGCTGGTCTATCAGCAGAGCAGGCAACTGACTTCAACCATTCAGCAGACTTACAGCAACCTGGTTGATTACGCCTCGGGCATTAAAGAGGAAATGGAAAACACGACGGTAGAGATAAACGATCTGCTCACCCGGATCGCCAACAGCAACCTGGAGATCAGAAAATACGAGATTGGCGGCGGGAGCGCCAATGACCTTCGCGACATACGATACCAAGATCTTCAGCAGCTTGCCGAGCTGGTCCCGATAAGCTGGAAGGAAGAAGCTAACGGGTCAATTACCGTCTCCATCGATACGGTTGACGCCATCGGCACCTTGACGACGGTTGATTTAGTTCAAGGGAAATATGCCGGCTACCTTAAAGTTGAAAACGATACCGGCGGCAACCCTCAGATCATCGTCGGCTTCAAAGCAGACTATCAAAATGACCCGGCATTCAGCGAAAACAGCTTGGCCGATTTCGATCAATCGGGCGGAGGAGAGCTGCCGGCACTGAAGAAGGCTTTCGACAAATTTGGCGTCCAGGCAGCGGATTTCAACACGGTGCTGGCTGATCCTCAAAATGCAAATTTGAGCTATCTCGATCGATTGAATCTGTTCGCGTACAACGTCATTAACGAGGTGAACAACGCTTATGGAGACGCAACTCAATTCGTGTTTGCTCAAGTTGCTTCCGTAGCCGATTTTTCCGCCGATCAAATTGAGCTGGACGCCGGCTTTACCGTCGATCTGATGGATTCCAGCAGCGCACAGGGTATAGTAGATATTCAAGACAGCAATATTGCAGGCTTGGGCAATGTCTCCTTTAGTCAATATCTGGCCAATATGCAACAGCAGCTGGGCCTCGATGTGCAAAACGCATCTTCTAAAAGTGAGTTCTACGCAACTCTGCGCACGCAGCTGGAAGCCCAACAGCAGTCAGTATCCGGGGTGTCACTCGATGAAGAGCTGATCGAACTGCTGAAATATCAGCAGGTCTATCAGGCGGCCGCCAAAATCATCGAGAAAACTGCAGAAATGCTCAATGTCGTTACTGAAATGGTGTAGAAAGAGGACCCGAGATGCGAGTGACCTTCGCCACATCCTACGACAAGATGGCTCGAAACATTAACAATAAATTAGAGAGCCTGGATCGCCTCTCCACGATGGTCTCAAACGGCAAACGCCTGTTGAGTCCGCAAGACGACCCTTTTGCCTGGAGCAAGGCTCTTAACATGAAGCAAGGCCTCAGGGACCTTGAGGCATTCAGCTCCAATCTCGATTTTGCCGCCAATTGGAATGAGACTACCGATGCGGCTTTGAGCAGCCTTTCTGATCTGCTGATAAACGCTCACGATATCGCCATCGGATCCATCAAGGCTTTCTCTGTTGAGGAACAAACCGCAAAGGCGGCGGAATTGGATGAGATTTTTCAAGAGGCTCTAGCACTTGCCAATACTCAGTATGGCGATTTGTATGTTTTCAGCGGATGGTATGAAGAGGATATAACAACGGGTACTACCGTTTTCGGCGCTTCCAATCCACCCTTTGTCGATGATGAGACAAGACCCGATTATTTGACTTACCAGGGAACCACAGGCAATTTTGAAGTTCGAACCGGCAAGTCATCTCGAACCACTGTCAATCTGGACGGCGATAGCGTCTTCTCCTTCGACGTAACCGACCCTGACACTGGAGTCACCACGTCCACCAATGTATTGAAGGCTCTGGCAGACTTGCGGGACGCTGTTAAAGACTCAATCAGCAGCCGAGACCTTCAGCCCATCCAAAACTCTCTGCAACAAATAGAAGCTGCTCAAGAACAAATCACCAGTCAACAGACCCTGGTCGGCGCTCGTCTCTCCGGCCTGGAGAGGCAGCAGGAAGCTCTGGCAAACGTGACGCTCAATCAGCAGGAAAGGCTCGCAGAGCTTACCGAAGCCGACTATGTGGAAGTGCTAACCCAGCTTGTGCAAAAACAGACCGCGTATGAAGCGGCTCTCCAGGTAACTTCCAGGCTGAGCAATTTGAGCCTGCTCAATTACCTCTAGCCGAATAGTCCTCTAACTTCCGTCTTTAGCCGTTATCAAAAGTCAGTAAAGCAGAACGGTCACATGCTTGCTTAGTACATCGCCACACAATAAAGTGTCCATAGCTCAGTGACGTCATTCCCGCGTGCTTTTGGCGGGAATCCATGAGTAACTTCTGGATGCCCTGCCCGGGCATGACGAATGGTAACTGGTCACCTATTTGCGGGTTGTGTACTTAGCAGGATATTGCATGAAGTAATAAGCGATTGGTGACTTTGGGGGGTCGTAAGGTGATGAAGAGGCGAGTGGACAAAAGACAGAATCTCCCGGATCTCTAGGGACTGCCCTCCGGGAGAGTTGTCTCAACATGTCTCATGATTTCATCCGGCTACATTAACTCGTCCAGCATTTTGCCGGCTATCTTTTCGGGATTGATTTCATAAAGATTATTCTCGATCTGATTTCGCAGCTGGTCGACTCGTTCGGTGCGTATCTCGCCCCGCTCCATAACGACCTTTTTCAACTGGCTCATCTCTTGATACCCTTTTGACAGCTGCACTCGATCTGCACCGGTCGAAACTTCTTGAGAAGTGGCTTTGCCCTCTCCTCTCAGAGTCTGCTGCTGCTCCTGGGCTCTCTGCAATGACTGATTGTTGTAGGCGCTTACGTTTTTGATATCCATGTCCCTGCCTCTGCGATTGTGCTGTAGAGAAGATATGCCGTAAAGTTAAACGTGTCAAACAGTTGTCGGTTCATCATATATTACCGGCATCCGCTTTGCTGTTGTTTTCAGCCCCGCGCGGATATGCCTGTTCAAGCGCCTGGTTGGCCACTTGCTCCCTTATACTCCGGCGCCTTCCTTCATCCGATATACTTACTTTTTCGTCGGGTGTCGGTGGATGTCCGGCTTCCAGCTTGCGCGACAACTTGGAGCGTTGCAGCTGATTACTATATGTTCTAAGAACACTTTCAATGCGATTATCAGTAATCACCATGACAACTTATCCTTTTTATTTTTACTATCGGATCAGCGGAAACGGAACTTTAGAAAAATAATTCAAAACACCCTATTTTTTTGCGAAAAAAGTGGAACCGAATTTGCATCAGAAATCTTTTGTGCCTCCTTATCGAGCCAGGGCACCGATTACTCATCCTCCAAGAAGGAGAAGGATTAATGAAGCTCACCGGATTCCCACAGGGGGGGAGCATAAGGACCTTATTGGCCCGCACCGCATTGACTCAAAAGGAGGAAACGGAATTTTCTTTGCAGCTTGGTCGACAGGAAAATTCTCAGCAGGGCGTCAAAACTCCTACACCTCTGACCAAAGGAGAGCTTTTTTTTGTAACGTCGTCAGACTCCCCTGCTGAAAGAAAACTCATTTGCCTGGGAGCGATCACTCCCAAAACGCCTACGGTGTCACATCTTCTCGTTCGCAATCCCGATTACCGAAAGCGCTGCTGGGAACTGATCCACGCTGCACAAAACAAAGACAAGTCCTATAAGGATATTCCTTCAGGCAAGTCAATTTACTTCGATCCAGCCACAGAAGAAATCCTCTGGGATGTTGTTGATACAACGAGAAAGGCCACAGTGGCATCTGACAGCTACCGAAGTGTTTCTGAAATCAAAGCGGACAACTCCGCTCCAACAAACGATGCTTTGAAGGGCAAAATAGTTGAGCCGATTACAGCCGAAGCAACTGCCCGAGCAACGCAAACATCAGGTTCTAAAAAGGCCTGGACAATACCGGATCAACCCCAATCACTTGGCAAGGTGCTGGTAGAGAAAGTCAGACATTACATCGGAACCCCCTACCGACGTCTGGACTGTTTCGAACTGGTGGTCGAAGGTTTGAAAAAGATGGGGATTCAATATGGAGGCAAAGATGGCCTCAGGCAATATCTCATTGGAAGGGCCAGGCAAGATCGGCTGCCGCTCAACTCCTATCTTACCGGTGACGGTTTGATTGAAGCATCCGGCAACTCGATCTACGCTAAGAGCTTCGCCGGACTCCGACAACCCGCTCGGAAAACAGAGGAAATCTGGAATGACATCGAGCCGCTGCTCGAGCCAGGCCTGATGATCTCCTTTTCCGCCGGTCGTCGCGGACATACCGGCATTATCTCACGTCACGAAGAGGGCTGGACATTTATTAATTCCGGAATTATGGACAATGACATTCATTCATCAACCAGGCGAAAGCGAGTGGGCGAAGAGGATCTCAAGGAAGAGATTTCAAACTGGCTGCAATTGGCGTATGTGCGCCGGAAACCTTTGAGGATCAATCTGGGACGACTGGAGAAAAACAAAGTAGCAGCCTACCGGAATGAAGCTGATCGAGCGGAATGCTCAACTGAGTTATAGTTAGATGAACTGTTTTGAGTGTACCCATTTCAGAATTACATGGAACCGTCGCTTTCCTTACAGCTGTCGCGCATGGGGAATCCGGAGCAGAGAATATCCCCACCTGCTCATCCGCACCTGTTCCGGCCTTGCCTGTCAACTGTTCAAACCTAAGGAAGTAAAGCGTTCGAAAGGAAGAGACTCAGGAAGAGCAAAGGAAACTTCGAGTAATATTGATAAGCACGTTTGATTGTAATTATTATCAAAAATCCTAAAGTTTTATGGAAAATAATCCGATTATTTTAACAGCACGATAAGCTTTTGATGCAGAAGAACGGAGGCTTACGGATGCCAGAATAACGGTGGAAGGATACTGGTTAGCAAATAATATGCTTCATCTCGACTTCACCATAACTCAAACGGATAAAGAAAATCGATCTGGAAAAGGAGACTCCTAATGGCTGAACCGGCAAGAATTCAGGATGCATTCGCGGGATCCATGGCCCAAAAGGGCGGAAAATATCTAACCTTTAGTTTGTCAAATGAAGAATATGGAGTTGGAATCCTAAAGGTTAAGGAAATAATCGGCATGATGGCCATTACCTCGGTCCCTCAAACGCCGCATTTTGTAAAGGGAGTAATCAACCTCAGGGGCAAGGTGATTCCGGTTATTGATTTAAGGCGCAAGTTTGGGATGGAATCTGAAGATTATACGGAACGTACCTGCATCATCGTTGTAGAAATGGCAGCTGAGCACGGTTCGGTTTTGATGGGCATCGTAGTCGATTCCGTCTCCGAAGTAATCCATTTAAAAAGTGAAGATATCGAAGAGACCCCAACCTTTGGCACCAGACTCAATGTGGAATACATCCTCGGAATGGCAAAAACCAGCGATGGCGTGAAGATCCTGCTTGACATCGATCGGGTCCTTTCTGCGCAGGAGCTTTCCCTCCTGGATAAGGCCGTCTAGAAATCGCCTATCTGTTTTCAGACTCCAAACGTTTGAATCGAGTGGCCGAGGTCTCCCATCGTTGTTCCCGAGCAAACGGTAATCCGGTGTGCCTTGAAGTGGCTCCGCTAAGACTGAACAGCTGGAGCCACTTCCAAACAGGTACAAGAATTTCCTGAATGTCTCGCAGTCCTGTTGGAGCTCAGGGAAGGAGTAGAGCGAAGCTAAAATCCAAAATCTGCCAGCAGTGCATCCACATCATCCTGGGAATGCAGAGCTTCTGTTTTGCCGGTGTGCGCCGGTCCGTACAACTCTTCCTTCAGCTCGCCTTTACCCAGCTCCGCTTTGAGGTTGAGACCGAATACGCGTATCACATTGACAAGCTTCAGCTCCAGGTCTTTTAGCAGCGTCATGATTTTCATAATGATCTGGCCGGTCAGATCCTGGTAGTCCTGCGCCGTCAGTACAGTGATCAAATCTACATGCGTTTGCAGCAAAGACTCATTAAGCTTTTCGGAAATATCTGCTCCTTTCGCCAGTTTCTGTTGGGCTTGCTCGCCGATCGCCTGCAACCCTCCAAGCAGCTCGCGCACTTCAGTCAGCCTTTGCTGGTCCTCGCTGTTTCTCTTCTGCATTGCTTCCACGTGATCAAGGGTAATATTGGCAGCTTTCTCGGTGAGCTCCAAGATGTGCTCCAGGCGGTTTCCAGAATCGGGTAGTTTATTTTCCACCATTTCCCTTAAGGCCGGATCGAGCGTGTCCATAAAATGCTTGAGGGAATTATGAAGCTCCCTTGCCATGAGTCCAATTTCATTGTAAAGCCCGGCTTGATCCCGCTGCTCAGCCAGATGTAACAGTATTTCCTGGGCATGGGCCATGTCCCCCGAGGACATGGCAGACATAAATTCTCTTATGGTGGCCAAGACCTTGCCGGTTCGATCGCTGGACTCAGGAAACGTATAGTCCAACAGCGCAGCGGGATCTCTGGGTGTCAACAGATGTTCAACCCGTTTTAGATTTTCCGGCGTTGCCTCGAAGCGCAATTGAAGAACCTCTTCACCGGATTCAGCGGTAACAATCGAGAGATCTCCGCCAAAACCTTCTACCAGGCGCTGAAGGCCGTCAAGATTTCGTGCGTTATCCGTTCCTTGCGCCTGTTCTTCAACTTCACCTATCTGTTTGCCATCAAGAATGCTTTGCACTTTCTCAAGAATGATTCCATCGCCGCCATTGTTTGCACTATGCTCCATTTGTTCCAATAGAGCACGCAAGGCAGATCTGAAAACATGCACAGATTTCGTATCGGCAGAAGCATCGAGGTTTTGCTTCAGGCAATTTTCCAGCGAAAGTGCCACCTCTTCGAGATCCTTCATTTCCAACATTGCCGCCGTCGCGTGAAATCCCCTCAGCTCCTGGCAGATGGCTTCAAGAACTGTTGAGGATGCATCCTCCTCAGAAGCGGGCACCTTTTCCTCAACCCCTCGCAGAATTTGAACTAACTCTTCCCAATCTTCAAGCTGAACCATTGGCACCACTCCGTATTTCTCGATATCGCGTCACAATGCCTTTAACATCGAGGATCAATGTCACCCTTCCATCGCCGAGAATGGATCCTCCGGAGACTCCCAAAATGCGATTCAAGGAAGATCCCAGGCTTTTGATTACGACTTCCTGTCGTCCGACAATTTCATCGGCAAGCAAACAATAAAAGCGGCTATCCTCATTGACCACCAGAAGCAAACCTTCCCAGGGATCTCTACACTTGGGCTCGACATCAAAAATCTGGTGTAATCTGATCAGTGGCATCAGGTTGTCTCGCACCTTGATCAGCTCCCCTTTGCCTTGAACCGTCATATATGCTTCTTCACTCGGCCTTAATGATTCCTGCAAAGCAATAGTGGGGACAACGTAGCGCTCCTCGCCGACCCGGATGATCATTCCGTCAATAATCGCCATTGTAAGGGGGAATTTAAACTGGAAGTGAGTGCCCTTACCGGCAGCGGTGAAAATCTCCATTTTGCCTCTGAGGTGCTCCACACACTTTTTTACCACATCCATTCCGACACCGCGCCCGGACACTTCTGTGATTACCTCTTTGGTTGAAAAGCCGGGATGAAAGATGAGCTCATAAATCGTCTTTTCATCCAGTTGCTCTTCGGCCGAAACAACGCCTCGCTTGACCGCCGTTTTCAGTATGGTATCGGCGTCCAGCCCGCGGCCGTCATCCTTTATATCAATAACGATATTTCCCCCTTTTTGTTCTGCTCCAATCAAGATCCTTCCTTGCCTGTTCTTACCCGCCGCCTCCCTTTCTTCCGGCATCTCAATGCCATGATCTACGGAATTGCGAATCATGTGAACAAGCGGATCATAAATCTCCTCGACCATGTTCCGGTCTATTTCCGTCTCTTCCCCTCGCATTTCCAAGAAGACTTCTTTTCCCGATTTGCGGGAAAGATCGCGCACCAGCCGCGTCACTTTTTGAAAGGTGCTTTTGATCGGCACCATGCGCATCGACATAGCTATGCGCTGCATCTCGTTGGTGATCCGACGAAGCTGGATGCTGTCCTTCTGTAATTTTTGATTCTTGATTCCCTGCAACTCCGGATTCTGCAGTACCATTGACTGGGCGATAACCAGCTCGCCTACCATGTCCACTAAATTGTCGAGCTTTTGCGTGTCGATTCGAACCGAAGTGGCACTCTCTCTCATCCGGCTGGGGCGCTCTGGGTCGCCTGTGATTGCAGGAGCCTGGCGGGTGCATTGCACAACTTCCTTGGCTTCATCTACGGCCATGTCCGCTTTTTCGGGTTCTACTCCAGTGGCTTCTTCGACAATGCTGCGGCCGGGAATTGCTTCCCTCTGATAACTTACCGGTTCTCCCCGCTGGACTTCCTCCAGTCTTTCACAAAACGCTTTTACGATATCCGCCGAAGTCTGCACTGGAACATTTTCTTGCAGTGCTTTCTGCACATCGTTTAAAAGCTTTTTCAATATGTCGACGGCTTCCAGAACGACATCCACAATCTGTTCGGTGATCTGCAGTTTTCCCGAGCGGGCCTCATCCAGCAGATTCTCTGCATGGTGCGTCAGCTTATGAACATCTTGCAGATTCAGAAAACCGGACACACCCTTTATACTGTGAAACGGCCTGAAGATGGCGCTGATTGCTTCCATGTCTTCAGGGTTCGATTCCAGGGCGAGCAGATTCATTTCAATGGAAGACAGATGGTCTCTGCCTTCTTGAAGAAAATCACCGACCAGTTCGGGATCCAGGATTTCTATGGCAGCAGGACCGGCGAGCTCGCCTTCCGACATGTTCCCCCAGTCTTCGTCCGATTCTTCGACCGCTTCACCTGAAGAGGGAACTGCTGTCCATCCATCGCAGCTTCCCTCGTTGAGCGCTGTCGCTATCTGACGGATCTCCTGCCAGTCGGAATCACGATCTTCGGATTCCTCGAGAATGATGCGGTTGAACAGTTTTTTCAACTGCCCTATGCTTTGAAGATGATGGTCATGTAGCGAGCCATCCACTTCGAGCTTGTCCAGCATGTTGAGGCACTCTCCCATGCCCATGAGGTCCTCATGGCCGCCGATAACGCCATTAGCCAGTTTATCCAGGATTTCCTGCATTACTTTGTTTTCCTTTTTATGAATCAGGAATGATCTTGGCGAGCTTTTCGCCCAACGTTGCGGCTGTAAAAGGCTTAACAATGTAATTGCTGACTCTTGCTTTTACTGCTTCAACCACGTTTTCTTTCTGCGATTCGGCCGTGATCATCAAGAATGGTGTGTCTTTCAACTCACTGTCGGCCCGGACATACTTGAGGAGCTCCAAGCCCGTCATCTTGGGCATGTTCCAGTCCGACACGATTACGTCCACCTTCTGTGCTTTCAGCAGGTTTACTGCGGCTGAGCCATCCTCGGCCTCCAGAATGGTTTTGAATTCCAGATCGCGCAGTATGTTTTTTACAATGCGCCGCATTGTTGAAAAATCATCAACCACCAAAGCGGTAAGATCTTTGTAAGCCACGACTTCACTCCTTCTTTCTTCTGTATCGCTTCTTAGTCATGCAATTCATATTATTGTCTTAGCGATCCATCATTTGAGGCACTGGAAGCGAGTACCTGCAAGATGGTCAAAGGAATATCTTTTAGCGGAACGACCGCCTCGGCCCCGCCTTGACGGATGGCTTCCTTGGGCATTCCGAACACGACACAGCTCGCTTCATCCTGGGCCAGCGTACGGGCTCCTGCTTCACGCATTTTGAGCATACCTGCTGCGCCATCTCTACCCATGCCGGTCATGATTACCCCCAGAGCGTTAGCGCCGGCGTATTTTGCCACCGAGTTGAACAAAACGTCCACAGAGGGTCGCTGATGGCAAACCAAAGGCCCGTTCTTCACTTCTACGTAATAGCGAGCTCCGCTTCGTGCCAGAAGCATGTGGTAGTTGCCTGGAGCTATTAGAGCAAGACCCGGCAGTACGGCATCTCCATCCTTTGCTTCCCGCACTTCTATTTTGCACAGGGAATTGAGCCGATCTGCAAATGCCTTGGTGAAATTGGGCGGCATGTGCTGGACGACGATAATCCCGGGACTGCTTGGCGGCATTTCCGTCAATACGCTTTTTAAAGCCTCCGTACCTCCCGTCGAAGCCCCCATCGCTACGATCTTATGGGAAGTGCACTTCAGTGAAGTAGGACTTATGGCGGAGACTGCCGAAGAAATCGAACAGCCCCGTTGGGCAGCCACCGGACGAAGTACGCGTGCTTGCGCGGCAGCCCTGATTTTGTCGGCCAGCTGAATGCTCATATCCCCAACCGAGTAGGAACCCCCGGGCTTGGCAAGCACCTCCACAGCTCCGCATTCGATGGCCTCGAGTGCCAATTCGCTGTTCTTCTTCGTCAATGAGCTGACAATAATGGTAGGGATGGGGTAGTACTTCATCAGTTTGCGCAAAAAGCTCAGGCCGTCCATGCGCGGCATTTCGATATCCAGGGTGACGACATCCGGCTGCAACCGCACGATTTTGTCGCGCGCAACATAAGGATCAGGCGCCGAGCCAATGACCTCGATATCGTCACACTTGGACAATTCTTGTGTAAAGATTTTCCTCACAATCGCGGAGTCGTCAACAATCAAGACTTTAATCGGCTTGCTCATCTGTCTTATCTCGTTATCTTGATGATTTTACTGGTAATCAGTGCAATACTGCTGGAGCCGAGTCAAATAGATGAAGAATCCAAAATGAGAGTAACCGCTCCCACCTGCTCTCCAAAATGTGATATGGGCATTGCATCAGGATCGTGCGCCTCCCGGCCGGATTCAAGGTGTCGCATCGACGGAATTCCCAGTCGCCAGTCCCCGTTTTCGAGCATCGTCATGAAGCTGCCACCGATCATGTTCGCTATTTCCTTAACCACGTCTTCGATGTCATACGATGTGACCTCGCTTTCATCTACCCCCAGAAAATTGGCGGCAGCCACTCTGGCAAATGACTCAGTCATAAGCAAGTTGATTTGGATTTTTTGCAATTCTCGAGCCAAGTTAACTGATGATTCAAGGCTAAAATCTGTTGTGAAGGTTTCAGGCTCAAAATCCACCGACAGGAAAAACATCGTCTCCAGCAGCTCAGAAATCACCGCCTTCATCTTCGTGTGCCATTGCGTCTTCATCGGATTCTCCCAAAAGTTGGAGCAAAAGAGAGCGTATCTCTTCAGGCCGGAACGGCTTTCTGATGTAGCCTTTAGCGCCCAGAGCCATGGCGGCTTGCAGGCGTTCCGGATTGGATTCGGTGGTAATGAGAACCACCGGCAGATCTCGCCAGGTCTCTTCTTCCCTAAGGGCTCTGAGCAATCCGAAGCCATCCATCACCGGCATGTGAATATCGGACAAAATGAGATCGACCCAATGGTTCTTCAGCACCTCCAATGCCTCCTGGCCATTGCTCGCCTCATAACACTCTTTCACTTTGAAACCGGAAAGGCTCAAAACCTTACGAATCACTTTACGCAGTGATGCCGAATCATCCACCAGCAAAATATTATATGCCATGCGAGCCTCGATCTTTTGCTATTATCGCATTTCCAACTCGGCCCCACCCGAGATTTTCAAGAAAACCTTTCCACTGGCAATCTCCAGACGCACTGTCCGGTTTACCGTGCCACCCACCTCTTCCGCAGCAACCATGACATTGTTTTTCCAGAAGATCTTTCGCAGGGCGAGATAGTTGCGCTTGCCGATATTGAAAACTCCCTTTTCATCCAAAATCTGCGCTCCACCGATCACTCTGACTATCATGTTGCTCTTCTTCGCTCCCAGTTGATAACTGCTCTTGAACAACATGGGTATGCCGGTATCGGCAAACATGGCGGGAATTTCTCTAGCCTTCTTTGCATCCAGATCCGACTCGGGAAGCATATAGTGCAGCATACCTCCCACCTTCACGATCGGATCATAGATGACTACGGCAATGCAGGAGCCCAGCGAATAGGTGATCAGGACATCTTCGACGCGATCGCTGACCGCCAGATCCGCAACACCGATAACCTTTCTCATGTGCGTTCAATCTTCACTTTGCTGAGATCATCAACAGGCGTTTCTATAGACGGCCGGGCACACGTATGTAAGAGAATGCCTCAAACCCATGAGGCTTTCAGAGTGTCCAACGAAAAGATATCCTCCGGGACTGAGATAGCCGGCCATTTTTTGGACCAGCTTTTCCTGTGTCGCTTTGTCAAAATAGATCATGACATTGCGACAAAATATATAGTCGAATGGCCCTTTAAAGGGATACGTGTCCTGCAGATTTAGGCGACGGAAGCTCACAATACGCTTTAAAATAGGCGCCACTTCAAACTCCTGCGCACCGTTTCGCTGGGAATGCGGCAGGAAGTAACGTTTTCTCAAAGCATCTGGAACCTTCTCGGTTTTCTCCTTTGAATATATTCCCCGCGTAGCGACGGTCAGCGCCCTTGTGGAAATGTCCGTTGCCAGAATGCGAAAATCGCATTCCGGCAGCTCATCCAGGTGAGGCAATACAAACATAGCCAGGCTGTAGGGTTCCTCGCCTGTGGAGCAACCTGCGCTCCAGATCCGCAGCCGGTGGTCCCGCTTCTTCTTTTTCTCGGCGAGCAGCTTCGGCAAGAGCTGGCCAAAAATTTCAAAATGCTGAATCTCTCGAAAAAAATAGGTTAAGTTTGTGGAAATACAGTCCAGAAACTGAATCAGTTCATCGTTGTTTTTTTCTGAGGTGAGGTATTGAAAATAGCTTTCATAGCTTGGAAAATTCGTGACGCGCAGGCGCTTGTTCAAACGTGCCTGCAAAAGAGCTTTTTTGCCCTCATGCAAATTGATCCCGCATTCCTGATAGACTAGGTCGCTGAATTTTTGAAATAGACGATCCGATAAATCCGTGCTGCTAATCATGGCGCCCCGATACTCGAGTAAGTTATTTCCCAAAAGCAACATATCAGTTGGAATTCACCTAAAAAATGCCTCACTTCACAATTTCTGCGAAGGCAAGAATCCGAACCGCATCGGGTTTTCCCGGCTGCTCGATTTCGCAGGCGTGACGACTGGAGGCCATATATGCTCAGATACGCTCCCGGAGTTTGCCCTGAAAAGGGCACAAACATTCTCTCATTCCTCCAATCGGCATTTGAACACTTTTACTTTAAAAAAATGCTTCTCATTTTCCGGAGGAATAAAGGGGGATTTCTAATGGGGTGGGAGGCTGGATTCAAAGAGCGGAAAACAAAACTATGAATTTTTGCAAGATCCAGCCGGTTTGAATATTTCTAACGGCAAAGCCGGAACCAAGCTCCATTTATGAGCTCGCCTAACGCAGTCCGCGGTCTTCAAGGGGACCTACGCGAGGCCTTGCATCCAGCCCGATGAAAAGGTTCTGCAGCATGTCAAGAGAGGCAGCTTCCTTATCTAGTTCTTGTCTTCTCGTCTGTTCGACTTGAGCCCGGGTCGGCCCAGCCTGATATTCCGTATAGTCATCACTACCTTGGGGTCCTGATTGCCCAGGTTCTTCCTGTTCGGAAGAATCAATGCCGTCGGCAGATCCCGCTCCATAATTCACAGAATCTTCCGTTTGCACCATTTCGGCGAGGAGAATTTGCCCTGCATGCAGGATACCCGTTTCGACAATCCACAAATTCATGCAAAGACACGCAGCGCAGACTACCAGGATTAACCTCGAGGGCTTAATTTTGAATTGCACGGGTAGATTCTCCAGGCAATATCCAACTCGTTCTGTCTCTATTACACTACGACTCGTCATAGCGTCTTAGATGTAATCCCCGCGTTGCCATTTCACGGATTCCACGTATGCCAGTACATTCAATTCATCGCTCAGACCCTTGAGAGCACTCTGGTCGGCAATTTCTCCGGCATATGCCGATAGATTCTCCGCTTCTGCGGAGAGTGAAGAAACCACACTTTCCAGCGTATTCAATGAAATATCCTGCTGGTCAAGCTTCCGCAAGATGCTGTCGAGTCCACTGTTCAGCTGGCTCACAGCTGATCCAGCCTCGGACAAAACATTCTGTGATTCTTCTATCCCAAGCAACAAGACAGTGGGCAATGTTTCAGCCAGCTCTACCACAACCGACTCGCCACTGGAATCGACCGTGGCACTGCTTGCTTGCGAATCGAGCTCATCCACAAGGAGATTCCTGAAATTGTCGGACTTCACCGAAGGCTTTTCTTTTGACTCCAGTTCATTTCGGCGAATGTATTCATTTATAGAAGCTTCATTGATCTTCATCGGTACCTCCGTTAGCATCCGGGTCTGTGATCATTTCATTCTTAGTGATCAGAGACTTAAGCAAATGGTGTGCCAAACCGGATGCGCTCCTTCCTCCTCCTCACAGAAGCCCACAGGGCAAGAGTCTGCGGGAAAATAATAAGCAGGATCGTAGAGAGGGGCCTATGAAAAAAGAGGAAAGAAATTCCGCCAGGCAGGTAAAAACTGCTTAAATTCGAGACCCCTATGACCTCAACGGCACTTCCAGGACTGCCATCGTTTCTTGCCCATCGTGCCGCAGACTTACCTCGACACCGTAGGGAGAGAGCAGTTCGCGAACCGAATAGAGACCGAAACCAGAATGTTGGGGTTCGTTCGTATTCAATGTTTCTGGCCAATTGACGTAAAACAGCTCGAAAAGTGCCTCAAGTTCCTGATTCGGTTTGAAGCCGCAGCCGGAATCCCGAAATATAATCAAGATCCGATCGCCGTCTTTCCGGGATTCAATCACCACCCTCTTTTGTTCGGCTTCACGAACGGCGTTTAGCGCGTTCTGCAAAAGATGCATTAGAGCCGGCACCAGTTTGCTTGCCGGAATGGGAATAAGAGGAACATCTTTTGCCAGTTCCAAGTCGATATCGACCTCATATTTCACAAACCGCTCACATCGACAAAGGTCGATCAGTTTGCCCAGCACCAGTTTCAGGTCTACCTTGGGCTGATGCCGAACCATATTCTGTACCAACCTGAAATCATGCACCATATTGGTCAAGATGGAAACCTGCTGCAACAAATGCTGCAACCGTTCCGATTGATTTTGGCTAAGATTCCGCAATTCTTCAGATTGGCAAGACGTCTCACTGTTGATCAGTCGATTCAATTCCTGGTGATTTTTGCAGACCCGATCCGCCAGTAAGGATAGATTATGCAAAGGACCGTTGATGTTGTGGACAAAGCCGCTGAGCATCGTCCCGAAATGGCTGAGCAGATCTTTTTCAAATAGTGCTTCAAGAAGATTTTCGGTAGCTGCCATCGTAGTGCCACTCTACCTAAATATAAATTGTAGCCAAATCAAGGCCTCACATGATTCGTTCTAATCATTTATGCTTTAGCGGCGCTTCTGTTTTCTATCCAGCTTGAAAATAGTCCTCAGAAGTGCCTCACGGTCCTCTTCATTGATTTCTACAAACTGCACCCCGATACTGTAGTTGACTTCCTCTGCCTTGCTCGGCCGTTTCTCAACCCGTTGCACCTTTCCTATGGCGTAAATTGAAAATGAATTACCGTATTCTGCAAAAACGCAAAGATCCAGCAATGTACCTACGGGAAACGATACCTTGGAGCTCAGGTTCAGACCGCCGCCTCCGATATCGGACACATCGGCCTGGAACTCATAGGGCTTGCCGAATTGCTCTCGGTGCAACTGCCTGATAAGAAAATCGATTTTATTTTCTAGGCGTTGCAGAGAAGATAACACAAATTCTTTGTAACTGACATCATTCCCCTCCATGTCAGCGGCGGGGATCGTCCTTTTCTCGGGAAAATGCAGGAAGAGCGAACGGCTATCCTGTTCTCTAAGCAAGTTAAAATAGCTCTTCAAACCATTCACTTCAATTCGCAGGTATTCTCTTTCTACTTTGGTCATCGCTCGTTCGGCTTTTTAAGCGCCTCCACGAAGGCGTCCACAACATCAGCATCAAACTGCGTTCTCTTGTTTTTCTTCAACTCTTCGACCGCATTGGGAATCGACATGGCATCTCGGTAGGCGCGCTTGGAGGTCATGGCGTCAAAGGCATCCGCAACCATGATGATTCTGGCAAGAAACGGAATGGCTTGACCTGACAACCCGTCCGGGTATCCGGCCCCGTCCCACCGCTCATGGTGATGCCGAATAATGGCTCGTTCGTCGGGGCTCAACCCCAGCTCCGAAATGATCGATTCACCGATGGTGGGGTGTTTTTTAACCAGCTCAAATTCTTCTCTGGTGAGGCTGCCCGATTTGTTCAATATGCTGTCGGCAATGCCGATCTTGCCGATATCATGCAGATACCCCACAGTCTGAAGGGACTCGATCTGATCCTCCGAACAGCGCATAGTGGTCGCAATGCGATAAGCGTAATGGGTCACTCGTTCAGAATGTTTGCCCGTGTACCGGTCTTTGGCCTCCAGAGCATTGACCAGAGAGCGTAAAATGCCATAAAAGTTTGCGGTCATGCTCTCATAGAGAGCCATGTTCTCGATAGCCAAAGAAGCTTTTTTCATCAGAAAATCGATGAGCCTGGTTTCCCGCTCCGAAAAATACCTGGCCTGTCCATTGTGCGCAGTCGCCAGCAGCCCAAACAGCTTGCCTCGAATATGCAGCGGCCAACATGAAAACAGTGAATTGTTGCCGATCCCTTGCGGAAGTTGTACATTTTTGAGCATGTGATCGGGCCGAATCAATATAGGACTTACGCCGGAATTGATCATCCTCCTCATCCGCCCGTTTTCGACTTCAAAAACGCTTTGCATGACACGCGCATCGCCCGTCCCATGTTCGGAAATAAGAACCAGTTCATCCTGATCGGGAGGCAGGATGAAAAAGCAGACTTTTGCTGCCGCTATCAGCCGAGATGCCAACTGCACGAGTTGCCCATAAAGGTTGTCGCTGGATGAAATCTGATCGATGGTTTCCGAAATTTCGAATAGTTTGGTCTGATCTTCTATTTTTTCCTGTAAGGCCTTGTTCACTACTTCCAGTTGCTCACGAGCTTCGGACTCCAATCTCAGGCTGAGATTTTCCATGAGCAGTATTCTTTCCTTGGTAACCCGCTCGAGAGTTAGAGCCATATCAGCAAGGCCGAAGGGCTTGGCGAGGAAATCAGAAGCTCCGTTTCGCATGGCTTCGAGAGTGAAGTCCATTGTCGGGTAGCCGCTCATCATCACTACCGGAAGGAGCAGATTCTCATCTCTGATTTGCTCAAGCAATTGCAGGCCGTTCATGTCTGGGAGCATTACATCAATGAAAGCACAATCGTATATCTCCCTCCCAACTGAAAGGAGAGCTGCTCTGCCTGTGGAACATATATTCACCGTCTCATGATTCAATTTTTGCAGGTATTCCCGCAGAAGCTCGCTGAGCAGGGCATCATCCTCAACAATCAGAATCTTCATATCTTTTCCACGTCAAACAAGCGGTTGACTTTCTTTCGAAGAAAAATCTTTAAAAGCCGCTCACATTTGCATTTGCCAAAGACGTCGGTTAGATCCATCCTTAGGACACTGGACGTTTTTATAACTTTCTCTCCTGACAAGCAAACCGAAAAAGGCACAGGAGGCCATCCAGCGCTTTCGCTCGCGCTAATTTGATATTAGCTCGGCATGGTCAACCTTATGCAATATTTCTGCCGAGACAGCCCGCGAGAACAGAATTCTTGCGACCACGCGAAAAAAGGCAATATGCCCTCATTAACTCTGCCTGCGGCCAGAGTATATCTAATAAAAACTGATTGTGGTGATCAATTAGACTTTGTCACTAAAAAGGACCCCCCTCAATTCTGCCAGTTTCTGGCGGAGCTCGAGGATTTGGTCAGGTGGAATCTGTCGGATCACTTCTTTGGTTTCATCGTCTACTACTTGCACTATCAGGTCACCGGTCTCGTCGCCAAACTCGAAATTGAGCCGCACATTTATCTCTTGCAGATACTGTTGGACCTCTTCTGTCAATTCCCGGGTTGTCGCACCAGACTTTGACATGGTTTTGTCAGTTGCGGATGAGCGCGAGCGCTGTTCATTTCCGACTTTGGCTTTCTCGGCCTGTCCTCCCTTCTTGACCGGCTGAACGAGAGCCGTATCCTGCGGGCGCTGCTCGAATCGGTGCCAGGACTCCTGCACCAAAGCTTGTACTTCACGAACCTTGGGTTCCATAAATCATCTCCTAAACTTGAGGGTATAATTCAAAGGAATTAAGCGCCATGACTTTGATTGTGGGTTGGCTTACTACGCATTTGCATACTAGTCGACCGCTTCGCTTGCTCTTCCGGAGGAGGTGGTGGAAGAAACGCCTGAGGAGTTTGCCGAGCGAGATATCGAACCAGGTTTCGATAGCCTTGAGCAGATTGACCGGCAATGGTTGTCCAATAAAGATCGATATCGGGTCCCGGATTGGAGCTCGCTTTCTGCCGGAAAGCCCAGAGCAGCTGACCGGAATGCGTATCAATCACCCGTACTCCCACTTCTACACGGTTTGTCAATGAACCGGAGCCATCAACCATATGAACAACCTGCGGCATCATGATCAAATTGCAGTGTTCACGGCGCCCCCACCAAATTGCTTCACCGTCATTGTCGACCGGATGGGGAAGAAGAACAACCTGCTTGAATAACCCGGTTCGCTGAATCTCCTCCCAGTAGATGGTGGCCAGCTCGTGCTCGGCTTCTGCTGCATAAGAAGGTGCATTGAATATAAATATGCCGATTTTCGCGGAGCGAAATCGATTGCCGTCAGCCCTCACAAAAACCTCAAGAGCCGTGTCATCAACGGGACGACGGGATTCGGCCCGAAAAGTTGCCGCACAGCCGGATAGAGCGCAGCTTAGAGCGATCAGGCAAAGCAGTCCGATGATTGCAGCAGATGTGTGGTACCTGAAGGTCCGATTCATCAATTTCGTCTCCTTGTCTCTTTTTGCTGCAAATAAAGCCGGGTTGGTGTATTCTCCCTCAGTGATCCCCGCATATCGCCCAGAATGGCTATCCGCCATGTCACTACGAAGGATTAAAGGCAATGAAAAGAAAGAAGCTGCCACTAATTATTGATGGCGAAATTCTCATTCGCTCCCTGGAAGACCAATCACTTAAAGCCAAATCCAGAATCCTCGGAGCACGTCACGGACATTTCATTTTGATTGAAGACCCCCTCTATCAGGTCAACGAAAGGCTATCCACTCCAATTACCGGACCTGTTTATTGTCAATATTTCAACGAGGGCTTTCTCTACATTTTCCCGAGTATGATCTTGAAATCCCTGGGGGACAATCTGACTCTCCTGGATTATCCCCACAGGTTCGAAGTGGAAACCATCCGGCAGCACCCCCGCATCCGAGTCAATATTAAAGCAAGCTTTAGCTCTCTATCATCGGGCACCGCCTCTGAAGCAACTATAATCGACATTAGTGAAGGCGGCTGTCAGCTGATCGTCCCCACTTTGGTAGTGCTGCGCAAAGACATGCTTTGCGATCTGAAATTTACTCTGCCCGACAGCCAGAACATCGAAGGCATTCAGGCAAAGGTCCGGGACATTCGCTTTCTCAAATTGAAGAACAACACCAAATTGGGCTTACAATTCATCGGCCCTCCGGAGCAAATCAGCAAAATCTCATCCTTTGCTCGGTTCTGCATGTTCTTTAAGGTCTGAGGCCCTACTGCATTAGCCGCAAGCGCAATGCATTCCTCCTGCAATCAGAACCTCTAGCCTTCCCCAATTCGTACACAAACCCACTCTCTTTTGTGAATATTATCGGTCCTAACGTTAAGGAACTTTAAGAAAATTTGATTTAGCCGCTCTTCTCGGGAGCTAATTGGAGAGTGCCCGGCTTGGTCGGTTCAAAGCGGCCGAAGAAGGAATCGCGCCATTAAGGATCGGGGATTGAGCAGTAAGGCTTTTTCTAGGCATTCCTGCGGATCTTTCACGCAGGCGGAAAGGTAAAGGTGGGGCAGGTAGCTGTGCGGCTCAAGTTCGGCGGCCTTGCGGAAATAGGCTGCAGCTTTTTCGCGATCATGCGCTTCCAGAAGATATAATCCGTCCCGAAGCAACTGTTCGTAAGCCGTCGGTTGCAGTACCAAATGACGTCCCTGACGGAAACCGCCGGTCGTTTGACTCCAATATTCAAAAACGCTCGAGGCCTGCCCATTGCGCATCTGAGCACGCTTTTCGCGGTGCCGTTCGAGATAGAACCGCAGACGTTTGGGAGCGTGCTGACGAAACAGGCGCTCCCGAAGCACATAGCCTTTGGCCGCCTGGCTGAGCCGGATACGCAATCGCAGATCGTCAGCCAGTCTATCCAGATGCTGGATCATCTCGGCAGTGTCCCGGAACAGCAGTCCGTTGATTCCACTCTGAATGCAGGAGCGATAAACCTCGGCATCCTGCATCACCGCGACAACGTCGTGAATGGCATATTCCAGGAGCTTCACATCCGATCTTGAACGATTGAAGCTCGTGTCCAGTAGCGGAGCGATTCCAATCTGTATGGTCGTCAAAAAATTATAATAGTCCGCAATGGATCCGGTTGGCACCCGCTCTTTTGCGGCAGCGGGCAAATGCGAGAAAAGCCGCCAGATCGGATCTGAGCACATGAGCCGCAATTTGACTCCAGTGCGGCTGCAAATCCAGTTCATGAGCGGTTGCGCAATGGCAGCCATGTCCTGCAAGTGTCCTGTTGAGCCCGCCCAACCGATCGTCAGAAGTGAGTGAATATCAAATGTGCGCTCCTTCGGGATCGTCAGGATATGATTGCGGAACACGATCGAGCTTGGATTCATGGCTCGGTACTTCTCTCTCAGGTAGGGAGAACTGAACTGAATGGCATCGCATGCACGGGCGAGCTCGGTGATGAAGATCCGGTTCCTGGGAGTGGAATAGAACTGATGGCGGGGGTTTGACGGAGAGGTATGGAAGACATCATCGTTCCATTCATAAATCGTGACCAGGTTCTGCGCGTGACGTCGTCGGATCAAGGGCAATAGATCGATGTCGCACAGCATGTTCAGAACCAATATATCCGCACTCTCAGCGAGCGTCATTTTGTTGCGGTGCTCATTTGTCAAATTAATGACATGCACGTCGGGCAACTCCGACAGAGCTCGCGACGGCGCATAGGTCCGGTAGTAATAGTCCCCTGTGGTCTCATCGGATGGAACATCTATCTGTACGATCAACATGGGCGAAGCTTCCTCCAAACATGCAGCTTAACATCTGTATTCGAATTTGTGCAAATTGACAAGCTATGAAGCTATCACAACCGATTTGCACTGTAGCGCGACTTTTGTTTTAATAAATGGGTGACGCACAGAGTCAAGGCCGCCGTCGAACCTAAAGGAAGATCAGGTAATGGCTCAACCGGCCAAGCGAAAGGCTGTCTACGAGGATCTTAACGAAATACCGGAAAACATGACCGGCGAGATCATCAATGGGGAGCTGGTTGTCACGCCCCGACCCTCGATGAGGCATACGCTAACGACCAGCCTGCTGGCAGGCGAAATAATCCCGCCCTACTCTCATGGCCATGGCGGCGGACCAGGCGGCTGGGTCATCATCATCGAGCCGGAGATCGGTTTGGGAGAAAACATCCTTGTCCCGGATCTTGCAGCCTGGAAAGAAGAAAGGTTCCCGTATGAGGAGCCACACAACTGGATCTCCGTTACGCCCGACTGGATATGCGTGGTTATCTCACCCAGCACTCTTAGAACGGACAAAATAGAAAAGATGCTTCTCTATGCACGCCATGAAGTCTCCTATTGCTGGCTCATTGACCCTATTATGAAAAGCCTGGACGCTTTTCGCTAGAAGGAGAGCAAATCAACACAGCGCTGGCACACGTTCGTGCCATTCTCCAACGCCATAAAGTGGTCAGCTTTGCCTATCTACACGGATCTATAGTTGATTTCCTGCGCGGAAAGCAATCCTTGCTACTCCGCGATATCGATGTGGCCATTTATCTTACCGGCGGAGATTGGATAAGGGTTTGGCACATGCAGACCTCATTGAGAGCGTTTCCAATGCCTTTCGTCAGTTGGCAGGCTTGCTGAAGACTGCGTATACCTGACGTGGATGCAAAGAGAGACAGAAAGTTGACGACCTACAAGGGTCCCCTGCTGCCATCGTCCAAGCGCCGGCCCTCATTGTCAGAGCACCAAGCGGCAATGCTCTCTGCAGGAAAACAGCGCACTTAGACAGCCTCTCGACAACAAACCGATTCATCGTCAGCGTCAATGTGCTGACTTGTCCGCATCAACTCGGGCTGCCTCTCAGGTCTACTCTCACGTTCTCACCATCCCAGCCTTCTAATGTGTTCGTTCCAGCCGGACCAATATTGCCTCAATTGAGAAGTTCGCAACGAAATGCAGGAAGTTCAAATCACTATGGCACATATCCTGCTTACCGTAATTGGACCGACCACCGAAGCGCGTTTGCCATAGGCCTTTTAATACGATCTCCTCACAGGTCAAAGGAATTTCTTTGGATAATGCCTTTAGGAGGTCCAGGTACAGGTTTTTTCGACTTGATCAAGCGGATGTAACCGAGTTGCCGGAGGTGTGCTCCCCAGGTTCTTAATAGGTTATTTAAGTCAAAGATAGTTCAACCTCTTCAGGCGATACAAAAACTATGCAAAGAGAACGGAGCCTTGCCCCATGGGTTGAGGGTAATTGGCTTCACCGGTTTGATAAAGACTTTCATAGGGAATTTGGAGATTAGGGGAATGGAAGATTGGATTGAAAAGGGAGAAGCAGCGTTCGCAGCAGGCAACATTTCTGAGGCCAGGGGATATTTCGAGAAAGCACTCGAACGCGAACCGCTCAACGTGAAAATCCACAATAACCTCAGTGTGGTTCATTGGAACCTTGGCAACATTGAAACATGCCTCGATTATCTGACTCGGGCGCTGGAATGGGACCCTAACGATCAAGATGTCATTCTGAATTTAAGCAATATTTT
>Ga0068714_10002589_pt1 | contig 22941 bp, 21 predicted proteins | sample MTBNYHSulfiMetaG_FD_62988 | JGI IMG/M metagenome (GOLD analysis project Ga0068714, IMG submission 62988) | Enrichment culture microbial communities from rom New York Harbor, USA that are MTBE-degrading - MTBE-NYH (New York Harbor Sulfidogenic)... | ecosystem: Environmental > Aquatic > Marine >... | reverse complement strand
CGGAGCAGGCCGTCGCGCATCCGAAAGACCTGTGCAAAATCGTACGGGTAGACGTCGCAATGCACGTCAAGCCCTTCGGCCGCGGCCCGCTCGAGCATCGCGAGGGTTTCAGCCACCCGCCCGGCGTTGGCCCTGCCTATCGCCTTGTGGTGGGAAACCTGGCCGGAGACCCCCGCGCGGCGGCAGATCTCGATCACCTCGCCGACCGCCGCGACGACCCCGGCCCCCTCATCCCTGACGTGGGCCGTGTATAGCCCGTCAAAGGGGGCCAGCTCCTCGCATAGCGCGGCGACTTCGTCCGTATCCGCGTGGCATCCGGGGGCGTAGGACCTTCCGGCGGAAAGCCCGCGGCACCCGTCCTTCATCGCCTGGCGCAGCATCGCCTTCATCGCTCCGAGCTCCTCCGCCGTGGCCTTGCGCCTGGCCAGGCCGACAACGTGGGCGCGCAGGAGGCTCTGCCCGGCGACCGGGTAGAGGTTGGTCCCGGTGCCGCGTCCCGCAAGGTGGCGGGCGTACTCGGAGAACGAATTCCACGTGAACTTGAGGTCCTTGGGCCCGATCCCGGTCAGCCCCCGAAGCAACCCGCGCAGCACCCCGCGGGCTGTCTCGGCCTTCAGCGGGGCCAGCGACCACCCGCAGCTACCGGCGACCTCGGTGGTTATGCCCTGCGCGAGGGAGCTCTCCGCGCGGCAATCCACCGGCAGCGTCAGATCGGAATGCGAATGCATGTCTATGAAACCGGGCGCGACGCACAACCCGGCCGCATCGATGACCGTGGTGCCCCCGCCGGTCTGGCCGGGCGCTATCGAGCCCAGCTGGACTATCCGGCCGTCGACGATCCCCACGTCGGCCCGGAAGGGAGCGCGGCCCGTACCGTCATAGACGCGGCCCCCCAGGACAACAGAATCAAGCAAGCTTTGACACCTCCTCACCGGGAACTACTCGAGATACGCGTACCGGTGTGCGAACGGTGGGCCCGGGGCAAGCCCGCTAACCTCGTCAAGCAGGCCGGGCCCCCAGCGGGCGAGGAAAGGAAACACGTTGGCCAGCCGCTCCTGGGGCCCGCCACGCGGCCAGAGCGCGGCCTCGATCCGGTCCAGCTGCCCCAGCCCCACGGCGCCCCGCTGGCGAAGGACCTGACGGGCCTTCCGTTCCAGCCAGTCGACGTTTGCGGCTACCCGGCCGCGGTTTTGCCTCGCCAGATGGCCTAGAACCTCATCCATCGCCGCAAGCCGCTCGACCACCCCGGCGTACGAACCGTTCAGGCCCTCTCTCAGCCCCTGGAAAAGAGCCTCGATCCCGATGGGGTCGCCCTCCCGCAGGAGCTGCTCCCGCCTCGACGCGACGCCCCCGGGCACCGTCCCCGGGCCGAGGCCGTGCCTGCCGAGCAGCCGGGTGATCGCCGGCTCGACCAGCGTCAGGCTGAGGCGCGGCCAGACCAGCGGCATGGTGAGGCCGAGGGCGCCGTATGCCTCCTTGTACTGGCCAAAGTAGGCTACCTCGGCGGGCCCGGCGACGTAGGCAACCGTCGGAAGCGCGAAATCTTGAAGCAAAGGCCGCGTCACGACGTTGCCGCTAAAGAGCTCCGGGTCGCGGAGGGCCATCCCGGCCAGCTCCCCCTGCGAAAACGAGGCACCGTTCCCCCTGAGGTGGAAACCCGGCCCGGCCGCGTCCCGCCTCAGGGCCCGGCGGGGACCGCGGGGACCATCAGGGTACATGAAGAGCTGGGCGTCTTGCGGGTCCACCGCTACCTGCGGTTCGTAGCCGCGGCGCCGCACCCGTTCGATGCCCTTGCCCAGCGCGGACGCTAGACGCGGTGACTCGGCGATTACGCGGGCCACGCCTTTCGCGGCAAGCCTCCTCAGCGGCGGGTCCATCGGATCCAAGACGACCACGCCGAGCGGGCCGAGCAACCCCTGGGCGAGACGGCAGAACCACTCACCGAGCGTCGCGGACTCGCGGCCGGTAGCCCCGGCCAGCTCGAGGGCCCCGGAGGTCCACCGGCCGGACGGCAGCAGGGACCGCAGAGCCGACAACACGCCTGCCACCGTGCTCTCCGGGAGCGGTACCGCCCCGACCGACAGCCCCTCAACCCGGCCCGGGAGGGCGCAGCAAATCTTGCGCCACCGCCCCTCGCGGTCCTGAATCCACGCCGCGTTGGCCTCCACCAGGTCGTGGTCCTCCGTCGCGGCCCAGAAGACAGGGATGACGGGCCTTTCCAGTTGTGCCTCCAGCCGCCGCGCCAGGGCCGCCGCGGTCGCGGCCTTGAGGATGGTGTACAGGGGACCTGTGAGAAGCCCGGCCTGCTGGCCGGTCACCACCACGAGGGAGCCGGGCCGGGATACCCGGGCCGCGGAGGCCTCTGTCACCGCGCCGCCGCCGAGGCGCGAGGCGAGGTCCAGGAGTGCCCGCGAGAGCTCCCTCCTGTCACCCTCGAACTCCCGGTCCACCGCGGTGGCGCGGCGGAGCGGGGCGCCGGGATCCCACGGGTGGTAGTCAAAGAAGCCCTTGACCGGCTCGTCCGCTCCGGGGGGGCCCGCCGTCGCGGGGCCGCCCGTCGCGGCGCCCGCGTATGCCCTAAACAGCGGGCCTCCCTCCGGCATTCCGGCGTCCGCCAGGCGCAATGACAAAAAGCCCTTCCCCCCTGAGTCCCCGGCCGCCCGTCAGGCGGCCCGGAGTTACACCTACCTGCGTACGAGGATTCGCCGTGGATGCCCTGCGACCGCCCTGCCCACCACGGCTCGGGCGGGCGTGTTCCCCTTTTCCAGGAGGTCCAGGAGCAGCGGACAGGCGTCCTCGGCGACGGCTATCAGCAGGCCGCCGGACGTGTTGGCGTCGGTGAGGACGGCCCGGTGCTCTTCGCCCACGCCGTCCGAGAACTCCACTGCCTGCTGGTCGGCAAGGTACCGGCGGTTGCTCCTGCTGCCGGCGGGAACCGCGCCGCGGGCGAGCATCTCCCAGGTAGGCTCAAGCACCGGGACCATCTCCGCCTGGATCTCGAGACCGGCTCCGGATGCACAGGCCATCTCCCAGGCGTGACCCAGGAGCCCGAATCCGGTTACGTCCGTCGCGGCGTGCGCTCCGGCCTCGACCATCGCCTCCATGGCAGCGCGGTTGAGGGCCGCCATCGTCTCGGTTACCAGGCTGGTCCCCGCGGCGTCGAGGTAGCCCCGTTTGAGGGCGGTGGTGACGATCCCCGTGCCGATCGGTTTCGTCAGGACGAGGACGTCGCCGGGGACGGCTGCGGCGTTGGTGATTATCCGGTCGGGGCGGACAACGCCGGTCACCGCCAGGCCGTACTTGGGCTCGTCGTCCTCAATCGAATGCCCGCCCAGGATCACTGCTCCGGCCTCCTCGACCTTCTCGGCGCCGCCCTGGAGGATTTCGGCCGCGACGGCCAGGTCCAGCCGGCCGGCCGGGAAGCTGAGGAGGTTGAGCGCGGTCAGGGGAGTCGCGCCCATCGCGTAGACGTCGCTCAGCGCGTTTGCCGCGGCGACCCTCCCCCAGTCGCGCGGATCGTCCACGACCGGGGTGAAAAAGTCGACGGTCTGGACGATCGCCAGGTCGGGCGCCAGCAGGAAGACGCCGGCGTCGTCCAGCGACTCAAGGGGTACGAGCAGACGCTCGTCCTGACGAGACTTTGGCAGATAGCGCAGGACCTGCGCAAGATCGGCGGGGCCGATTTTACACCCTCAGCCCGCCTTGGTGCTCAAAGTCGTCATCTTCGGAAAAGGCCTCTTGCTGGACACCCCTGTCACCTCCTTGCCGCGGCCCATCCGCCGGTCCGGCGCCTGCCCGGGCGGAGGCCGCGGCGGCGACCAAAGACACCGCCTCGGCCACCCTCTGGTCGTCTCCGGGCAGCAGCGTGCGGGGGTCTAGGACGACCCTGCCCTCCTGCACGCGCGCGATCACCGGGACGGGAGCCTCCCGCAGGCGGCGTAGCAGCTCCGCGGTCTTTACTCCCCGGCAGGACATGGCGACCAGCCACGTCCCGACGGCCGAGGCCGGAAAGGCGCCGCCGCCGACCTCGGACTTCCCCTCGATAACCTCTACCGAGACGCCGTCTCCGGCCGCGGACGCCCGCAGCAGACCCGCCAAAGACACGGCCTCCGCGTGGACGTCGCCGGGCGAGCGCGTGATCATCTCGACCACGGGGATGTCCCGGACGGCCCGCCCGTCAGGCGACGGCTTCAGGTAGGCCTCGAGCGTGGCCTGCAGGCCCGCGATTGTCAGCTTGTCCAACCTGAGGGCCCGGGCAAGCGGGTTTCGGCGGGCCATGGAAAGCAAATCCTTTTTGCCTGTGATAATGCCCGCCTGCGGGCCGCCCAGCAGCTTGTCGCCGCTCGCAGTGACTGCCGCCGCGCCCGTCGCGACGGCTTCCTTGAGGGTCGGCTCTCCGGGCATGCCCGCCAGCGCGTAGTCGTAAACCGCCCCGCTGCCGAGGTCGTACAGGACGGGGATCCCCCTCTCCGCGCCGATCGAGACCAGCTCGGCCGCCGGAACCTCGGCGGTGAAGCCTACAATGCGGTAGTTGGACGTGTGAACCTTGAGGAGCAGGCCGGTCCGGGGCCCGATCGCCCGGCGGTAGTCGTCCGGGTGCGTCCGGTTTGTGGTGCCGACCTCGACCAGGTGGGCGCCGCTCTTGCGCATGATGTCGGGGATCCTGAACGAGCCCCCGATCTCCACCAGCTCGCCCCGGGACACTATCACTTCCCTGCCCTCGGCGAGGGTGTTGAGCATCAGCAGGACGGCCCCGGCATTGTTGTTGACGGCCAGCCCGTCCTCGGCCCCGGAAAGGAGCCTGATCAACTCGCTTAGGTGATCCTGCCGGGACCCGCGCCTGCCTTCCGGGAGGTCGTACTCCAGGTTGGTATAGTGGCTGGCGGCCTCGGCCACGGCGGCCACGGCCTCCGCCGACATGACCGCGCGGCCCAGGTTGGTGTGAAGCACAACCCCTGTGGCGTTGACGACCCTGCGCAGGCTGCGCAGGCCGGCACGACCGGCGAGGGCCACGGCCCGGGCCACGATCCACTTCGCCAGGAGCTCCTCGTCGTCGAGGATGCCGCGCGAGGGCGGCGGGGGCGTGGTTTCGGCCGGTTGCGGACGGCCGTCCGGGGGCCCGGAGGCGTCCCGGGCCACCTTATCCTGGAGGGCCGAGCGGGCCTCACCAACGGCCTGGTGCAGGGCTTCAAGGACCATCTCCCGCGGGAGTTGCTCAAGCAGGGCGATGATCTCCGAACGGAGCAATAAGGCCCCGACCGCGGGCAGCCGGCGCAAGTCCTCGCTGATTCCAATCACCCCAACACTTACCTTAACCGCCGGAGCTATTGACGACAACAGGAGCAGCGGCCTGGCCGGGCGCGGCGGGCACGCGCAAGGTCCCTACCAGCCAGAGAGAGCACACGGCGACGATCGCGCCAAACGTGAACGTGGCCCAGTGCCCGAAGCTCGCCCACAGGTACCCCGAGATCAGGGGAACGGACACGCCCGTCACGTGATTGATGGTGCTCCCCAGCGCGAGCGTCGGCGCCACGTCCTCGCGGGTGGCGATCTTGTCGAGATAAGTCTGCTGGGCGACCTCGAAACCGTAGAAGATGTTGTCTATCACGTACAGGACGTAAAGCAACGGAGGATAGCGGATAAACGCGTACCCCAGGAACACGAGGATCACCGGGCCGTATGCCAGGCGCAGGGCGTTGACCTCTCCGAGGCGGTCCGTGAGCCTTCCGCAAACCGGCCTCGTGAAGATAACCACCACGTTGCTTACAAAGAGCAACGCGGCGATGGTCTTGACGGGCGTTCCATATACGTTTACCAGCGCAAACACCGCGAAGCTGGTCACGATCTGGCGGCGGCTCGCCGCCAGGAGAGTGATCGCGTAGTACAGCGAGTACGTCCTCCTGATGACGAAACCGCGCGGGCGCTGCGCGCCCACCTCGCGGGGCAGGACGAGCATGACCAGGACGCCGCCGAGGGTCACCGCGCCGGCCACCGTGAACAACTGCCGGTAGCCCAGACGGCCCGCGAGAAGGTAGACGAGGCCCATCGCCATGAGGTAGGAGAGCGCGGCGACGCTCTGGAGCTCCGCCAGCCTTCGCGCCTTGTGCCCGGGATCCGTCATGCTCAGGACCTGCGCCGACTGGAGCGGGAAGAACAGGTGGAAACCAACGCTGTAGACCATCGTCGCGAGGATGAGCCCGCTCACGCTGCCCGCGCCGGCGTAAAAGAAAAGCCCCACGCCGACGAGTCCCACCGCAATCGCCACGAGCAGATTGCGGGCGACGAAAACGCTGAACCCGACCATCACGAAGGTCAGCAGGCCGGGAATCTCGCGGATCGACTCCAGCCAGCCGAGCTGCTCGGGCCTGATGCCAAAGACCTCGGAAACGAAGTTGCTGAGCAGCGTGCGCTGCATCCCCAGGCCGAACTGGAGGAAGAAGGCGCAGAGGACGACAAAGACAAACGGCCTTGACCATTCCGAAATCGAGAACCGGCGCACTCCTGACTCCAGCCTCCTCGGGATCGCTCGAGCGGTCCCTCAACCGAGGACCTACAACCACCGCGGGCCCGGGGGCGAGCCGGGCCCGCGGCGCAAATCGAGATGTTACAAGGCTATTTCAGGCAGAAATGCTCAATCACCTCCGCGACGCCGCGGAAGTGGGGTTGGGTGGCGACGAAGTCGGCGTAACGCCAAAGCTGCGGCCTTGCATTGCCCACGAGGGCGCCGACTCCCGCGTACGCGAGCATGTCAAGGTCGTTGATGCCGTCGCCGACGGCGATGACCTCCCCGCGGCCGACCTCCAGCCACCTGCATAGCTGGGCCTGCGCGGACGCTTTGCCGGCGTCGTGGTGCAGAAAGTCCACGAAATGAGGGGCGGTGCTCGTTACCTGCGCCCTGTCGCCGAACAGCGCGGCGTACCTGGCCCGCAGGGCCGGCGCCAGCTCCGAGGTTGTCCGGAGAACGATCATCGTCGGCCCGGCGGGCTTGAGGCGGGCCGCCCGGGCGAGGTCCCTGGTCTGCGTCATCTCCACCCGCAGACGGTCCGCGTACCTCAGGACGGCCTCGCTCTCCCTGCTCACCAGTATCTCGTCGTCAAAGAAGGCGTGAAGGTCGGCATCTTCTCCGGCCGTCGCGGAAAGGATCTCGGCGGCAAGCTCGACCGGGATCCTCAGGCAACGAAGAGCGGGGCGGCCGTCGGCGTGGCGAAGCACGGCCCCGCCGTCGCTGATTATCGGTTCGCCGATGCAGAGCTCGCGAGCGACCTGCGCAGCGGAGGCAAAGACCCGCCCGGTGGCGATGGTGAACCTGACTCCGAGGTCCTGGGCCCGTGCCGCCACCGCGACGACCTCGGGCGTGACCTGCCGCGACCTGTCCAGCAGGGTATCGTCTAGGTCAACAACCAGTAGCCTGAACCTGCCCGCGGGGCCCGCCATCATCTCGCCTCGCCCTGGTGCCCGCCGAACTCAAACCGCACCTGTTGGGGTTCCGGCGCCCGGGTCAGCCCGGAAACCTGCAGGCCTATCAACCGTACGCGGTCGCGCCGCTCCACCCGCCGCAGCACTTTCTCCGCGGCCTCCGCAAGCTCCAGCGACTCCGCAAGCGACCGGGGATAGGTCTGGCTCCGCGAGACCGTCTGGAAATCGGCGAATCGGATCTTCACCGTCACGGTCCTGGCCCTCAACTGGGCTTTCGCGAGACGGCCGGCAAGCTCCGCGGCAAACTCGCCGAGCTTTTGCCTCAGCGTTTCAAGGTCGCCGACGTCCCTGTCAAAGGTCGTCTCCGTCCCCAGGCTCTTGAGCTCGGAGATCGCTTCGACCGGGCGGTCATCCTCGCCGTAGGCCAGGTGCAGCAGCTCGGCGGAGCGCTTCCCGAAAGTGACCTCCAGGAGACCGCGGTCGGCGGACCTCAGGTCGGCGACGGTGCGGATGCCGAGCGGGGCCAGCTCGGCGGCCGTCTTTGGGCCGATACCGGGAAGAGACCTGACCGGCAGCGGCAGCAGCAACCGGTCCACGTCTTCCGGTCTGACGACAGTGAATCCGTCCGGCTTGCCATGTTCGCTGGCAACCTTGGCGAGCAGCTTATTGGGGGCGACTCCGACCGAAGCGGTGAGCCCGGTCTGGCGCTTGATCTCAGCCTTTATCCGCCGGGCGACGGCGGCCGCGTCACCCGGGCCCGGATCAACGTATGCCTCGTCGAGCGACACCGGCTCGACGCGCCCGGTTTCTCCCACCGCGGTGCGGAGGATGCCCATGATCCGCCTTGACACCTCCGCGTACCGGGCCCCCCGGACGGGCAGGAAGATCCCCTCGGGACACAGGCGCGCGGCTTCCCTGCAGGGCATCGCCGACCTTACGCCGTACCGCCTGGCCTCGTACGACGCCGTGCTGACGACTCCGCGCGACCGCGGGCTGCCGCCGACGATGACCGGTTTACCGGCGAGCTCCGGGTTGTCCTGAACCTCCACGGCCGCGAAGTAGGCATCCATGTCGATATGGATTATCCGGGACAAAGACTCACCCCGCGACCGCCAGGCGGCGCTGGCAGACCCGGCCGAGCTCAGGCGGTCAGGTAATAGACCAGTTCCTTGGTCAGGTTACGCATATCCGTCAACCGGCAAGACTCATCCGTTGCATGTTCGTTGGAGTCGGGCCTGGTGACGCCGAGAAAATAGAACCGGTCGTCTCCGGTGACCCGCTGCACAAACCCCAGCTCGTACGACTTGGCGGAGGCGTAGCGCTGGAAGTCGGCGTCTTCATAGCCGAGAACGGCCTTCTTGGCCTCCCGAAGGCGAACGGCGTGGGGGTTGTCGAGGTTCACGCTCAACGGAGGAAACGCCGGCAAAACCTGTGTGACGACCTCGAGGGCCTTGGAGCGCCGCTTTCCGCGTTCAACCGCGGCCAGGATCTCGCCGACGACGTCCTCCTCGGTTTCCTCCGGCGTGTACCGGCGGTTGACTATCAAGGTGCAGTCCGGTGGAACGACGTTCGATTTCTCGCCCCCCTGGAGCACCGCCAAGGTAAGCGTCGGACGCATCCTGTCGGACGCACGGCCCTCGATCGGCACCCCGGGGATATCGGCCTCGCGGGCCTCGACGACAGGTTTCAGGGCGACCATCTCCTCGAGGACCGGCACCATTTCCTCGACCGCGTTGACGCCCAGGCAGTTGACCCCGGTGTGGCAGGAACGCCCCCTGGTGGTCACGTGAACGTCGACCATACCCGCGGCCGCCAGGAATTCCTCCGGCTCCTGAGGCCCCTCCAGGCAGAGGACGTGCCCCACGAAATGGCCGCGCCGGGCCAGCTCGAGCGCACCGGGAAAGCCGCCGACCTCTTCGTCCGTAGTGAGGCAGCAGGTAACGTTGTAGCGGCAATCGAGGCGCAGCTGCCCGATTACCTCGAATGCGACCACCAGGCAGGCGATCGCCCCCTTGGCGTCCACCGCGCCACGGCCGTAGATCTTGCCGAGCTCGATCTGCCCCATGAAGGGGTCGTAGGTCCACTGGCCCTCCACCGGTACCGTGTCCATGTGAGCGTAGATGGTGATCTCCTCGCGGTCGCGGCCGAACTGGCGGCGGCTGACCAGGTTGACCCTCGGACCCTCGAGGGCCAGCGGGAGCGAGCGCCACTGCTCTTCGGGGACGTGCACGCGCTGGTTGCGGAAACCCAGCAGCCGGAAGCGGCTTTCGAGATAGTCGACCATACGGCCATACCCAAGGCCGGGCGGGTTTGTCGTGTCAATGCCCAGTAATTGCCTCAGCACCGCAACGAGTTCAGTGTCCTTGCGGTCGACGAGTGCGAACGCTTGGGTAAGATCCAACGCGACGAGCCTCCCCCCGGAGTATCGACAGCAACCGGTACCCGGCCGCGCCCGACCGCGCGTGGCCGCGCGCGGCCGCGGCTATATTGTGCCAGAGAGCTTGAGTTCTTGCCATCCTGGGGACGTTCCTGCCGGGGCCTGACCACTGCGGCCGCGGAGCTGGCGGCGTCGGTGCCGCGAGGATTTCGTTTTCCCGGGAAATATCATCGCAGCCGCAGGGCGCGACGATCGCCTTGAGGTCAGGGCCGGCGGGCAAAGGAGGTCCGTCCTGATCGGGGAAACTAAGCAGCCGGAGGTGGGGGGATTGCTCGCCAGGACTCTGGACAACGGCCTTTTCGTCGTTGCCGAGGAAATGCACCACGCCCCTGTCGTCGCCTTTTCGGTCTGGTACCGCGTCGGCTCGCGCAACGAGGTACCCGGCATCACCGGGATCTCGCACTGGGTTGAGCACATGATGTTCAAGGGGACCGCCAGGTTTGGCAAGGGGGCTCTGGACCGCCTGATCAGCTCGCGCGGCGGGGAGTGGAACGGCTTCACCACCGAGGACTTCACAGCCTACTACGAGGTGTTGCCTGCCGAGCACCTGCGTCTGGCCGTCGAGATCGAGGCGGATAGAATGGCCGCTTCGGTCTTTGACCCCCGGGAGGTGGAGAGCGAGCGCTCCGTTATCATCTCCGAGCGGGAAGGCGCGGAGAACCATCCAGTCTTCTGGCTGGCAGAAGCCGTCGAGGCCGCGGCCTGGACCGTCCACCCGTACAGGCAGGGCGTGATCGGGGCAAAGTGCGACCTCCGGGCGATCAACCGGGATGACCTGTACGCCCACTACCAGGCATACTACGCCCCGGACAACGCGATGGTCGTGGCAGCAGGCGACTTCGACGCCGGGGAGCTTTTTGAACTTGCCGAGCACTACTTCGGCGGGATCCCGCCGGGGGCACCGCGCCGGCCGCTGAGATCGGTCGAGCCGCCGCAGGAGGGCCGGCGCAGGCTCGTGGTCCGGCGTCCAGGCCCGGCCCGGTACCTGATGCTGATGTACCACGTTCCCGAGGCCGGCCACCCCGACATTCCGGCGTTGCTGGTGCTGGCGGCCGCTTTGTCGGGCGCGACGAGCCCCGTGCAATGGCGCGGAAGGCGGATGGGGCGCAGCTCCCGGCTATACCGGAGGCTGGTCGGAGCCGGCCTCGCGGTGCGCGTCGGCTCGGAGGTGGTGCTGAGGACCGACCCGGGTGCCTTCCAGGTCCTCGCCACGGTCGCGGGAGGCGCCGACGCCGGACGGGTCGAGGAGGAAATCGCCGGCGAGTTTTCCCTGGTTTCAACGGCAGGACTGCTGCAGGGAGAGATCGCCGCAGCCAAACGTCAGCTTGAAGCCCAGATCGCCTACACCCGGAGCGGGGCCTTGGGCCACGCGGAGTGGCTCGGCCTTTTCGGGGCGCTGGGCAGCCTCGATCTGGCGGAGAGCATCGCCCGGGCGATCTCCGCCGTGTCCGGCGACGACGTGTGCAGGGTGGCCGCAAGCTACCTGGACGTGAATAACTCCACGGTGGGGCTCTTCTGTCCGGCAAACGGCTACCCGCCGCCCGGCCCGCCCGTGGAAGGGGGGCCGGCGGCATGACGCGGGGTTCTGTCGACCGCACCGCTGCGGCGGACGGCCGGGCACCGGGGCCTGAGCACATCGCCAGGCGGGTTCTGCCGTCCGGCCTGACGCTTCTTTGCTGCCGGACCGGCTCGGCGCAATACGTCGAGATGCTGCTGCGCGTCCCGGCAGGGAGCAGGTGGGACCCCGACGGCTTGGGGGGCCTCGCCGAGTACGCTGCAAAAGGCCTGCTCTACGGGACCAGGAGGCTCGGTTTCGACAAGTATAACGAGGCCCTTGACCGCCTGGGAGCGTCGCTCTCCGCCGAATGCGGCCCGGATGCGGCTCTGTTGCGCGGCTCGTGCCTCGCCGGAGACCTGCGCGGGTTTTCCGCCCTTTTCTCTGAAGCCCTGCTGGAGCCCAGCTTTGCCGCGGCGGACATGGAGCGCCTGCGGGCCGAGTTGCTCACCCGGATAAGCGAACGCGACCAGGACACCGCCAGGCTTGCGGGGCGCCTCGCCATCGAGCTGGCCTACCCGCCCGGGCACCCGTACGGTCGTCCTCCCCTCGGCCTGGTGGATTCGGTGGAGAGAATCACCGGCGGCGAGCTCGCCGGCTTTCACGCCTCACGCTACACGCCCGCGGGCGCGGTTCTGGCCGTCGTTGGGCCGCTCGAGCCGGAGGAGACCCTGGACGCCTTGGTGCCGGCACTGAGAGGCTGGCAGCCGGCACGGTCCGCGGAAACTGAGGCCGCGGCGCAGGCGCCCCGGGCGGATGGGGCCGGCCGGGCCTGCGGGAACGGCGCGGCCGGTCCCGCGGGTGGCACATTATGTCCAAGTCCGGCTGCGGACGGTGGCTGGCCCGGCCCGCGGACGGAGGTGGAGCTTCCCGGCAAGACGCAGACGGACCTGGCGTTGGCTTTGCCGTCCGTCCCGCGGCGGGCGCCCGAATTCGAGAAGCTCTACGTTCTCAATCTGGTGTTGGGAGGACTTGGTCTTGGCGGCCGGCTGGCGAGGCGCGTCCGCGAAGAGCTCGGCCTGGCCTACTACTGCTTTAGCACCATTGTCGAGCGGCAGGAGGCAGGTCCCTGGCTCTTGCAGGTCGGAACCAACCGGAGCAACGTGGAGCTGGCCCTCAGAACGATCGGCGAGGAACTGCGGCGCATCCGGACCTGCCCTGTCACTGCGGACGAGCTCGAAGACGCCGTCGGCTTTGCCTGCGGTAGCCTAACCTTGCAGCTCGAATCCCCGGCCGGACTGGCGGAGTGGCTGGTCCGCATCGAGGCCTACGGCCTGGGACCTGGCTACCTGCGCGAGTACCCGGAGAGGTTGCGGTCGCTTGAGCCCGCGGACCTGTTGCCGGTGGCACAACGGATCCTGGAGCCCGCGCGAACTGCGCTGGCGGTGGTTGGGCCCGGGGCTGGGGGCGCGAGGGCCGGGGGGGCCGGGGGGTTCGGGGGGTTCGTTTCTAGGGACTAGCCGGCGCTGGGCGACTCGTTTGTGGAAACCAACCTCTCCCAGGGGGTCGTCCGTACGGACGAGCCCGGGCCGGCGTTGGTCTCTAGAAACGAGCCGGCGCCGGGCGACTCGACTGCAGAAACGAGCCCGCGCTCCGAGGGTCGTTCGCACTGACGAATCCCGGCCTGAGTCGTTCCCTGAAACGAGCCTCCGCCCCGCCCCTCGTCTGTGGAAACGAGCCGGCCCTCGCAGATTCGATCATACGCACCAGTCCGCGCGGCACTCGTTTCTGGAGACGAGCCGGGCCGCCGAAGTACGTCCCTCGAGACGAGTTGCCCTCAAACCATTTAGTGTCTGGAGACCAACCTTGGGGCCGGCACACCCAGCCTTGAGCCCGGCGGCTGGCGCGACCAGCCCTCCTCGTCCCGCGGCCTCGGCAAACCTCTCTGCCCCCTACGGGCCACCCCGTCCCGCGGTGCCCAGAAACACCAAGGCCACGCCGAGGATGACAACCACCACGCGCCAGGGGCTGAGCCTGCCTGCAAGGCCGGCGAGCCCTACCATGCCGGCGCAGAGGAAGACGACCGGACCAACAAGCCCGAGCACGCCGTTGATGCGGAGGGCGCGAACGACGGTGGCCGACCTCGCGATGAGCGCCAAGCCGCAGAGCTCGGCGACGGCCGAGACTGCCCTCACCGCGGCCATCGCCGTGACCGCCGCTTTTTCGCTTCCGAGTTCCGTTACCCACTCCGGGCGCACACGCACCACCAGTCCGGACTATGCGCCTTGCCAGGTGCTGATGCCCCGGCTACGTGCTGACTGATGCCCCGGCAGGGCCCTCCCTAGGCCCTATGCCCAGCGCTCGAACACGAATACTTCTTCGAGCGCCTTGCGCGGCCTGGGGCCGCCCTCCGTATCGGGTACCCCCAGCGGCATCAGGAGCAGCACCTTGACTTCCTCGGGAATGCCGAGCAGCTCCGCAACCTTTTCCGGGTCAAACGCCCCAATCCAGCACGTGCCCAGCCCAAGCTCGTGAGCAGCCAGGCTCATGTGGTCCATGGCGATGGCGATGTCCACCGCATGCCAGCGCATGGACGGGTCAGGCGCACATGCGACGAGAACCGCGCCGGCCTGGCCGATGAACTCCTGGTTGCGGGCAAGCGGGACGAGCTTGCAGCGGGTGTCCGGGTCGGTCACCACAACGAACTTCCAGGGCTGGCGGTTTCCGGCCGAGGGAGCGATGCGCCCGGCCTCCAGCACCTGCATCAGCTTGTCCTGCGGGACCGGTTCGGGCTTGTACTTACGGATGCTCCGGCGGGTCTTGATACACTCGAAAACCTCCATGGGCAACCTCCTCCTGGGAGTAGTACAGGCCAACCGGCTACTGGACCAGTACTCCTCCGCCGGTTCAAGACGGCTAGAGGATCACCTCAAGCCCCGCGGCCGCGACCCTGCCGCGATCCCTTTCCAGCAGCGGATGGGGCCTGTCGGGAACCTCGACGTGTTTCTTTTTCCCGCACAAGGGGGTACTAAAGTAGCGGAAACCATGATCGTTGATAAAGGTGACAACCCTGCGGAGCTCGGGATGATGCCTGATGAGTTTCAGGCAGGCGGCGACGTTACAGCCGCTGGAGATGCCGCAGAAGATCCCCTCCTGAGATGCCAGCCGCCGGGCCTGTTCGACGGCCTCCTCGGTGCTCACCTGGACAACCCCGTCGATGACGTCGAGGTCCAGGTTGCCGGGAACAAAGCCGTCCCCGATCCCCTCGATCCCGTGCGTGCCCCATTCTCCACGAGACAGAATTGGGCACTCCGCCGGTTCGACCGCGTAGACGCGCACGCCGAGTTCGCCTCCGCCCGCCGCTGACGCCTGCTCCTTGAGATAGCGCCCGCAGCCGCTCAACGTTCCTCCCGACCCCTGCGCGGCGACGAGGGCGTCAAGCCGTCCCTCAGTCTGTTCCCAGATCTCGGGACCGGTTGTGGCATAGTGGGCGGCGGCATTGTCCGGGTTGTAGAACTGACCAACTTCCCAGTACCTGCCTGGTTCGGCCGCCATGATGTCCTTTACGCGGGCCAGGACCAGGTCGACGTCGCTTTCCGCCCCCGATGTGAACCGGAGCTCGGCGCCGTACATCGTGATCGCCAGTTTGCGCTCCTCGCTCATCCCCCTGGGCATCACGATAACGCACGGGTAGCCTTTGGCCACGGCAACCATTGCGGTCGAGATGCCTGTGTTGCCGGTGGTCCCTTCGATCACGGTCATCCCGGGCCGGAGCTCGCCCCTGCGTTCCGCGGCCTCTATCATCCGGCAGAGTATCCGGTCCTTGAGGCTACCGGTCGGCCCGTAGTACTCAAGCTTGACCAGGATCTCGACACCCGCCGGCAGATTCATCGAGTGCCCGATCCGGACCATAGGGGTGAAACCCGTCGTATCCAGGATGCCGGCGGCGACCCGCCGGTTGCGCCCCCAATCAAGCCCCACGTTCCGGCCCCCCGTCCCGGCTCAGGCCGTTAAGGGGTCGTCTGCTCAACCTTGGTGATGGTGAGCATCGTGTCCCCCACCTCAAGCTGGTCGACCACGTCCATGCCCTGGGTCACCTTGCCGAAGACGGCGTATTCGTTGTCTAGCTCGTGCCAGTCTTCCTTGATGATATAGAACTGGGCGCTCCCGGAATCCGGGTCGTCCTGCACCCGGGCCATGCCGACGGCCCCGCGATCGTGCTTTAGCTTGCGCGTGGTTTCCAGCGGAATAGTCCAGCCCGGCCCTCCGGTCCCGTTGTCCCCGCCCTGAACGACCTGTTGCTCAACGCGGTGAAAGGAGAGACCGTCGTAGAACTTCTCTGTTACCAGTCTCTCGAAGCTCGCCGCCGTAACGGGCATGGCTGACGGATAGACGTTGATCAGGATATCGCCCTTCTCGGTCTCGATCTTGTAGGCGACAGGCTTCCCGGGGCTGCGCGAGAGCAGGATCACCACCAACGAAGCGACGACCATCAGGCCGATCACTGCTTTCACGTAGAGGCTCTGCTTGTCAACAGGTTTGCGCTGCGGCGTGTGCCGCATCGCCTGCCGGGTCTTCGGGCGCTTGCCCGCGCCGGGACGCCTTGCTGCAACCATCAATCTTCACTCCTGCGCTCAGTCTTGGTACCTGTGCTGGATTCGAAGCACTCAGGCTCTTGCCCTGCTTTGGGAGCGCCGCACCTGCGGCGGGCTTTTCGCGCATCTTAACTCCGTGGGGTTTGACGGTGGCCCATAATGGGTATATATTCATATACGGGCGTGGACGAGGTTCACGCGGGCCAGCGTCCCCGTCCCATGATAAAGGATACATGGTGGAGGTGCGGCTGCTGATGAAAGTGGCGTTTGCAGTGAACGAACCCGGGCCGGACGCGACGGTCGAATACCGCTTCGGAAGGGCGCCGATGTTTACGATCATCGACCTCGATTCCGGGCAGCACGAGGTCATTGACGGTCCCGGAGTCGGAGCCGCGGGCGGCGCCGGCGTTGCTACCGCGCAGGCGCTCGCCCAGCGGGGCGTGACGGCGGTCGTCGCCGGAAACCTGGGCCCCAACGCGAGCGCGGTCCTCCAGGCTTCGGGGATCGAGTGTTACTCGGCTGGCGGCATGACCGTCTCAGAGGCCGCGAAGATGCTTCAAGAAGGACAACTGCAAAAGACCAGCGGGCCCACCGTGGCGGGTCACTTCGGCCTCAGGCCGGGTAGCCAGCCCGGACAAGGGCCCGGCAACTGGCCGGGACCGGGAGCCGGCGGTGGCGCAGGCATGGGCCGCGGCGGTGGCGCGGGCATGGGCCGTGGCGGTGGCGCAGGCATGGGCCGCGGCGGTGGCGCAGGCATGGGCCGCGGCGGTGGCGCGGGCATGGGCCGTGGCGGCGGAAGACGCGGGGGTAAACAGCCGTGACGGGCGAGGCGGCGTCGCCGGTGGGGCCCAAGCCCAACGCTGCCATACGGGTGGCCGTATCCACGGACGGCACCCTGGTTGCCCAGCATTTCGGCCGTTGTGAGTCCTACACCTTGGCCGACCTGGTAGACGGGCAGATCCTGTCCACCGTCACGATTCCCAACCCCGGACACGAACCGGGGCGGCTCCCGAGGATGCTTGCGGGCTACGGGGTGGACTGGATAATTGCCGGCGGGATGGGTCGACGGGCGGAGGCGCTGTTTGCCGAGGCAGGCATAAACCCCGTGATCGGAGTTCAGGGGCCGGTGAAGCGCGCACTTGAGGAATTTGCGTCCGGGCACCTGGTTGCGGGCGAGAGCATGTGCGAGCACGAAACCCCCGGGCGCGGCGGGCGGGCGTGAGCAAGAAAAGGCCGTACGTCCGGCCAATCGCAGGGAACCAAGGTAGCGGGAGGTGTTGAGGAGATGCCGGCAGGAGACGGGACTGGACCGCTGGGAACCGGACCGATCGGCTGGGGGCTTGGGCCATGCGGCGCGGGGCTCAGGCGCGGCCCCGGACGTGGACTGAGCCGCGGGATGCGGCCGGGTTTCGGCCGTGGATACCGCTGGTTTTGGCGGCAGCCGGTCGGTTATTGGTGGCCGGGCTACTACGGAGCGCCGGCAACGCCGGGAGCTCCCGCGGTAGGAACATGGCGTAACCCGGCGGCGGAGCGCGACTGGCTGATGAGCATGGCTGAGGATCTGCAGGCGAAACTGGAACAGGTCGAAGCCAGGCTCGACGAGCTGGCCGGGGATAAGACGGAGGAATAAGATTGCGTCTCGCGGTCGCCAGCGGCAAAGGCGGTACCGGGAAGACAACTCTGGCTGTCGGGATCGGCATCGCTCTCGCCGCAGGCGGCCGCAACAAGGTAAGCCTGCTTGATTGCGATGTGGAGCAGCCCAACGACCACCTCTTTCTTTCCCCGACCGGGGTCGAGAGACGGCCGGTCGAGGTCGGCGTTCCGCTGATTGACGAAAGCGCCTGCACCGGTTGCGGCGAATGCGCGGAGGCCTGCCGTTTCAACGCGCTGGCCGTCGTCGGCGGCAGGCTGCTTTCGTTCCCCGAGCTCTGCCACGGCTGCGGCGCCTGCTGGATCACCTGCAAGACCGGGGGGATAGCCAGGGGCACGCGGCGCATCGGATGGACGCTGGCGGGCCGGTCTGCCGCCAGGTGGGGGAGTCTCTCCCTCGTCTGGGGCGAGCTAGACCCGGGCCAGCCCCTGGCGCCGCCGATTATCCGTCAGGTCAAAGAGCTGGGGCTTGCGCACCGCGAGGAAACGCGAGTCGAGATACTCGACGCGCCTCCCGGGACGTCGTGCCCGCTTGTGGAGGCCGTCGAGGGTGTCGACGCGTGCCTGCTGGTGACCGAGCCGACGCCGTTCGGCCTCCACGACCTCGAGCTGGCCGCCGAGGTTCTCAGGATCATGAACATCCCATCCGGGGTAGTCGTGAACCGCGAGGGAGTCGGGGACTCGGCCCCCATACTGAGGTTCTCCGAGGCCCGCGGCCTACCGGTGCTGATGAAGATACCGTTCTCACGGAGGATCGCCGAGGTTGTGGCCGCGGGCGGCACCCTTTTGGATGTTGACTCGTCATGGCAGCCCGCCCTTGTAGACCTCTGGGACGCCTGCCAGGGCCTTGCCCGCGACGGAGGGAGGCCGCGCGCCGGTGACCACTAACAGCCACGGGCACAGGAAGTCGTCAGGACCTCGCGAGCTGCTGATCCTGAGCGGCAAGGGGGGCACGGGCAAGACCACGGTGGCGGCCGGGCTGGCGGCCGTTGCAGTAAAGGACGGAATCCCGCTGCTGTCGGTGGACTGCGACGTCGACGCCGCGAACCTGCACCTGCTTTTGCGTCCCCGAGCGCTGAAAACGGACGTCTTTGTAGGCGGAGACCTGGCAGTCGTCGATCCTGAGTTATGTACACAGTGCGGCTTGTGCCGCCAGCACTGTGCGTTTGGTGCGCTCAGCGAGACGTTTTCCGTCAACCCGCTGGCGTGCGAGGGGTGCGGGGTCTGTACGCTCGTCTGTCCGGCAGGCGCGGTCAGGCTCGAGCCCCGGGAAAGCGGGCTCAAGCACGAGAGCGAGACGGAGTACGGGCCTATGGTTTACGCTCGCCTGTTCCCGGGGGAAGGCAACTCCGGCAAGCTGGTTGCGGAGGTCCGCAAGATGGCCCGCGAGCTTGCCGCAAGACACGGAACCAGGCTTATCCTCAGTGACGGCCCGCCCGGGCTCGGGTGCCCGGTCATATCGGCCGTCACGGGGGTCGATCTCGCCCTCATCGTCGCGGAGCCCTCGGTCAGCGCTCACCACGATCTCTTGAGAACGCTGGACGTCTGCAGGCACTTCGGCGTGGAGGCCGTCGTCGCGGTAAACAAGGCGGACCTCTATCCCGGGGGCACGACCAGGATCGCCCGGGACTGCGAAAAGCAGGGCCTGGACGTCGTCGCGGAAATCCCTTTCAGCACGGAGGTCGCCGAGGCGACGGCACAAGCGCGGCCGGTCGGCGGCGACGGCCCGGCCGCGCGGGCGATCCGGAACCTCTGGCGCCTGCTGCGCTCCAGGCTTTTCGGGTAGCCGGATCGCAAACAGGAGCTCTCCCTACGCTAGACCTCGCTATCTGGTCCCCTGCTACCTGGTCCCCGTAACCTCCAGGCGAATCCGCTGGGCGTTATCGGGGTCCGGGCACGATACCTCGATGGACTCCGAAGGTCCCTCGCCGTGTTGCCACGGAAACCTGCCCCCGTACCGCAGGACGCAGTAGAAAGGGTAGATACTATTGTACGCCCACTGGCACATCCCTGCGGCGGGACCGTCAGCAAGGTCCCATTCCTGGCCAATCTGGTGGCCGCTCGGACAGGGCCCCAGGCGCGAAACGATCCGCGCGACGACCTTTCGCTCGGCCATCAGAGTACCAGCTCCGCCCTATGCGTCCCGGCCTGCGGGCAGCTTGCGGTCAGGGTGAGCCGGCTGCCGGGGCGGGCCTTGACTATCCACTCCAGCTTCCGCTCCTGCTTCACGGCGCCGCCGCCGCCCCACGGGCTGAACGTCGCCGCGGACCGGCCGTCAAGGTCGCCGACCTCCTCCTCGGCCTTTCCGAGGACTATGTCCAGCCCGGGGCCGTCGGAGGCGATTGTGACCTTGACCGGTCTGGCAACCTTCATTTTCCTGCCCTGGGCAGCAAGGCTTGTCGGCAGGTAGCCGAGGTTTCGGGCGATCACCGAGACCCGGTAAACGCCTTCGCCGACCATCTCCGCCCTGGCGTCCGCCAGCCGCAGGAGAGGGGTAGTGAGCGCGTGTTTCATCGTAAACCGGCAGTTCTTCTCGCATTCTTCCTCGAGCAGCTTGCCCGGCGGGGCGTTCTGGCGGACAGTCTTGGGCACCCAGCCGCCGATCTCGACCTTCCCGAGCTGGGGGTGGTCAAAGGGCGTCCAGGGCACGAACCCCTTGCCGTCCAGGGCCTCGTCCTGCCACTTGAGCAGCTTGAGCTGGTCCTCCTCGATATCGGCCGGCGTCTTGTCGCGCATCTCCTTTTTCTTGTCGGCTCCGGCGCGTCCCATCATGTCCCATAGCTCGGTGGTGAAGCCTATGATCCCGCGGTGCTCGTATACCCAGTCGATGAATATCCCGGCCCGGGTGGCCGCCATGCCCCCGTGGGACGCCGGGATGCACCTGTAGCCGGTGATTTCCTCACCACGGTATCCGATGAGCTTGAACACCCGCAGGTCCTCGGGGATCATCTTGTCGTCCGGCTTGCTGCAAAAGGCCCGGTAGATGACCCCGCCAGTGGTATGGTAGGCCTGCAGTGCCCCGATGTTGGGATGGGCGATGATGAACTCCGCCATGGCCCGGGTTTCCGGCTCGGACAGCGGGTACGGCCCGGCGCCGCTCTGACCCAGGGTCCAGTTTGCCGGGAAGTTGCGGTTGATGTCCAGGCCGTACTTTCCCCTGACGACCTCAAGGGGAACGCCGGGCTCGCCGTAGATCTTGCCCTCGGGGTAGATGCGATAGCAGACGCCCTCGTCGTCGTCCGGCGCGCGGAGCACCATCAGGCGGGGGTCCTTCTGCGAAACCTTCCACGGGCCGGCGGGGTCCTCGACGCGCATCTGGAGTATCATCCCGTCGCCGTTGACGTCCTCCGCCCGCAGGCCCTCCTTTTGCTCCTCGTCGGGATACGGGCGGACGGACGACCTGAGCATCGCCGGGGTGGTCAGATAGAGCTCGGCCCCGTCGGGGTTGACACGCGGCAGGATGTAGAACGCGCGGGTGTCAAGGAGCTTTGTTACCTCGGGATCGCTACCGTACCTGGCGAGGAGGTGCCTGATCGTGTAAAGGCAGACGTGAGAGCCGGTGACCTCCCCGGCGTGGATGTTGCCGTCGATGTACATGGCCGGCTTCTCGGCGGCCGGCCCGGTGGCCGGGTTGGTCACGGTCAGGCACCAGAGGTCGCGCCCCTCGTAGCTCTTGCCGATCGAGCTCAGGGAACAAAAGCCGGGGTAGTCCGCAACTGCCTGGTCCAGGAACGCCTTAAGTTCGTCGTACCTGTAGAAATGGTCAAACCTCAGCTCCAGCGCCAAGCGGGTGTCCTCCTTTGTCCCTCGGGTTACGGCAAAGCTATTCGGAATGCGAAGTATCTGCTCCTCCCTCTCAGCTTCGCTTCCAGCGGTGCAGCAGTGGCGCGGCGACGAAAGACAGCCCGCGTCCGGTGAGCGCCCGGGCCGTCCGGTTCACCGCTTCGTGCTTTGTCATGTAGTTGTAGGTAAGGGCGTCCCAGTCCCCGCTGGCGATGATCTCGCTCTTGTCGCGGAAATAGTCGAGGATATCCGAGGTGTGCCCGCCGGCCGCCTCGGTCCGCTGCTCTACCTCCACCGTCCCGCCTTCGTGCTTGGCGGATATGTTCTTGACCCGGCCGGCGACCTCCAACAGCTCCTCGAGCCTGTCGTACGGCTGGCGGACGATGTTCCGCCAGGTTTCGACGATGTGGTGCTCGAAGCGGATAACGTTCTCAAACCCGAGCTTGTTGCGGAAACGCGCGGTGATCTCCATGGTCTCGTTGTTGGTCGAGTTTGACCAGTTGAAACCGATCAGCGGGCTCGTCCCGTCCGGGCGGGCAAAGAGCTTGGCCCCGATGATGGTCCAGAGGGCGGCGTAGGGGTTGTCGTTGCCCATGTACACGGAGATCTTGAATTCCACGTCGAGTCCCAGCTTGTGGAGCATATAGCCGAGGAGCACGGTGCCCGGGTTGATGTTCAGCACCTGCCGGATGCCGTACGTCGTGTAGTAGTAGAGAAACTCGTCGACCCAGTTGAGGGCATGGTCGTTGGGTTGACCGACGCCGCCGAAGTAGCCGGTGATCGTCGCCGGTCCCCCGAGATGCACGTTGGAGCCATCGGTCCCTTTGGTGTCCAGCGTTTCCACGTAGCTGGCGCCCATTATCTGCATCGCAGCGGCGAAGGCGATGATGTCTCCGTTGTCCTGCTCCTGCTCTTTCATCTTGCGGACGCGGATGTAGCGGCCGGGCATCAGCTCTCCGTGGGCAATAGCCCTCTCGGCCTCAAGTCGCAGCCAGGGGAAGTACTGCGCCGCGCTGATCTCCAGGGTTACCGCGAAGTCGTCTTTGAAGACGATGCTGTCCGCCCGCGGGCCGAGAACGGCCCTGCGGTAGTCCTGCACCGAGATAAAGGCGCCCGAGTCGCGCTGGACTATAAGCCACTTCAGATCGTCGAGGTAGGGCGAGCCGGCCTGCTCCAGGCGCGAGAGCAGGTTGGGGAGTCTCCTTGCCTCCGCGGCCTGGCGGTTGATCTCCTCCGGCGTCCCGTACTTGGCGACGACCTCAAGGAGCTTGGAGACGGCCTCGTTGCCCGGATCGAGAAGCAGGTCATTGATCGCATCTAGCTGGACCTGAGGTATGCGCAGCTTGGAACGCAGGTCGTTATCCACAGTACCTCCACCTTTCTCCATTTCTCCGACAGGTTGTTTTCGCAAACTAGTTGAAGGATTCCTCGTTGCCGGCGACAGACCGCGGCACGATTGGCCGTTGGCCGGAGTTGCGAATTGACGCCGGGGGTTTTAGGGTATATATTCATAAAGGCAGCAGCCGAAACTGCCCGAAAGGAGCGCCCCGCCAGATGCCTCGTCC
>Ga0068714_10002587_pt1 | contig 22965 bp, 15 predicted proteins | sample MTBNYHSulfiMetaG_FD_62988 | JGI IMG/M metagenome (GOLD analysis project Ga0068714, IMG submission 62988) | Enrichment culture microbial communities from rom New York Harbor, USA that are MTBE-degrading - MTBE-NYH (New York Harbor Sulfidogenic)... | ecosystem: Environmental > Aquatic > Marine >... | reverse complement strand
AGAGAGGGATGATCGGTACAGGCGGGCGGAGAATCTCATCCCTTGATCGCACCAATGCCCGGTCCCGAACCGATTCCCGCCGGGGCGCCCATACCGGCAGGGCTCAATGCAGCGGCCGGACCTCCCTGAGGCGCTTCCCCTACAACCACGTCCAGGTTTAGACCTATACTCGGATCAAAAAATGATGCTGCACCGAAATACTTGGAGGTGATGAAGTCCGTTTGCGCTTGTGGGGACTTGGCGGGCGAACTTTCAGGGGTTTCGATCATAGTAATGGGAGTAAAATGACTGGAAGCGGCCACACCATATGAACTCTTGGCGGCATCGTCCACAGTAATCCGGGACATAGGGGAGGGTGTTACAGGATGAGGCGTTACTTCCATCCGTTCCAAACGCTCGACGACCCCCTCCAATTTCTGCATCCGATCCATAAGAGAGAAGAGCAGCGCCTCTTCTATGAGTTCCCGTCGGGGTTTGTTCTTGTCTTTGCAGGAAAGAGACACAACATCGGTAACATCGAAAAGGGGGGCTTTGGCCTGTTCCGGACCGGACACCGATACCTGAACGTTTCCAATGGGACTGAAAATCCCCGGAATCTTGGTGACGTCCACTCGTAGTATCCTCCCGATTGTTAAAAGAAATCGAGGCTCATCTGAAGAAGCAGGATCCGCTCGTTTAGAATTTACAAGGCCGTATGGCTGTTGTCAAAATTTTTTACCTAACACAAATCGGCGCCTATCATAGCGAGAATAGGAATCCATGTCTACCGGTTATCCAAAGAAATGAACGGAAAAGAAGGTGAGCTCGATAAATGGAATGAATATGGATGTCCCGGGTACGGAGCATTCTTGTTTGGCGATGATCAACAAGTTCTGTATCGAACTGCTGGTTTAGGTGAAGACGTGAACGCGACGGTGAAAAATCTCGGCGCTTTCCATGTATGGTGATTGAAAAAAACCAAGATGAAAACACAAAAAAAGCAGGAGAAACCGAAAGAATTTCCCCTGCTTTCATTGTCTACGAATTCGGTATCGCAAGGACGTTTAGCGTCCTTTTCTTATGGGATTAGAACAGTCCTTTCACCTTGCCGGCCTCGACATCTACATCTACTCGTCGGTAGGCAGGATCGGAACTCGTCCCGGGCATCAGACTGATGGTTCCCGCCACAGGCACGACAAAGCCCGCACCGCCGTAGGTAAGGATGTCTCGAACAAAGAGTCTCCAGCCTTTGGGCACACCCTTCAGCGCGGGATTGTCGGTCAAGGAGAGGTGTGTCTTCACCATGCAGGTACCCAGTTTGGACAATTCGGGGTCCTTCTCTATCCGCTGGGCCGTAGCTAAAGCCGGGGCGGAGTAGTCGACGCCGTCTGCTCCGTATACTTTTGTGGCGATCAGTTCGATGCGTTTGCGCAGAGGCACATCCAATTCGTACAGCAACTTGAACTCGTTCTTTTCCTGGCAGGCATCCAAAACCGCGTCGGCGAATTCGAGGGCTCCATCGCCGCCTTTTTCCCAGTGGCGGCTGAGTGCAACACGAGCTCCCGCAGCCTCGGCGATGCGGCGGACGGCCGAGATTTCAGCATCCGTGTCCGTGAAAAACGCGTTGATGCACACCACGGGATTGATGCCGGCCAACTTGACGTTGTTGATGTGATGGACCAGGTTCTCGCATCCTTTTTCCACCCATCCCACGTTTTCCGTCTTGTATTCTTCCGGCATGGGACGTCCGGGCACCGGGATAGGCGCTCCGCCGTGGCATTTGAGAGCGCGAATCGTGGCCACGACCACCGCACAGTGGGGAGTAAGGCCACTGAAACGGCATTTGAGGTTCCAGAATTTCTCGAAACCGATGTCAGCTCCGAATCCGGACTCGGTTATGTGGTAATCGGAGAGCTTCAGGGCCACGCGGTCCGCGATGATGGAACTCTGACCAATGGCGATGTTGGCGAAGGGACCCGCGTGTACGAATACGGGCTGACCTTCGATGCTCTGCAGCAGGTTCGGGTTCAAGGCTTCCAGCATCCAGGCCGTCATGGCGCCGTCCACTTCGAGGTCCCTGGTGGTGACGGGCTTGCCGTCCTTGCTGTAAGCCACCACGATCTTGCCCATGCGTTCGCGCATGTCTTTGAGGTCCTTGGCCACGGCCAGAATCGCCATGACTTCGGAAGAGACGGCGATGCCGAATTTCGAGTTCATCATGAACCCGTCCATTTTGCCGCCAATACCAATAATGATATTTCGAAGGGCCTGGGCGCAGAAGTCGATAATCCAACCCATTTCCACGTTATTCGGATCGATATTGAGACGCGGCTGATTTCTCTTGGCCCACTGCTCGTCATTGTAATTAAACTCGTGCTGGATACGAGAGGTGAGGGCGACCATGGCCAGGTTGTGGGCGTTCATGATGGCGTTGATATCGCCGGTGAGACCCAGAGAAAACGGCGTCAAGGGAATGCATTGGGCGAGACCGCCCCCCGCGGCGCTCCCCTTAATGTTCATGGTGGGGCCCCCCGACGGCTGCCGGATGGCTGCGGTGACGCTTACGCCCCGTTTGCCGAGACCCTCGACCAACCCCATGCTCGAAGTAGACTTGCCCTCTCCGAGGGGTGTAGGGGTGATGGCTGTTACGTCAATGTATTTGCCGTCCGGTCGATCCTTTAAGCGTTCCAGGACTTTCCTAAAATCCACTTTGGCCACATAGTGACCGTGGGGAAGTAACTCTTCCTTGTCCAGTCCAAGTTCATCCGCCAGCTGATAGACGGTTTTCATCCGGGATTCTGCTTCTTCAGCAATCTCCCAGTCCGCGTGTTTGGTTGGATCCAACGCCATTGATAGTCCTCCTTACGTTTCGATTATGCTAATGGTGGTTTCAGTTCGGTCGGTTGCCCCAAAAAGGTCTACTGTTTATGTTACCTGATTACATTGGACGGGGTGGCCTTCCGAACTGGATTCTGGCGGTGTTTTTATAGAAAAATCGGGGTGTTTGGCAAGAAACACCCATCGCTTTTTCAAATTTGCACGAATATATAAGAAGGCTGTTCGCCATGTCAAGTGAAAAAAGTAACGAGACGAGGACCCCCGGCGGTATTACGCAATGTTCGGTTGACACCCTCGAACGCAGGACTATATTAACCGAATACGTTCAAACGAACCGACACGACGAACCGCCACTTTTCCACTGTCAGTGATTCCGATAAAGAAACCGACGCCAAGCGCCTTTGCATGACTCGCAATAAGACAATCAGGTTTGCGCATTCAACCTTACGAAACCTATATTCACTCAAGCCTTACTTTGTCCGCCACAAAGTAAAAATAGCCGTCGGACTCACTTGCCTTCTGACAGTGGATCTCTTGCAGCTCTTTATTCCCCGTATTATCAAAAATGCAATCGATGATCTGACCCTGCAAACCGCTTCCACCAAAAGTCTGCTGGAACAAGGACTTATAATCGTGGCCATAGCCTTGGTGGTGGGGGTTTTGCGCTATATCTGGAGATACCTGATCTTCGGTCATTCTCGGGTCATAGAACGAGATCTCCGGTATCGCTTGTTCGAACATCTGCAAAAATTGTCTTTGAACTTTTTCTCGCGGACCCGGACAGGTGATTTGATGGCGCGGTCGACCAACGACATGGAGGCCATCCGATTTGCCGTAGGAATGGGATTGGTTGCGGTCAACGACGGCATCATAATGGGAGTGTCAGCCATAGCGTTCATGCTTTACATCAACGTGAAGCTTACGCTGATCGCTCTCATTCCCATGCCCGCCATTATCTTTGCAAGCCGATTTCTCACTATGCGCATGCACGCGCTCTTTCAGAAGGTGCAGGAAACCTTCGCCGAGCTTACTGAAAGAAGCCGAGAGTCCATCGTGGGCATCAGGATCGTTCAGGCCTACCAATTGGAAAAATGGGAAGAAAAGCGTTTAAAAGATATGGGCGATAGGTACATTTCGGAAAATATCCAACTTGGGCGGACCATGGCCATGTTCTTTCCCATGATGATGCTGTTTACCAATCTGAGCCTTACCATAGTCTTGTGGCTTGGAGGTCGAATGACCATTCTGAACGGGATCAGCATCGGGGATTTCGTTGCCTTCATCAGCTACCTGAACCTGTTGACGTGGCCCATGATGGCTCTGGGGTGGGTTACGAACCTGATTCAGCGAGGTTCCGTATCCACGGGCCGTATTAACCGACTTCTGGAAGCGCGCCCGGAGATCGAGGATAAGGGTAGCCACCGGCCCTCCACCCGCATTAAGGGTGAAGTCGAGGTGCGGAGCTTGAGTTTTCGGTATCCGGAAGAAGACCGATACATACTGAGGGACCTCTCGTTCAGGATCGATCCCGGAACCACAGTGGTGCTCGTAGGCCGTACCGGAGCGGGTAAAACAACCCTGGTTCACCTTTTGACCCGGCTCCTTGAACCGTCGGAAGGTTCCATCATACTGGAAAACATCCCTATACACGAGTGGCCTCTTTCCGAATTGAGATCCTCAATCGCCGTAGCACCTCAGGATCCCTTTCTTTTTTCAAACACGGTGTCCAACAACCTTCTGTTCGGCAGATCGGGATATGACGAAGAATGGATTCAAACCTGTTTGGATACCGCCGACCTGTCGAATGATGTAAAGGAGTTCCAACATGGCCTGCAGACCATGATTGGAGAAAAAGGCGTAACCCTTTCCGGAGGGCAACGTCAGAGATTGGCTTTGGCCAGGGCTCTTCTCGATGATCCACCCATACTGATTCTCGATAACGCCCTCTCCATGGTGGATGCGGCTACTGAGCGTCGAATACTGGATCAGATGGCAATCCTTCGTCAAGGGAAAACCAATATTTGGATTTCACACCGGGTTTCGACCATTCAAAAAGCGGAGCGCATATTCGTTCTCGATGAAGGGTGTGTGATCGAGCAGGGTACCCATGAAGAGCTTATGCGGTCAGGTAGCGTGTACCCGAGTATTTATCAGCGCGCGCTGTTGAGCGAACGGCTCGAGGGTTGACGACCATGCACGGATCCTACGGCTACATGGAAGGCGAGTCCCAGGGAAAGATTCGAAATCTCAAGCTCCTCAAACGCCTGCTTCCCTATATCGCCTCGCATAAGAACATCGTGTGGGTGGTCCTTGTTCTTACCCTCGCCAGCACGGGTCTGGACCTCATCGTTCCCTACATCACCAAGGTGGCCATAGATCGGTATATCTTGCCGTCCTATTATCGCGTGGCTCCGGCACCCGAGGCGGGAACTCAAATGGAAGGGGTTTGGAACACCTACGAGGACCTGCTTCAGAATAGACGTTTTGTATCCAAGGCCGAGTTGTCGGCCATCAATCCGCAACATCTTCATAAGCTTAGAAAGGCAGAGATGATTGGGGAGCGCAGGTTTTACGGATCCGTCTGGAAGCCTTCCTTTGAGTCCGTGGTGCGACAACACCCTCAGCAGTTCGAGCGCGTAGAAAACCGCGTATACGTTGATTACGAGGACCTCGACCAGCTTTCCAAAGAAGAAATCCGCATATTGCGAAGCGCTGATTTGGCAGGCGTGGTCCAAATGGCGCTGGTTTTTGTGGGCGTCATCGTTTTTTCCTTTTTCCTGTTCTTCGGATCCATCTATCTGCTCGAGTGGATTTCCCAGCATACGATGCAGGACATCCGGATGGATCTGTTCAGCCATATTATGCGGCAGCCCGTCACCTTTTTTGATCGAAATCTTACGGGAAAGCTTGTGACTCGAGTGACCAATGACGTTCAAAACCTGAATGAGCTATTCAAATCGGTCATTCTGGCTGTGTTCAAGGACATTTTTCTCGTGTCCGGCGTTATGATCGTCATGCTGCGCTTGAACCGTTCTTTGGCGCTGGTCTCTTTTGTATTGCTTCCCTTCGTTTTGGCGTTGACGTTCGTTTTTGCCCGCTTGGCACGTGAGGCATTCCGGGAGATTCGAATCCACATCGCTCGCTTGAATGCTTTTCTTCAGGAAAGCTTCAAGAATATGCCCATCATTCAACATTTTGTCCGCGAGACGTTCAGACTATCCCAATTTGAAGAAATCAATACGAACAACTATCGGGCGGGTATGAAACAGATTGTCGTTTTTGCGATATTCATGCCCGCTATCGAACTGCTTGCTTCATTTGCCATCGCCCTTATGATCTGGCAGGGGGGTGGCGAGGTGCTGCGGGAAGAGATAACATTAGGAATCCTCGTGGCGTTTATCGGGTACATTCAGCTACTATTTCGACCGATACGAGAAATTTCAGAGAAATTCAATATCATGCAGTCCGCTCTGGCCAGCACGGAACGTATCTTTCAACTTCTCGATCATAATGAAGAAATGCCTCGGCCTGCGGACCCTTACGTCCCCGCATCCGTAGACGGTCGAATCGAATTCCGGGATGTTTGCTTTTCCTACCAAGAGGGAGAACCTGTATTGAACGGCATTTCCTTCGAAGTGAAACCTGGGCGGACCGTTGCTTTGGTAGGCGCCACCGGAGCCGGAAAAACCTCCGTAATCCACCTATTGGAACGCTTTTATCGACCGAACCGGGGAAACATTCTTATCGACGGCGTGGACATCGAACGTTGGGACCTCGATGCGCTCCGCTCCAGTATTGGACTGGTGACTCAGGATGTTACGCTTTTTTCCGGCAGCGTCCTGGAAAACATCCGGATGGATCGGGAAGAGTGGGGCCTCGAGGAAGTTCAATCGCTCATGAAAAAGATCCGGGCTCACTCCTATATCGAAAGGCTGCCCGGCGCTTACGGACACGAAATAGGGGAGGGGGGGATGGTATTGTCGGCCGGCGAGCGTCAATTGCTGGCTTTTGCCCGCGTCCTGGTCCATGACCCCAAAATACTGATTCTGGATGAAGCCACCGCCAATCTGGATCCGGAGACGGAATTATTGATCCAGCAGGCGCTGAAGCAGATCATGCACCGACGCACAACTTTGGTGGTGGCGCATCGCCTCTCGACCATCCGTAACGCGGACATGATTTTTGTTATAAAACGCGGTCGGATTTTCGAATCAGGTACCCATGAGGAACTGATGGAGCTGAAGGGGATCTATTACGACCTCAATCGATATCAGGAAGAAGGTAAATAATACGGTTTTCGGGAATCGCAGGGAGGAAAGTGGTTTCATCCGGCGGATGCTCGACGCCTTCCTTCCACTGTCCTTTGGCTTCCCTCACCCCGCTCAGCCCAAATCCTTTTCTTGAGAGTTCAATTTCAGTCTATCCAGACGTTCAACACAGTCCCTGAAGGCTTGCTCGGCCGGACGCATCTTCTCAACCCATGCCTGCGAAGTCGTGTGCGAAGCGTCCTGTGAACAGCGTTCGACCTGGTCGATCAGACAGAAGGCCGCTACAAGCAGACGCTGGTCATAAAACGGTCTCGAACGGTTTTCCAATAACCGCGCCCGAAAATCAACGAAAGGATCCGGTTTGCCGGAGTGAAGCGCTTCCCAGGCCAGATACGAGTACATCATAAAGAATCTGGGGCGCGGCGCTATGTGCCATCCAAGAATACAGAGGGTCGTATTGTCATCCAAAAGGAGGTGCTCCGGCACGAGCGCCGTATGCGACAAGTTGTTTCCGGCTATGGCGTAATGAATGGATTGCATGCTTTGTGCATAAACGTTGAACGTTTCCAGAAGCGTCTCAGACCACATGCCTGAAGTTCTCACTAGGTCGCAACACGCGTTGGCTCTGTCCTTTGTCCATTGAAAGGAACGATCGATATCCATGCGCTGATGGTGGTTGGGAAAGAGTTCGCCTGTATTGGCGAGCGCCCTTGGTGCCGAGGCTTCCCGGTTTTTCGAAGGAGAAAAGTCTCCGTTTCCTGAACGCAGAGCCTGCTCGAGCTGAGGAATCAGGGCGAGAGAACGCATCAATACGGGCAACCTGTCAATGGCCTCCAGCACCTGACCGGCGACTTCAGGGTTTTCGAAAAGCCCTTGCTCGAGAGGAGCGCCGTCCATATACGGGTATAGAAGATAAGGATCGTCTACCTGAGAAATGGGCTCGGGATAACGAAACGGAGGGAATAGTAGAGAGAAGGACTGCAATATGGTGAAGGTGCGAGAATCCGGTCGCCCGGTTTTTAGCATCCACTGTTTTCCCGAAACATCCATAAACTGCCACGAAGATGACGCTGCCCCCATCCTCCTTATCGGTCCGAAGGCATGAATACGGTATCGATCTGCGATGTCATCTATGAATGCTTCCATTGGCCGTGGGTAAGGTCCTTCCGGGTTGCTTCGATTTTCGCCCACCGGGCGGAAGGGAAGTTATGTGCCGTATTACCCGGTTCGGTACTATTTAGGTTGATAAGGGACCTGGATACTAAGCTGCGCTTCTCCATAGACCCTGATTCCTGCATAAGACGTTTCCATTCGCACTTTTGCGTTCTGGTCGTAGAGCTTACCTTGGATATGAGTGAGATACCCGTTCGGAAAACTCTCCGTCCGTACGGACAGCAGAGGGTCTCCTGAATCGTAAAGAATCCGGAATCCTCCCGGAAGGGATTGGTACGGACAGCGTCCGGAGTTTCGCCGAATTCGATTCCAATCGAGTTCGAGAAGGAAGCATCCCCGGTTATCGAAGAGACGGGCGGAAAAACGAGGCGTGCTTTCTCCCGGCAGCACGACATCCGCCAACAGATAGAAGGTATCCTTGGAACTTGGATCACCCAGAATGAAGCCGGGCGTAAGCACATTATTAACAAGGTAATTGTGGTGGGCGCTGATCAAGCTTTCGGTATCTTTCATGATGCTCTTTCCGTCGGAACCTTAAAGCCGCTTGCGAAGTTCTTCCAGTAGTGCGGCAATGATGGATCGTGCGTCTCCCTCCAGGGCCAAATCCGCCATCTTGAATATGGGCGCATTGGGATCACGATTCACGGCAATAATGGTTTCCGCGCCCTGAATTCCAGCAGTGTACTGCAATGCCCCGGAAGTGCCTAAAGAAAGCAGTAGCTTGGGCTTCACGGTTTTTCCCGTCTGTCCCAAAAGCCTCTCTTCGTCCGCCCAGCCCGCTCGGATGGCGGGACGCGTGGCTCCCACCTCGCCTCCCAGAAGCTCCGCCAGTTCGTAAAGCATGTCGAATTCTTCTTTGGGGCCCATTCCTCTTCCTCCGGCAACTACGATGTCCGCGCCTTCGAGATTCGTTTTGCCGGTACGGTGAGGTCGACTTCGAACCAATTGAATACGTTCGTCGGGGCGGATGTCGATTTCCGGATACAAAATGCGGCCTAAGATGCTGGAGTCATGGGGACGCTCTTTGAAAATCCCTGGATGAACTGTGGCCATCTGGGGACGGTGGTTGGGCGTCACTACATCCGCCAGCATCTCGCCTCCGAAAGCCGGGGTCGTCTGAATCAACAGACCCGAATCCGGATCGATTTCCAAAGCCACGCAATCCGCACTCAGTCCTGTATTAAGCCTCTTGGCCAATCGGGGAAACAGCTCTCTCCCAAAGGAAGTGGCGCCGCCAAGCAGAATCTCGGGTTGGTAGCTTTCCACGATTTCCGCAACCACAGTCGTGTACGTCTCGACCTGATACTCTTTCAATCGGGAATCGTTCACCGCTATGATTACATCAGCGCCATGCGCTACGTATTCCATGGCATACTGATGGATACCTTCGCCCAGCACTAGAACGGCAACCTCGGTCTCGAGTGTCTGTGCCAGGTCTCTTCCCTTGGAAATAAGTTGCAGGGTGACCCGGTCCTGAAAGTAGTTGCGGTAATCCCCGAAAATCCAAACCCCTTGAGCGGAATTACGGTTTCTTTTCTTCTTCATCGATAATGCCCATTGCTTCGAGTTTCTTGACTAAGTGTCCTGCCAGGATTTGAGGAGAACCGCTTAAGATTTCCCCCTTTCTCTTGGGGGGAGGCGTATGAAGTCTGGCGACCCAGGTAGCCGACCCTTTCAGGCCTACTTCTTCCGGGTTAAGTTCAAGGTCGTTCATCCCCCATCGGATGATGTTACAATCGGAAAAGGCTTTTTCGAGATGTCCGAAAGGGATGTGCCTCGGCACACAGAGCTCACTGGAGACGGCAAGTACCGCGGGCATGCTGATCCGTATGGTATCCAGGAATCGGTCGCTGACTCGCTTTACCACAAAGAAGTCTTTCTCCACATGGACCTCGTTGACGCCGCAAACTTGCGGTAGATCCAGTTCCTGAGCTATTTGAGGAGCCACGTGGCCGGTGTCGCTGTCGATGGTCTGGGAGCCGCACAGCACGAGGTCTGGAAAAGGCTCGAGCTTGGATATGGCGCGGGCCAGAACGTGAGAGGTGGCCAGCGTGTCCGCTCCGGCAAAGTTTGGATCGGTGAGCAATATCGCCTGATCGGCGCCGGCAGCCAAAGCTTCTCGCAAAGCTTCTTCACTTTGTGGCGGCCCCATGCTCAAAACGGTTACGAAGCCCCCTTCCTTGTCCCGCAAGTCCACCGCCGCTTCCAGGGCTACACAATCCAGAGGGTTGATAATACTCTCTACGCCTTCCCGAATGATGGTCATTCGCTGTTTATCGATGCGAATGCTCGGTACGTCGGGAACCTGTTTGATGCATACGGCTATGTTCATTCGCTTCTGTTCCGTCTATGTTGCCGGCACGATTTCAAAACGTTTGCCCGGCGACTACTTAAGTACGTTTCGGGCAATAACCAATCGCTGCACTTCGGACGTTCCTTCGTAGATTTCGCAGACCTTGGCGTCGCGATAATAACGTTCGATGGGATACGCTTTTGTAAATCCATATCCGCCGTGGATCTGAACGCCGCATCGAGCCGCCTCAACGGCAACTTCGCTGGCGTACAACTTCGCCATAGCGGATTCCTTCGTATATTCGACGCCTCGACTCCTCAATCCGGCAGCCCGATAAAGCAACAGGCGGGCGGCTTCGATTCGAGTCGCCATATTCGCCAAGAAAGCCTGAATGGCGCCGAAGTCGGATATCGCCTGACCGAATTGGTGGCGTTCTTTAGCGTATTTGAGTGATGCGTCCAGACAAGCCTGTGCGATGCCCAAAGACTGGGCGGCAATCCCCAGCCTGCCGCCGGAGAGCGTGGACAAAGCAATCCTCAGGCCTTCACCTTCTTTTCCGAGTTGGTGCTCCATCGGAACGCGGCAATTATTCAAGGCTATGGGGCATACGGGGTTTCCCCGCATGCCCATCAGATCTTCGGATGGTCCTTTTTCCAGACCATCTCGCTCCGATTCCACAATGAAAACAGAAAACCGTTTCTTTTCTTCACCAGGATTGTCGATGCAGAATATTAGATTGATGCCCGAGACGCCGCCGTTCGTTACGAAGATTTTGTTTCCGTTCAATATGAAGTGGTTCCCATCACGAACGGCTACTGTTTCGAGAGACGAGGCGTCGGAACCGGCGTTGGGCTCCGTCAGGCAGAAGGTTCCGATCTTTTCTCCCGTGGCCAATGGTACCAGAAACTCCCGTTTTTGCTCCTCGTTTCCGAATTGATAGACAGGAAAGGCCGATACGCCGTTATGGACCGCCAAGCAGAGTCCCATTGCGCCACAAACCCTCGAAACTTCTTCAATAACGATGGCGGAACTCACGGGATCCAAACCGGCGCCTCCGTATTTCGAAGGGATCTCGAGGCCGAAGTAGTTCAGTCCGGCCATCTCTCGGGCCACATCCATTGGAAACTCTCCGGTAACATCCATGTCTACCGCAGTTCCGGCCAGTCTTTCCTCGGCATATTTCCGGGCCGTACGTCGAATCACGGCCTGTTTCATGGTGGGTTCCAGGTGCACGGGCTCCAACTCCTAAATCGGGTGTGGTCGAAACGCATCCCAGGATCCGTTCCGAAGAACGAAACAACATTGGGTTTCCGGTAGGAGGCCGGGAACCCATAATTCAACTCAACATATCACAATCGTTAGACATATTCGCCGGGAAGCGAAGATACCTAACCTGACAGTGTGTCATAAACATGCTCAATTTGGAAGCATTTAATCTTGTAAAGAAACCGCCGGCCCAGGACGGCGTGAATAGGAGCACAAATCACGATGGAACGCATTCCTCTAAAAGTTGCTGATAACGGATCATGCAAGCATCAAAGCACTCCATCCTGCCGAAGCCGATGCACGATTTCTACCGATGTTTTGCTGCGGTCCATGGTATAGATGTGAATACCGGGCGCTCCCCATTCAATAAGTTCTCTGCATTGATGGGTCGCCGTCTCGATACCGAACTCCGTAACGGCATTCTTGTCCCCTTCAGGCAATCGGGACAAGCCCTGACGTATTTCCTTCGTTATGGCGGCTCCGCAGAGTTTCGCCAGTGACTCCATCATCTTGACGCTGTAGACGGGCATGACTCCGGGAACAATAGGGACCCGGATTCCCGCTTTCCTGCAACGCTCCACGAAATCAAAATAAACGCCGTTGTCGTAGCAATAGTTGGTGATGATGTACTCTGCGCCGTTTTCTACCTTGAGCTTGAGATACTCGAGATCTTTTTCCCTGCTCTCCGCTTCGACGTGTCCTTCCGGATATCCGGCCGCCCCGAGGCAAAAATCGTAACGATCCCGAACGAACAGCAATATGTCCGAAGCGTGCGAGAAGCTTTCCGGATGGGGCTGAAACGGTTCGCCCTCCTGAGGAGGGTCGCCGCGTACAACGAGTACCGTTTGTATCCCCAAATCCCTGTAACTGTCCAGCACGGAAATGATATTATTGGGACTCAATCCGTAACCGGCAAAGTAGGCAACTACTTGCAGTCCTTTTTCGTCCTTGAGTTTGCGGACCAACTGGTACGATCCTTCACGGGTCGAGCCGCCGGCACCGAATGTCACAGAGACAAAATCGGGCTCGACGGCAGCGAGATTGTCGACCACCTTCTCGAGGTTCTCGGCGGCCTTGGCGTCGCGGGCGGGAAACAGCTCGAAAGAAAGTGTCGGTTTTTTTCCGGCGCCCCACAAATCGGTCACTCGCATTGTGCTCCTCCCTTTTTCAAAGTTAGAGGTTATGCGCTTCTTTCGTAATGGCACAGAACGGGCAAGGCTCCTGTCCGGAACTCGCCTGCAATCCCTCGGATCATGGGCGCACTCTTACACTTGTATAATACATATCCGATGGTCTCATTAAAACCCCCACGCCATCCTGTTTTGTCGGGCCTAATCTATTGATTTTATTATGTACCATATGGGCTAAAACGGCTTTTGATGAAGATATCGTATCTAATGTATCTCTCCAATAGGGACGGGTCAACTTAATTTAAAATGTCGGAAAACGTACAGTCGATCATGCAAATATTCGGCTCGGTTCCGGCAAAAAGTCCTGCGGAAAGTCTGGCCCATCTCGCGTATCGGGAGTATAATTAAGAATAGAGATAAACAGCCTTGTCATAAAAAGGAACAGAAGGAGGTGATGAAAAATGCTTATGGAAGAAATAGAGCTTTTCAAAAATCTGGGGCCGGAATTCATGAACGAGGTATCCGCGATTTGCCGGGAAGAATCTTATCAAAAGGATCAGATTCTGTTCAAGCGGGGAGACATTGCAGAGAATCTATATATTCTGATAGACGGGTGCGTCAGTCTTTTTATTAGAAACGGTGGTTCTCTGAATTTCACCCTGGAAAAACCGGGAAGGGTATTTGGCTGGTCCTCACTTGTAGAACCCAAACGCTATACAGTGACGGCGGAGTGCTACGAGAAGACCAGAGCTATCAGGATCGATACGACACGTCTGGAGCACGTCTTTGACAAGTATCCCCGGGAGGCGTATCGCATCATGAAGCGGCTCGCCGGAGTGGTAGGACAGCGGTTGGCCAACTGTTATGAGGAGAGCATACGATCACACGCGGAGGCGGGCAAGCCGTCATACGGATAATTCTTACTTGGAGAAAGGACTGAACGTGCACGGGTTCCGTGGGGACCGGACTGTGGCCTTCACTTTTCCGCAATCCCATATCGAGGCTTCAAAAGCATTTTCAGCTAATGATCCGGGCCCCCACAATTTCCGGTATTCCTTTTCATTCGATAACTTGACCGTTCCAAAGATGATTCGTACTTCCATTCGCACGGTCGGCAGAGTCTTTCGGCGTGGTTGAAATAGCGGTCGATTGTACACATACGACCCGTCGGCAGAGCAAACCGCCCTCTTATCATTCCACCTCTCTCCATAAGTATTTGCGACCGTTAATTATCCGGGAGCCTGGATTTTGCCACGAGTAGCGGTCGGCGTTAAGCAGGTTATTCTTGAAGGATTTCCAAGCGTAACGATCTGCGTTCAGAACGCCTGTGATTTGGTTTTTAATAAACGGGGAACTTACCAGCCGTGATCCCCGGGCTCCCGTCTTGTATCTGGCAGCGTTCAGTATCTTTCCTTCCAGCTCTGTATCCGGGACAGGTTTGATGCCTACCGGTAATTTGGGATGTCGGGAGGAACCGGAGGGTGAGGAAGGTTCGGTTTCATTGCCGGACTTTGCGGAAACTCCGGCGGATATGAAGATGGGCGAACCTGCAATCGCCTCTCTCGCGCCGTCACCTAAACCGGAAAAATGGACGCCGAATTCGCAAATATTATCCGCTGATTTGCGAACCCACACAACACTTCCAGGAACATTCACCTCGGTGAATTCTGCGGGGAGTCTGATTTCCAGATTAAGCTTCTGTCCTTGTTCAGGAAGAAGGCCTTTTGCTTTTATCCGACAACCGGTTTCGGATATGTCGGTGAGTTCACCCGTGAATTCCATTCGCTCGGCTGAACCGGTAGCGATTCTTACAGCCGGGGTCGGTGATCTACGAGGATGAGGACGTCGATCGATCAAACACCGGATAATTGCCCTGCAATTGGAACATCTTACAGATAACCTTCCACCTCTGTCGGAAGTCAGATGCAGAAGTCCGGTCTTTTTGCACTTCGGGCATTGGAGCGCATACCTCTTTCTCATAGTCCCTCCTAACCATTGCTTGTGCGTTTGTTGTATTATACTTGGGCTCTATATCAAAAGCAATTGCGCTATGTCTGAAACACCTTGCGAATTCAAGACGTCCTTTTAGACCCAGGGAAGAAAACGAGAAGCCGGCCGGCTGTCGCAACATATGTCCGGTTTGATTCGTTGATGGCACTCACATCCCTGCAGCCCAACCGGTTCTTTCACCATTACACCGGCACGCACGTTAAAATCGATCCACCGCACTTCCGACACACGATTATTCAGCCGCCAAAGTCCAAGCCCGATCCTCCGGATCCGGTAGCCGTGGCCCCGGTACTTGGAAACTCTATCCTGAGCGCTATGCAAGCTTGTTCAGTAAGATGCCGCCCAAGAACCTAAGAGCGCCGGACAGTTCTTCTCTGCATACCATATCAAGAGGCGCGGAAAAAAGCTCAAAAGGTTCCCGCAGTAGGAATGGATCAGTGGATTTTGGCGGAAAGGGAGAATTGGCGGAACACGCATGCTGTTTGTTTCGAAAGGACAGGGAAGGGCCCTTTGTCGCAACAGACCTGGTCGCACCCAGTCTCTTGAAGCGGGCGTCTCACACGTGTCCGCCGAGGATGACAAGGCCCTCCTTGGGTTCATGGCGGGAAGTTCCGGAGGAACCCCTGTTTTCCAGGAGCCCCACCGGTAAGCCATCCGGTCCCGCATTCGCCGATCTGTTGAACCAAACCGGCTCTGCGGCTAACCGTCCTTGCTTTGCTTCTTGAATTCGGCCACGTAAGTTCGTTAGTTGTATGAAATATATCTGAAAGCGACCAACTGCTAAGAATACGGAGAAATTCGCTATACGGTTCAAATCTACATTAAAACGACCCATTCAGGTTCAGGCACCGTATAGGCTGAATATATTGAATATTTCCTGAATATGTCTCAATATATGCTGATAATTAAGTCATGCTCATAAATTTCACTAATTATTACTAAGAGCATACGATAGCGAGGATATTTTCGGATCTGGGGAGAACAGCGGCGCGCTGAGGCCGGATAGGGCCCTGCGGAGCAACGAGAGGGGCCTTTTCAAAAGGTTCCCCCCAGTCTGAATGATTGCCGTAGCGGCGTAAGAACTCCAACCGCTACTGGGAGAGAATCGCCAGGGTTCTTGCTCCTCCGCCTTCCGGCAGAGTGTAGGGCGCGGTGGTGACCGTTCCGGGCAGTGATTCCGTCGGCTCGTCCAGACCTCCGGGTCCTTTCATGACCATGAAACTCCCTTCGGACTTGAGGTAGGGTCCTGCCAGCCGGACGAGCAGTTCCATGGTGCCCAGGGCTTTGGATAAGGCGACATCGTAGGCATGTTCGCGGAGTTGCCCGCACGCCTCTTTTTCCAGCCGGCACTGGAGCGCTTGCAAGCCGGAAAGGCCGAGTTCGAGACGCACCTGTTTGAGAAAGTTCACCTTCTTACGGTTGGCGTCCACCAGCGTGACCTGCAGGTCGGGCCGGAAAAGCCTCAGCACCAAGCCCGGAAAACCCGCCCCGGACCCCACGTCCAGCAGATGGGCGGATTCCGGAACATAAGCAGCCGGCACGAGAGAATCCAGGAACAGATTCACCGCCACATCTTCGGGATTCCGGTGTCCCACCAGGCGAAACACACGGCTCCATTCCTCAAGCAAGGCATAGTACTTCAAGCATTGGTCCGTAAAGTTTTTGGGCGGACACAAACCCCAGGCATCGAGGCCGCGTTCGAGGGTCTCGCGAAATCGTTTCTCTGCAGCGGCATGTTGGATAGAGACTCCCATGGCGGACAGTATCAAGCATTTTATGACTATCTTAGCTTTTAGTTTCAGACAAATAGCACTGGAATGCAATTGTATTTTCGACCTATAATTTGTCCTATCCCAACTCACCGGAATTGAGCATGAGAGCAGAAAGGGTACGTACATGTTTCCCATGGAGTTCGATCACAAAATTCTCGAGACCCTTCCCACCCCCACCAAAGACGATATGCGACGAGTGCTCCAGATCATTCGGGCTATTATCGGGCGCCGGGTGATCCCTTACTTCAAGATGAACCGTGGAACCGAAGCCACCCTCATCGCGCGTGTGAATGAACATCTCCGGGTGGAGCGGCTCGAGGACGAAGACGGCCTGGTCCGTGCGGTGACCCTTTTTTCAGAAAGGGATGGGGAGCACACCATCTATTTTCACGAACGGATCTTCGACTATCTGGCCTTCGTGATCCCCAGCGATCCGGACTCCGGCCTGGGCGAAGGCGGCGCGGAAGAGCGCAAAATGCTGGCCTTCGCCGAATTCGCCTTGCGGCATCAGCTCGAACACCTGTTGTACCCTCGGGAAACCGAACGAGAAGTCATCCGGTCGGACGTTGAGTTCGCCATCGAGCAACGCGATCAGGACCCCACTTACTATCGGAGTCTCCGGAACGCACTGGCCGACGAAATGAACGGTATTCTGGGCGGCCCCATCCTCGGTCTCCTGGATCTGGCCGAGCAAGACCAGTCGTACGACAAGCCGATTTCCGGTATTCTAGCCCGGCTTGCGGACATGTTGGGGGATATGCCGGAGGAGGCGCTCCTGAGCGTGTTTCCCTCTCTGGATGCGGACCTTAAAATACGGGTCCTGAGCGTGTGTTACCAGAAGGGACGGGAGACGGCCTATTCTCTGCGAAGGCGCACGGATTTTCTCGAGAAGCTGCTCTGGCTGTTTGTGCGCCTGTTCGATGGCGAGGAAACCGAGGCGAGGAGTGTGTTCGATACCTTCAAAGATCGATGGGGGCTGGTCTACCTCTTTCGTGAACTCGAAATCCCGGAATCGCGCCTCGAAGGCAAGGACCCCCAGGAAGCCCTCGAAATTTTCAAGGAAGGCTTGAAACATTTCTCGGAAGGCGAAGCAAGAATATCACATTTTCCTTACGTGAGAGAAGCTCAACCCTTGGCGGATCTGACGCCTTCCGCACCGCCGAAAAAGTCGCTGAAAGAGCGCATCGAAGAAGCGCGAAACGATCCTTCCATTCCTCTTCAGGCCAAGGAGTTGATGGAAAAGAACAAATTGCACGCCGTAGGTCACAGCGGACCCAAGTACAGTGAACTGATCGAGACGCTTTTGGCCATCCCGTGGGGAATGATCCAGAAAATCGGAGTTTCCGCTGAAGCCTTCGAAGAGGGACTTAATCATTCACACTACGGTCTCGAGAAGCCGAAAGAGATTATCTGCGATTTCTTTTCGAACCTGATCTGGCGTTACCGGCAGCGCCATGGCGAAGATTCCGCACTTGTCGGCAAGACCGGAAGCGCTTTTTTGTTCGTTGGCCCTCCGGGAGTCGGCAAGACCTCATTGGCTATCTCCATCGCCAAAAACCTGGGCATTCCATACCACAAGATGTCTCTGGGAGGGATGCGGGACGAGGCGGATCTTCGGGGATACGGCTTTACGTACGAAGGGTCGAAACCGGGAGCCATTGTCCAAGGTCTGATTAAGATGGGCGTCATGAACGGTATATTCATCATGGACGAGGCGGACAAAACCGAGAAATTCGCCATTGCGACCCTTCTCGAAATCCTGGATCCCGAGCAGAATCATCTGTTTCATGACAAATTCACTCAGAGTACTGTGGATGTCGACCTATCCAACTGCCATTTTATCCTTACGGCCAACACCCTCGAGACCGTTCCGCCACCGGTAATCAACCGGTGCGAAGTGGTACAGCTCGATCGCTACAGCGTTGAAGAGAAGGTCGCCATAGCCCGCGAACACCTCACCCGAAGGGTCCGGCAGCGATATGGATTTACGGACCAGCAGATCTTTTTCGACCCGGAAAAGGAATCGGGTTTGCTCCGCTACCTGGTGCGGACGTATACGCACGAAGCGGGTGTTCGAGAACTCGAGCGCATTATCCGCACCCTGTTTCTCCGCATCGGACGTAAGGAAGTCCTTGCGCATGAGCGCGATTCGGTGAAAATCACACGGGCGCTTATCAAGAAATACCTCGAGCCGCCCAGGCCTTTCAGACTGATCAATGACGAAGACCGTGTGGGAGAGGCCATGGGGCTCGGAGTGAATGTCGAGATGGGCCTGGGTTCACTCATCCCCATTCAGACCACGATGATTCCCCGGGGCGGAGAAGGGGAGGGCCGCAGCGGGTACTTGAGCATGGTCCATGCAACGGGAAACATCCAGAAGATCATGGATGAAAGCCGGAAAGTGGCGGGAACCGCCATTCTCCACTGGGCTCGAGAACTCGAGATCGATCTGAAGAAGGCCGAAGCTCCCGTTCATATCCATTTTATGGGCGCATCGACACCCAAGGACGGACCCTCGGCAGGCATTGCCATCGCTCTGGCGCTGGCTTCCGTACTTTCCGGAAGCCGAATTCGCAGGGATGTGGCCATGACCGGCGAAATCGATACACAGGGACGGGTCAACCTGGTTGGCGGGCTCGATCTCAAACTTGAGACTGCTTATGATGCCGGATGCAAAACCATGTTGATTCCAAAAGAGAATCTGGTGGGTGAAGGCAGCATCGAAAAGCTATCGGATGCCCTGAGAGAAGAGCTTCAAGTCCTTTCTTACGATCAATGGAAACAGGAGCACGAACCCTTCGACCGGGAACGGCACGTGCTGCAAGTAGTCGCCGTGGATCATATACTACAGGCTGCGGATGTGGCCTTCATCCGGAAAGAGGAATTGAAGGCCCTGGAGTCCTGTTTCAGAGCTCACGCGGATTCCTTGGCCGCGCCGCTGACAAGGGTTCGCAAGAAGCCGGAGCGCTGCATTCGATTACTCTTGGTCAAGGATATAGGCGAACTGGATCTGGAAGGATTCGGGACCTCCCTGTGGGAGGAAAGCGGGTACGTCTTTCTGGTAGGACCTGACGCCAAAGAGACCGTCCGAATGCGGTTTCCCGATTTCGAGAAACAGGGTCGGCTTCGGGATTTCGATCCGGCCGGCCAACGCTTGGCCTCGATCTTTCCAAGTATCGTCGGCGCCTTCAAGCACGGGGCCTCCGAACCGGTTTCTCTGGTGCTGCAAGCTCCCTATTTCTTTCTGTGCTCGGATGATGTCTCAAAACCGGGATTCGATCCGGGCCCGGAATTTTCCGGAATGACGCTTTTGGCCAACAACTACACGGACGGAGGACTCAAGATCAAGGCATGCAAGCCTGTCCTGAACCGCGCCTATGCCCACCTTACGCGGCTCGCTCCGCAATATCTGGAAGCCTGTCCGTTCCTGCGCAAACGGGACCATATCCATGTGGCGGATCTGTCGTTTATTCCGGAAAAGTATCGATTGGACTCGAAGCGCGCCGAAGCCATCTTAACGGCCTGTCTGAGGGATTGGCTGGCGGCCGTCGAAAATCCGCAGAAGCAGAAAAAAACCCGCAACCCGAAAGGCGGCAAACAGACGTATCAAGCATCAGAACCCGCATTGTAGAAAACCGGCGGGGACCCGGCTGCGCCATTTACCCGAATTACGGAAAAGGACCTTCCAAGCGGGACCGGCGACTCAACTTTTGCACGAAACCGGCCGATAGAGATTTAGGATTCTTCTAACCTCAGGCTGGAGCACATGGAGCTGATACGAGACCCTATCGCCGCTTCCGTTTCAGGGCGCGAAATCGAGTACGCGACAACTGACGCCTTTTGCGGGAAAACGACGACATATCGAAATGATGCGGACGGCAGAGGGCAAGATCTTTTTCCGAAGTTCGGAAGAAAAATCGACACACCCGCTTCCAGGCCGTCGGAGGAGGCATTCGTCCGCCACACCATTCCCCGGCACCCTTCTCATGCCGATCATTCACAGAACACAACCGCGAACCGAGAGGGCAGGGAACTCGAACCCGAGAGGCGGACCGGGAATACTGCGGGAGAGAACGGACCCGATAAAGAGAGGGAGAACAGGCGGACAGCGTTCAGGATTTTACCGTTTTCATGTGTGCTTCGATGGTGGCAGCTGTTCCCGCATCCGGCCCATAGCGTGCTTGCGTTTTTCGGGTTTCGATAGGAGGTTGCAAAAGCTGCTTCCTCGGACCTTCGCCCGATCGCTCACAGAAAACGTTCAATACGCCTGTGAGTCGGCTTACGGGCGGAAGGCCGAAGGAATCCATCTTACAAAAGCGTTCTCGAAAAGCTGGAACGGCCGGCTAAAGCTCTCCTACCGAGAACTCTTCATACTGAGTCGGGCGTGACAAATAGGGGTTCAATTCCTCTTCCAAGACATTTCGCCCCTTGTTGTCCGTCCAATCCAACCAGTTTCCGATGTTGTTCCATGTGCTGATCACGATTACATGATTGGGATTGCGGTTGGAAATAAGCGTTTCGCCCGAAATATACCCCCGATGTTCCATGGCGTTCGCCCGCAATCTGCGAATAAGTTCCAGAGCAACGTCCTTTCCTTCCAGTTTCAATTCCCGATCAATAATAACTTTAACAGCCATCGCATTCTCCCGTGAAAAAGCTGATAGGTTGCGGTAATCTCGTTCAAATTCTACTTGCTCACGGCGCTGAGGGTCAAGACACAATCCACTCGATCCGAAAAACATTCGAGTGAGTTCAATGGGGTTTGGATTGGATCGTTTGTACTACGGTTGCACTTTTGTGCGTGACCCGGTCCCTGCGAATGCATTATTACTCTATTTTTAGCTTAAATGCATCCGGAGAAAATCCGATGAGAACTTTTTAAGGAACTTTTCGAATGTTCCTTCCGGACTCGACCGCTTCGAGGAAGACTCGTTGGGCTGACGATTGCTCTGCATTTTCAGTCATGGAGATAGAGCAGACACCATGAAAAAACGACCCGCCGTGATGAACGGCGTTTGGTTATTCCTCGTCCTGGTATCTATCACTGTAGCCGCTTACACGGGCAAGATGCAGGAAGTCGTGGAGGCCTCCTTTGAATCGGCCAAAAGCGCCGTAACCCTGGCCATCGGACTCGTGGGAGCCATGGCCCTGTGGCTGGGCCTGATGAAGGTCGCGGAAAAAGGAGGCCTTATGGTGCTGGTGGCAAGAGCCATTCGTCCTGCCATGATCCACGTGTTTCCCCAGATTCCCCCGGAGCATCCCGCCATGAGCGCCATGGTGATGAACATCAGCGCTAATGCACTCGGATTGGGAAATGCGGCCACTCCCATGGGGCTGAAGGCTATGATGGAACTGGATCGCCTGAATCCGGTGAAAGGGCGCGCCACTGACGCCATGTGCATGTTTCTGGCCATCAATACCTCCAACGTGACGCTGCTTCCTCTGGGAGTCATGGCGGTACGCGCTTCTGCGGGAAGCGCACAGCCCGCGGCCATTATCGTACCGACCCTACTGGCCACCTTTTGTTCCACCATTGTCGCGATCTTAGCGGCCCGGTTTCTGGCCAAGACCTCGAAAGATCCCGATCCGCTTTCCTTGGACCTCGAGGCCGTCAAATCAGACGTCACTCCCAGCGAGATATCCTCTGCCACCCAATCGAATCCGGAACCAAATTCAGTAGATGAAGAAAGCGCTGATCATTCCGGACCCGGCCCGGTGGGACGATGGATTTGCTGGGGATTCACGGCAGCCTTTGTGGCGGGTCTTTTGCTTCGGTTCGTACAGGCGGATTCCATGTTGGAAGCGGGAAAGGAAGTGATCTCCTTCTGGCTGCTGCCTATGATCATGGGCGGTCTACTGATGTTTGGGTATTTGCGTGGGGTGGGAGTCTATGAAGCGGCTACCGAAGGTGCCAAAGAAGGATTCCAGGTGGCTGTTCGCATCATCCCGTTTCTCGTGATGATCCTGGTAGCCATCGGCATGTTCCGTGCTTCCGGCGCTTTCGACATTATGGTGCGGATACTCAGCCCCGGTATTTCCCTGATCGGCATGCCGCCGGAGGCTTTACCCATGGCGCTGATGCGTCCTTTGTCCGGGAGCGGAGCGTTTGGTATCATGAGCGAGGTCGTGAGTCAGGCTCCCAACACCTTCGGTGCGTTTTTGGTGTCCACAATGCAAGGCAGCACGGAGACCACGTTCTACGTCCTGGCGGTCTATTTCGGTTCCGTAGGCATTAC
>Ga0068714_10002585_pt1 | contig 22975 bp, 22 predicted proteins | sample MTBNYHSulfiMetaG_FD_62988 | JGI IMG/M metagenome (GOLD analysis project Ga0068714, IMG submission 62988) | Enrichment culture microbial communities from rom New York Harbor, USA that are MTBE-degrading - MTBE-NYH (New York Harbor Sulfidogenic)... | ecosystem: Environmental > Aquatic > Marine >... | reverse complement strand
CTTGAGGTCGAAGGACGAAGTGAAGACATCGAAGCCGGTACCACGTGGATGATTTCCAGAGGCATCCGGGTTGAACCCACCGAGGATACACCCCGAGAAAACCCCATCTAAGATTGACCTTGGACTTCGGGTAGCGGTTTTGTCGAGCCTGCCGCCTCGCCTGACTTAAAAAGCCCGTACCTTACCATAGGAGGCGATACCAGCTGGTTAATAATAACAACGGCAAGGGTTGCATTCAGGATTATATCGCCGAATATCGGAAAAGAATTGCGGGCCAGAAGAGCAAGGCCCATAGCAACACCGGCCTGAGGCAAGAGGGCAAATCCGGCATATTTCTTCACCGCTACCGGGGCATGAGATATTTTGGCACCAATCCTCGCTCCATAGTATTTTCCTACAAATCTGGTGCTGAATATCACCAACACCATAACCCCAACAGCCATCATAACATTGAAGTCGAAGTGCATTCCGGCCAGCACGAAGAACACGGCAAATACCAGCTCGTCGACCCACTCAATGACAATAAAAGGTTCATCCTCTGTAATCCTGTTGGTAACAACAAAACCGATTGCCATATTAGCCATAATCAAAGAAACACCCATTCGATTAGCGACGCCAGTGCAAAGTACAATCATTCCCAAGACAACGAGCAGCAAAAGGGGCCTCGTTTTAACCAATTTGGTGAGATAGACAAGGCCAAATCCAAAAGCTGCACCGATTCCTATTGATTGGATAATCTCTAAGAAGGGCTCAAGTACCATCTGTTGAGCCGAGCCAGCGATGCCAGTCACCAGCGATTGGCCGACCCCCATTGCAATAGCAAAGGCAACAACCGCTACTGCATCATCAATCGCCACAAGAGCAAGTAATGTTGTAGTAAGTGGCCCTTTTGATCTATATTCATGGGTAATTGCCAGAATTGTTGCCGGATCTGTAGCACACGCTATTGCTCCAAGAATGAACGCCAACGGGAAATAGTACTGAGCTACAGTTGCCTGCGATATACCCAATATCGGAGGCGCCAGAAAGACCACTCCAATAGTTACTATAAGCCAGGCGGCAATCGCCTGAACTATTGTAACCCAGGCAATGGATCTGCCCAATTTCCTTATCGACTGTATACGTAGACTGCCCCCAATTGCATAGGCAATAATACTGAGTGCTGTTGAGGTAATTATATCCAGACTCTCTATGGTAGTTCTGGAAACAAGATTGAGTACCGAGGGGCTTAAAACAAGGCCGATGACTATATAGCCAGTAATCCTGGGAAACTTGAGTTTTTTTGCCAATGTGCCGCCGAAAAAGCCGGCAACAATCATTACACCAATAGCCAATGCTAAGTCAGTAGTCACAGAAGAGTCCTATCTAGCGATACCTCCATCCGGCATCGTTCTTATTTTTCGTCAGTATTTACCATTACAACAGGTCTATGAGTTTCCGCCATTCAGCATCTCCCCTCCTCAGTTTTCCCGTGGGTAGATAATATCCAGGTTGTACTCCATGCTCGGGAACACCTGGTTGTACACCAGCCTCAAGTAATTCGCTAAGCCAGGCATAACCGACTATCTCTGCCTGGACTGCTTCGAGTTGTGGAATAATCACGTCTTCACTTACGATTCCCGAATCTGCCTCAAGGTAATTGAACCGAGAAACGGTGGTTTCTTCCCTTCTTACCCCCGCTCTCGACTCTGAAATCTCACCGAGGATGCGAAAGAGGTGATCCGGTGGCAGGCCAACACGAACGACCACATATACGTCGATTAATGGATAATTACGCCGATTTTCTACCTCGGATTCTGGAACGATGAGCCAGGAATTACCCAGGCCGATCGTCTTAACGGTGAGGCCTAATTTTTCCGGGGGACTATAAACCCTTAACCATTTACCGGGTAACGAGACCTCACTAACCTTCTGACTGACAACCTGTTCCTGAAACTCAAAATCAAACTTTATAACGACCTTAAAATTATTTTCCATGAATCTTTGAAAGGCGGCTTCACCTAGCTTCTGTATCATAAAGCTGTCAACAACCTTTGCCAGTTCTGAAGAATTACTGGTAGCACAACCTGCTATAGAACAGTATTTATATAGGCTTCCCACTGCAAAATGCAGGCTTTTCATATAATCTCTGATATCAAGGGGGAAAATCCTCCTCTCCTTCTTCCACCTATCCAGTTCCTCCTGGGAGAACATTATCCTTCCTTCGCTACGCTTTTCAACCAATTCACCGGCTTTGACATAATTTTCGAGATAAGCGGTACTAGGTAAATCCAGATATTTACGAGCCTCTTCAGCATTCAACCACTTTGTCATTGTTTGACCTCCTGAACCAAGTATCCGGCACATGATCCATATTAAATCATACCAGCGGTAATATAACACTTACCCGAATGGTAAACAATTTGCAGGTATTTTAACTAGCGGAAAAGGCAAAATACCTACTTGAAATCTTCGTCCAAGTAACACTGCAATATAACAGCAGCTGCCATGGCATCATCATATCGGGGTTTTTTATTTCCTGCTTCATTTATCAAGCGACTAACATAACGGGTAGTTAATCGTTCATCTCTGTATTCTACAGGAATACCGGCATGCTCGCGTAGAACATCAACAAAACCCCTAACTTTATCTGCCTGTCTATGGTGTTTTCCATCCATAGAAAGCGGCAAACCAGCGATTATTTTTCCGACCTGCTGTAGTTTGGCAATATCCTTTACAGCCTCAATATCGGATAGAAAATCGCTGCGGTGGATTATGGTAAAAGGGCTTGCCAAAATACCACCAGGGTCACTCAGCGAAACCCCGATTCTTTTGTCGCCTATATCAAGGCCAAGAATACGCGTTATTCAAACTCCTTGGTTAACTGCTGCAATAAAAAATTGATACAAATTTACTTAACCAGACTTTTTACCACAGAGAGAGCCTCTTCCAGCTTCCCTGTATCCTTACCACCCGCCTGAGCAAATTGAGCTTTACCACCGCCACCACCACCGGCCACCCGAGCAACCTGTTTGATTATTTCACCGGCATGGTAACCCTTGGCAACCAGATCAGGAGACACCGAAGCCAGAAAAAGAGGCCTGTTATTCTGGATAGTTCCCAGCACAATAACGGCGCTGCTGATTTTTTCCCGGAGTTGGTCACTGAGTTCTCTCAGGGCTTCCAGGCGGTAAGGGGGTACTTTAACGGCCAGAACGTTTATCCCGTTTACAGAAGATACTTGATCGAGTAGGGACACTGCCATATGCCGTAATAGATCCCGCTCTAGATTTTTTGAGCGGCGGCGCTCTTCCTCCAATTCGGCAACTAAACTGTTTGCTTTTTCCTCGACTTCACCTGTTTTAACACCGATTGTTTCAGCAACCTTTTCTAAAAGATAAAAGCGATGGTTAACGAATTCCTCTGCTCCGCGACCGGTAACAGCTTCAATACGACGCAAGCCGGAGCCTACACTGCTCTCAGCTAAAATTTGAAAGAACCCGATTGTACCCGTCGAATCAACATGCGTACCACCGCAAAGTTCCGTGCTCACAGCTACCTCGCCTATTTTTACTACACGCACGGAATCGCCATACTTCTCGTCGAATAGTGCTATCGCACCCTCTGCTATAGCTTCTGTATAGGGGACTTCCTGACTATAAACAGGTAAATTCTGGCGAATCTTATCATTGACTATTTGACTTACCCTGTGAAGCTCCTCCTTAGTAAGCGCCTCTAAGTGTGAAAAATCGAACCTGAGCCGATCGGGTGTTACCAGCGAACCCCGCTGATGGACATGCTCGCCAAGTACCAGGCGAAGGGCCATTTGCAAAAGGTGCGTTGCCGTATGATTGCGGGCGATGTCGAGTCTGCGGTGTTCGTCGACTATAGCCTCAACGACTTCCCCGACACTCAATCTCCCGTCGCTTACATAGCCATGGTGTATAACGGCGTCTTGAGAACTTCGAGCAGTATCTGTAACAGAGAATCTTCCTGATGGGCCAATCAGCTCACCTGTATCACCTACCTGGCCTCCCATTTCACCATAGAAAGGAGAACGCCTGAGTATAACACTCGACTCTTTACCCTCCTCTACAGTATTAACGAAACTGCCATCCATAACGAGGTGAACTATCGGGGAAGTGTGCCGCAGAACATCATATCCGACAAATTCTGTTTTTTGGATCTCGTGTGCGGCCTGCATCCTGGCCATCTCACTAAAAGTCCGTGTAAATCTATGAGCGGCGCGTGCTTGCTCCCGCTGATTTTCCATTTCCTTATTAAAAGTTTCCAGATCAATGGACAGTCCAGATCTGGAGGCAACCTCTTTAGTAAGTTCAACGGGAAATCCATAAGTGTCATATAGTTGAAATGCCTTTTCGCCAGGGATTATCTTCGTTCCTTTTTTCATCGCTTTATCTATGGTCTCATCCAAAATCCCCAATCCAGTAGTAAGTGTCTCGTTAAACCTTGCTACTTCACTCTCGATCACCCTTATAATAAAACCTTCACGCTGTTCCATTTCTGGATAAACATGCCCCATCTTCTTGATAGTTGCTTTTGCAACCGCGGAAAGAAATGGTTTATCCTCAGACAATCTTCTACCGAACATGGCGGCTCGCCTTAAAAGCCTCCTAAGTACGTAGCCCCTTCCTTCATTGGCAGGAATTACACCATCGCCAATCAAAAATGCAATAGCTCTGCCGTGCTCCACTACCACTCGCATCGCATGAGCAGTTTCTTCGCTGAGGTCGTATTTTTTTTCAGACATATCGGAAATTGTCTCTAACAACGGTAGAAAAAGGTCGGTCTCATAGACAGAGCTCTTACCCTGCATAACGGCCGTTATCCGTTCCAGACCCATTCCAGTGTCTATGTTGGGCTTGGGTAATAGCACACGCTCGCCGTCCTCACGCTGATTGTACTGTGTGAATACCAGATTCCATATTTCGGAAAAACGTCCGCAACTGCAACCTGGGCCGCACGACGGTCTCCCACAACCCACACCCTCGCCCAGATCATAGTGTATCTCGCTGCAGGGACCACAGGGACCGGACGTACCGGCCGGACCCCAAAAATTCTCCTCTTCACCAAATCGAAGTATCCTCTCTTCGGGAATACCTTGCTCCCTCCAGTAACCAAACGCCTCTTCATCATCAAGGAAAATCCCTATCCACATCCGCGATGGAGGCAATCCCAGTTCCCGGGTAACAAACTCCCACGCCCAGCTAATCGCCTCCTTTTTGAAATAGTCTCCAATACTAAAGTTGCCGAGCATCTCGAAAAAGGTAAGATGAATAAAATCTCCTACCGATTCGATATCTGTGGTTCTAAAGCATTTTTGACACGAGGCCAGTCGTGGATTTACGGGTTGCTTTTCACCAAGGTAATAAGGCTGAAACTGCACCATGCCAGCACTGGTGAAAAGAAGAGTAGGATCACCTCGCGGAATTAACGAGTCGCTCTGAATAACCTCATGCCCTCTCTTCCGGAAAAAATTTAGATACGCCGAACGAATTTCATCACCGATCATCAACAACCTCTCAACCAAGTATCTATGTATACGATTTTAGTGCAAGCATAAAATGGCTGTCAACGTAAAATGGACTCTCCCTGACTGTCCAAAAAATTCGTGCATATAAAGCATCTGCATTATCTTAACAGCTGAGACAGGTATTTCCTTAGACCTGGACCAATATCAGGATCTTTAAGCGCAATCCCTACATTTGCTTCCAGCCAGCCAGCAGGGTTTCCGGTATCATAACGTACACCATCGAACTGAAATGCAGTCATTGGCTGCACCTTAAGTAAATGCTGCATAGCATCAGTAAGCTGTATTTCTCTTATTCGTCCAGGGGCTGTAGCAGAAAGAGAATCAAAAATTTGAGGGGTGAGTATATACCTACCTACTATACCGAGGTCAGAAGGTGCTTCCTCAGGTTCAGGTTTCTCCACAAGACCCAGAATCCGGTATATCCGAGGTGACACTTCCTCCGCATCTATTATGCCATACCTTCTTGTATGCTCGGCACAAACCCTTTCAACGGCAATGACACTTGTACTTTGTTGCATCCAGATATCCATCATTTGTTTTAAAGCCGGTATTGGGCTATCGATCACGTCATCGGGCAGAAGAACAGCAAACGGCTCGTCAGCAATGATATTTCTGGCCATCAATACTGCATGGCCCAGTCCCAGTTGCTCTTTTTGTCGAATATAGCAAATATCTACCATTTTTGATAATCTTCTAATATCTTGAAGCAGTAATTCTTCCCCTTTCTGCCCAAGAACATATTCCAGCTCGAACGAACGGTCAAAATAGTCTTCAATAGCGTGCTTCCCCATTGCTGTTACCAGGATAATCTGCTCGATACCAGATCCAATCGCTTCCTCAACGGAATATTGGATAAGCGGCTTATTGACCAGCGGCAACATCTCCTTAGGCTGTGATTTGGTGGCAGGTAGAAATCTGGTACCCCAACCAGCAGCGGTGATAATTGCTTTACGGACCTTCATAAAACCCTCCTTGCCATAAATCCATTTAAGAGTAACAGGTTAACAGCTTTAAGCAAACAATCACCGATTGATCCTGGAAATAATCGGCAATCTGTGGATAGCGAAAAAAATTCTTAAGTATATTACAGGACAGCGTCAACCCGCCTACCGAGCACCCTCTTCAATTACATCAACTGCATCCTTCAATATACAAAACATCCAGTGAGCGATGTCTTCTCTCTCGATCGACTGTTTCAAACCCTGTGCTCGCCTTTTTTTCTCTTCCATGGACATAGTCAGAGCCTTATAGATAGCCTCCATCGTCCCTTCAAGGTCAGCTGGCGCTGTCGTTAGGGCATAATCGCGTAACTGCTCGCAAGCACCTATTGATTCGGAAAGGACGAGAACCCCGTTTCGATTATTAACGGTAGGGCCCTCTTTGGCAACCAGGTTCATACCGTCTATAACAGCATTAACCAGAAGAACATCGTAAAGCCGCATGCCGGCAAGGGCCTGAATATAATTATTCTCATAGAAGAAATCGATAGGATACCAGTTCTCCATCTCATATTTCTTATTAATAGTCTCAATCAGGCGGGTTGTCTCTTCCATATAACGACGATACAACCGCAAATGTGTTCTTGTGGGTACCAGGAAAGCGATAAATTTGACCTGTCCCCGAAACTGAGGATATCGTTCAAGTAACCTATCAAAAGCCTTGAAGCCACGAATGATGTTTTTACTCGGTTCGGCTCGATCCACGCGTATAATGGTCTGCTTTCCACAAAGATCACTCAGTTTACGTTCATATTCTTTGAGTCTTTCCGATAAAATGAGCTTTTTTATGCCCGTAGTATCAATCGATATCGGATACGGCTTGACTTGAGTCAGACGACTGCCTATACGTACAATATTCCGATCATAATCTACCTCCGACCCCTCTATAAATGACTGGCAGCAATGGATGAAATTATGTACATCAATGGGTGTCTGCAGGCCAACTATGTCACAAGCACACAAACCTCTCATGATTGCCTGTCTCATATAGTCAGGTAATAACCGCCAATAACTAGCAGCCGGCCAGGGAATATGTGTAAAGTGCTGTATTGTTAGCTCTGGCATTTGTTGCCTCAGAAAACTGCCGGCCAGATAAAGGTGATAATCATTGAGTATTACTAGCGGTGGCGATGAGCTTTTAAGGGCTTCGTCTATAATAGCCCTGGCAAAGGCCCGGTTTACTTCTACATATCCTCTTTCCCAAGCATCGTGGACGGCAAAGTCGATATTAGGTGTTGTCGGTGAGTTCCACATATAGTGTTGTAAAAACCAGAGCAGGGGATTACATATAACACTGTAATAATTATGATAAATATCCCTGGGACAGAACACGAAACGAAGAAACAGGGTATCGCCTTTTATTGATACCTTAAAGCGGTTACCTTGTGCCTTTTGTGCCACTTCCCTATCGGCGCGACCCATGGCACTGGCAATCCAATTGAGTTCAATATACCTCCCAAGACCACTTAGAGCGGTTACCAATCCCCCGCTACCGCGGCGGGAATGGAGTTTTCCTTCTTCAGTGAAATAATACTCAATTGGTCCGCGGTTACTGGCGAGGATGATTTGCCTGCCAGACAGTTTTTGGCTACATAATTCCTTAAGCCGTTCATCCTTAACTTCCTGGCCCATTATACTTACTCCTCTCGCCAAAAGAGTATGTGATTTTCAGGCAATCAAACTGTAGCATCAGATTAACAGCGTGTCAACGTAAAAAACAAATCATATTTGTGAATTTAGAAAAAATATAGATCAGGAATGATTTTCAATTATAAAAAATTGATAAATATATTATTTTTATTATAATATTACTATTTTAGAGGGTATATTAATGAAATATTGTTCTTTTAAAAAAGCCTTACTATGGTTAATAACTGCCTTGATCCTGGTTGTTATTACTAATCATATAATGGCCCGTCCCGTGGAAGCTGGTTGAGGTGGCGGTGGTGGAGGGTCGTCAGGTCCGACGACCGTCACAGTTAGGGTAGATATTAGCCCCGATGGTGCAGGGGCCATCGTGGTTAATGGAGAAGATGGCGCCTCATGTTCCTATCCCGCATCCATCGAAGTAAAGACAGGCGATATCATAACTCTGGAGGCTACACCCCGAGCTGATTATATCTTTAAAAACTGGAGCGGCGAACCAATTTGGGATGGAGAATCGACAACCGCTGAAAATCCAATACAAGTTAAGGTTACCAATGCCATGGATATTACCGCGAACTTTGTCTCTGAATCTACCGAGTTCTTTTCCGCAGACAAGGTGGTGAAGATTGATATTTCTAATGATACACGCGCTCTTAATCCCGATGGAAGCCGACTTGACAATGTAGAATTCGGCACAACCAGTGATATACCGGCATCGCAGGGTGTTATTATTGGAGCTGCCTATGAACTGCAACCTGACGGAGCTACCTTCTACCCTCCAGTTACCCTGAGATGGACCTACAATCCCAATGATTTACCTGTTAACACGACAGAAGAAGACCTCTATATTATGTACTACGATAAAGACGACTTTCTCTGGAAGGGTTTGGAATCAACAGTCATTCCAGAAATCAACACGGTCAATGCTCCTGTCAGTCACTTTACTACGTTCGCCCTTGCTTCTCCACCAAATGAAGGGGAAGCATATTTCACCATCAGTTCATTAAATATTTTCCCAGCGGAAGTAAAGAGAGGAGAAACCGTAACGATCAGTTTCCTGGTAACAAATACCGGAGACCAGCCAGGCACACGCAACATAAGACTCAATATTAATGGTGAAGTTGCAGGCAATATTGAAGTATACGTAGGCGCTGGAACAAGTGAAGGGGCAGAATTTACCGCCTCCAGCACCGAGCCAGGAACATATGCGATAGATGTAGAGGGTATATCCGGTTCATTTACGGTTAATGAAGGTACTCAATCAACTTTAAGCTCCGAAAACGAATCTACCGCGTGGCTTACCTGGGTCATTGTCGCCGCAATGGTAACGGCAATTGGCGCACCGATAGGATATCAATGGTGGAAAAGAAAAGGATAGTAAGCTTATCCTAGCGAATGTCTTTATGACCTTCCTACCCTTTAATAACCCCTACAGGTACCGTCCTGGCTATTTTGTGTGATATGCCTGCTTTATCTGCGATATCGACGACTTCGCTCACGTCTTTATAGGCTATCGGAGCCTCTTCAGCAAGTGAGGACATGCTGCCAGCTTTGACTATAATACCCCTGTCATAGAGCTCTCTCGCTATTTCGCTTCCCTTCAAACCGCGTCGGGCTGCCGAACGGCTCTTCATTCTTCCTGCGCCGTGACATGTTGAACCGAACGATTCACTCATTGCCGTCTCGGTTCCAACCGCGATATAGGAATAGCGCCCCATATCGCCGGGAATAAGTACCGGCTGGCCGATATCATGGTAGATATCAGGAATGTCACGATTTCCGGGTGGAAAAGCCCTGGTCGCTCCTTTACGATGAACGCAGAGATACTCCTCTCTCCCTTTAACTAAATGCTTTTCCAGTTTGGCGATATTATGACAGACATCATAAATTTGCTCCAAACCTATCTCTCTTTCACTCTTCTTAAATACCCTGGAAAACGACTCACGTACCCAGTGGGTGATACACTGGCGGTTTGCCCATGCATAATTGGCAGCGCAAGACATGGCGGCAAGATAATCACGGCCTTCGTCGGAATTAACAGGGGCACATGCCAACTGCCGGTCCGGCAGATTTATACCATAACGCCGGACAGCCCCCACCAATACTTTGATATAATCACTACAGACCTCGTGACCGAAACCTCTTGAACCAGTGTGAATCATCACCATTATCTGCCCTACATCACTTATACCCATAACACGAGCTTTAGAACTATCGTAAATCTCATCTACCACTTCTACTTCTAAAAAGTGGTTTCCCGAACCCAATGTTCCCAATTGTGGAATGCCTCTCTTCTTGGCCTTATGGCTGACTTTACTCGGATCAGCGCCCTTTATACAACCCGATTCTTCGGTGACGTCAATGTCATTATCGGTGCCCAATCCATGTTCGACCGCCCATTTGCTGCCCTGTACCAGTATCCGATCCAGGTCTTTCTCACCAACCCGCATTTTCCCCTCTGATCCAAGACCCGAGGGAATATTGTTGAAAAGTTCTTTAACTAATTGCTCGATTTTGGGTTTCACCTCTTCCCCCGAAAGACTGGTCCTTAAGAGCCTGACACCACAATTGATGTCAAAACCGACACCGCCTGGTGAGACCACCCCGTCACTAACCCGGGTAGCCGCAACTCCACCAATGGGAAAACCATATCCCCAGTGTATATCCGGCATTGCCAGCGAACGACCCACGATGCCAGGTATAAAAGCTACATTGGCCACCTGCTCAAAAGCCTGCTCCTGCCAGATGTGGTTCAGCAATGACTCACTCGCATAAACCAAGCCTGGTACCAGCATCCCGGGCTTGTATTCCCGTGGGATTTCCCAGCGGTAGGCGTCTATCCTGTTGATTACATCTCTCCAAGTCGAAGCCATGCTGAACCCCCTTAAATATCGAATATAACCTGAACCATATAATGGTCGCCGTTTTCATCCACCTTCAGCATGTGGTAGGTAGCAGCCTTAATGCCTGTTTTTAACAGGTGCCTGGACTTATCCACTTTCTCACCATATACTCTGGCCTTAAGTCTAAAGGCATTCGTAACCGTGACTTCAAAGCGCTTGAAAACCAAATTCTCCGTATCGAAAAAGTAAATGAGTTCGTTTAGCCAATCCACCATCAGCTCTTCTTTATCGCGAGCGATTATATCTATATCACGATGGGTTTTCTCGACAATAGGCCCAAGATTAGTGATTAGATAGAACATGGCCTTTGCTGCATTTGAAAAGGCCTCATTGATATTTCCACCATAAGCCACTATGCCTGTATCGGCGGTATGTTCCAGAATATCGAAATCTTTTCCCAAGTTAAGCCTTTCTAAGCACACCTTTTTAGAGAGATTATATCACTGCCATAACTTTAAATCAGGACGTTTTAGCTTGAGCTTTTCCTAAGATTTGATATAATTTGATATACAGTACGATCTTATAGACCGGAGCAGAAAATGGGAGAAATCAGAAGCGCTCGCGAAATAGCTATGGAAAAGATCGAGCGCCTTGGAGAAGCCAGCGAAGAGGAACGCTTAGAATGGAGATACGTACCCGAGGGCTCCAAGCTCGCAGCAATGTATATGGATGAGAAAGGTAGCCTGATATCCGCACTTGGGAAATATGAGGAAAAGGTTAAAAAATACGTCCTCCGAGGATTAAACGAAGTCCTTGTCAGGAACATAAGTTTACCCGAAAATGAAGTGGACAAAAAGAAAAACAAGCGAGCCATGGAGGGCTTAAAGGCAATTAAAAAGGACCAGATAGCGCTTGAAAATATATACAGTAAAATCAGGCGTATATTCGAACACTATCAGAACATTGGAAACGAACAAAAACAACAGGCATATATAGAATTAAAAAACGAGTTCGAACATCGTGTTAGGCAAGCGCTGCAACAGCAGTTGGGTTCACTGGGCGGAATGAAAGTTGATGTAGAAAAACAACCGCAGTTTCACTCTGAATGGCGGAGAAGGCAAGCCCAACTGGATTCAGAGTATTTCCGATTACTGAATGAGCTAAAAAAAGAACTGTTGGCCATTACCTGAGGAGTACTGCGAAAAATGGATATGAGTGATGATAGAATCAGAGAAGCAGTGAGACACACGATTATCCTCAGATCTCCCAAGCAAAGTCTCGCTACCTTTGGTACCACCAATATTCATTACTACCTTCTCACAGAACCGATCTATAAGGATATTGTGCATGACACTAACGAGACCGTAATCAGAGAAGGAAGGGTAATAGCACAGAGACCAAAGGTAGTAACTCCTTACTACCTTGCACAACTTGAGGGATTCAGTTCAGAGGCGAAGAGATACTTCCAGATGCTGACCGGGAAACATGGCCATTCTGTGGCCGGACTTTTTTACAGCTATCGAAATGAACCAAAAGAACTTAGTATAATATCCGATGATTTGTCTACCGTAGCTGGCAGGATAAATGCAGAGATAGAAAAGCGCGGCGAGCCATTAGCATCCATAATCAAGGGTCAAGACGAACTTTGGGACGTCTCACTAATGCGGTTCATTTACGAAATAACCGGAAATTCGGTACAAGATAACCTTCGCCAGATGGGAGCAAGGGGCTTACTCAATATAGATTCGAATGGTATTCCAGCAGATGCCCGAATCAGGATCGAAGAGCTTTTCAGAATGGCTTACGCCGGTCAGTGCGATCCACGCGAACTAAAAGACGAACTCGACCACTGGGGAATCTTTGAAAACTATCAGGACAGGTTCCTGGGCCTATTCAGAAAACACTAACCAATATGTAAACTTTACTGAGCCGTATCCAATACTTATGGCTTTATCGTTATTTTTCCTGCCAATTTCAGTGGGTCATTGAGGGTACACCTTTTATAGGTTTATAATAAATTATCTCAATGAAGAAAGGGCGGGCAATGAGAATTTCATCAATTGAAGCCAGGGATCTTTCCGAGGCATGGTTCCTCTGTCTCCGAGAAGTTTTGGCCAATGGCAGGGAATACAAGATAGAACGGGGCAGCTACGCTGGTGAAATGAGAAAAGAGCTTGAGTTCGTGATAGTACAGATTAAATGCCCAGGAATAAAACCGCTAACCCCTGATGTCCCACAAGGGGTACCACCCCCAACCACAATGGACTATATAGAAAGTTATCTTCCCTATCTTATGACTGCCCATAGAGCTGAGGGCGAACAGTATACCTATGGGCAGTACCTTGAAAAGCAAATCGACGAAGTAATTAAAATGTACCGGGAAGAGGGCTATAACACAAACCAAGCATTTATGGCGGTGGGAGATGCTCATTCCATATTCCTTACTGATCCACCATGCTTGAGGGCGATTGATACGCGTATACTCAACAACAGATTGAATTTTATAGTCTACTTCCGGTCGTGGGATCTATGGGCAGGATTTCCATCTAACCTGGCTGCCATACAGCTCTTGAAGGAATACATGGCAGGAGAAGTTGGAGTCGACGACGGGGAGATCGTTGCCATAAGCAAGGGGATGCACCTCTACGGGTACTCCTGGGAACTGGCTAGAACCGCTGCGAGGCTTGAATAGACTGTTACTGCGGCCACTTCTTGTATCAAAAGCGCCATCTAGCTCGAATATATAGGCTCGTTTCGATATATTTAACTGTCTGCTAGTCCAGTAAACAATTCATTCCATTCTCTATGCATGCTGGGAAAGGCAAGAATGAAGGCATTACCGTTAGTACTTATGATCATGATGCTCACTGGTTTTTTTACCCAGAGCTGCAATATAAACCAGGGTTTCGATGACCGCCTGGAATCGATAGTAGCTCCCTACCGTTTCAGCACCGTTTCCTGGGAGGTAAAAGTTCTCCCACGTGAAATGGTCAGCTTCGCCCAAGATTTTTTTAGAAACAAAAACGAAATCGCTACCGTGATCGAATATTTTTCTACTTCTGAGGAACTGGAAAACCTTGAAAGAGCTATTCGAGGTATAACCGGCCTTGATGGGGACAACGAGTCAGGACCCGTAGAGGCCGAGATTGCTAGACTACAGGAAATAAAAAGCCAACTTGAGAGCACGGCTGAAGCGATAATGGAAAAACAAATAAAGCATACTCTGGCCAGGCAAGGAATATATAATCCCCTTATAAACGACGCCAAAATCAACTTCCCGCCCTTAAACTTCGAACTTGCAAAGCCGCCCCACCTTCTGGTTATTTCACCACGTGATCACATAGAGAGTCTCAGAGAAATTGTTTTGCAACAAGAACTGAGTATAGAACAAATGGAGGCGATTGAAGCAAAGGCAGATGCTTTAGGGGTATCAGCACTTGTAGTAGGACTCGGTGGCCTGGGTTCTACCTATCCTACTTTCGTTACCAACGAGGCAAGCCTCGATTTCACGATAAACGCGGCGACCGAGGAATGGTTACACCAATACCTTTTTTTCAAACCACTGGGAATTCTATATACCTTTGACCTAACTGGCTTATCACCCAACTACGAAATTGCAACGATAAATGAGACTGTAGCCAGTATGACCAGCAAGGAAATAGGGGCCTTAGTAATTCAGGAGTATTATTCGCAATTCCAAACCCAAGATGGGCAAAATTTAACAGGTGGTGATTTCGATTTCAATCGTGAAATGAGGGAGATCAGACGAACGGTTGAGGAATACCTGGCCCATGGAAAGATCAAATTGGCAGAAGAATACATGGAGGAGAAGCGGCAATATCTGGCCTCGATGGGATACTATATCAGGAAGCTCAACCAGGCATATTTCGCATTTCATGGTGCATATGCCGATAGTCCCACCTCCATAAGCCCGATAGGCTCAGAATTGAAAACGCTCCGAGAGGAGAGTAGCTCTATAAAAGACTTTCTCGAAAAAGCTTCTTTGATCACCAGCCGTGAAGACCTGAAACAGGCCATCCAGTAGTTTACGTATCCTTGAAACAGTGATTTAATTAACGGACAGCTATGAACAGAAGGATAGACCCGATATCAGATGAGATACGTCTACGTCATCTTACCGTGGATGAAGCACTGATAAAGCTCGACAAATATTTGAACGACGCCGTCATGGCAGGGCTTTACCGGGTAAAAGTGATACACGGAAAGGGAAGCGGAACTATACGTCAGGAAACAAGAAGACATCTGGCGAGGCACCCGCTGGTAAAATCATACCGTCCAGGTGAGCATGGAGAAGGTGGTGCCGGGGTTACAATTGTAGAGCTTGCCTGAAAAACAGGCATGTTAAATGTCATTAAAAAAGCAATCGATTGCAGGCAAAGGTATTTTTATCTATAATATTGTTAATAAATTGCAAGGTGAGTGTGGCCTAGCGGTTAGGGCGTCAGGTTGTGGCCCTGAAGATCGAGGGTTCGAATCCCTCCACTCACCCCATTATTTACATAGAAAATATTACCGGCCTGGTAAATATCGTTATTAAGCCATAGGCCGGTATTTTTATGCAGAGTGATTAAGTGGAGGTGATTAAAATATAAAATGACAAGCAGCATCAATATCAAAGCTATTCAAGAGGAGCATCTCAGTGAACTGGGTTCATATCTCGACTCCCTGAGTATAGGTGCCACCTTTTCAACTATCGACTTCGTTCAAGATACCAAAAATCCACCCGAAAATTGTCGTCAGAGGTGTATAGATCTGGAAGGTATGGATATCGATAAAATTGTGTATGTGATTATGGAGCGGTTTCAGGAACGGGATATTAAGTCAACAGGATATTGGACCGCTTTTTGCCTCTATGCAATAGGATGTCATATCGGAAAGGACAAAAAAGCCTGGAAAAACTTAAACGCGAAGGTAAAGATAAAATATAAAAAGGGAGAGATCGCAGATTTGAAGTGGAGTGGAGGCAAGATTGCCGATATCCTTAATAAGGACAGTTCCCTAAAAGACTCTCTCATGAAAAATTTGACGGATTCAATGAGATCGGGCGGCGAAACCGAAATAGCCCTGTGGCCAAAGCTGCAACTTTGTGACAGCGATATTAAAATGATGGCAAAGATTATAGGAATAGAGGGCGCCTCCGATGATCCGGAAAATGCACTCAGGAAATATGAACCGCTTAAAGAGGGGGTAATGATTCTAAGCTGTGCCACCAGGGGATACGGAAATGAAATAAGGCCTTTAATACTTCCTTCCCGTGAAGGTTTTATGGCATACAATGAAGTTGCCAGGCATATACGGAATTATGTCAATAGCAACATTACCTGACTGCCGTCAATATTATCATGTTATCTATCTCAACTTAGAGTAACATATACTCTCTATATTTCAAGGAGGCAACTGCCTTAAATATCCCTTAAATTGCTTAGAAAAGCCAGATACTGAAAGCACCTTGAAAAACAAAGGGGCATCCGTATTATAATTTTATAGATGCCGACTATTTAAGACGTGAGGAAGTGATGATGGAGAATATGAGACAAAAATATCTTAGCATGTTCAAACCTAAGGCGATAATCGATAACCCATCTAATGATCAACTCAGAAATTGGGCTTTCGAAAAAGGTGGCATGATTACCGAATTTGGAAATTTAGCGGTCACCACCAATGTCAGGAATCGAATTGCCAAGTTTACTGAAGTGGTAATGAGCGAACGGGCTCCAGAAGACGATCAGCTTATACGGGAGGTAATGGAGTATCTCAAAACAAAGGAGATGATTCAGCTTGACCGGGTAATGTGTCAAAATCCAAAGTTCAAAAGAAACTGCCGTGTATATGTCACCTCCGATTATCCGCGTATTCCTTTAATGTGGGGTAATACCCTTTTCCCCACTGAAGGAGGCGATCCGGATTTCGTTACGATAACCGTTGCCGAATGGCCCGATAAGAAAACCCTGGTTTTTCCCGATTCGGGGTTAACTATTATCCTTGGCAGCGACTACAAGGGCGAAAACAAAAAGGCGATGCTCCGCCAGGTAATGTACTGGGCAAAGAAGGGCGGAAACCTCGGACTTCATGCCGCAAGCAAGATTCTAAGGGTATTTCGTAACGGAGAGCTCCATAATTTCGGTTTCCTGCTTTTCGGGCTCAGCGGCACCGGGAAAACCTCACTTTCGTGCCACTCTCACTGGCTGCGGCCTCCCGAAAGCGTGGTTATCCGCCAGGACGACGTGGTTATACTGAGGGCTGACGGAAGTGCCGTGGGAACGGAGGAATCGTTTTATTTGAAGACAGACGGCCTTGAACCCGGCTCACAGCCTCTATTATATGCGGCCGCGATTAGTCCCCGAGCCATACTTGAAAATGTATCGGTTGATCCGGAAACGGGCAAGGTGGATTTTTTTGATACCACTTTAACCTCAAACGGCCGGGCAATGGTAAAAAGGGGGGATATCGCTTTTACCGACGAGACGATTGACTTAAAAAAGGTGGACTTTGTCATCTTTATAACCAGGCGCCAGGATATACTTCCCCCTGTAATGCGGCTTAATCCAGAATGGGCTGCCGCCGCCTTCATGCTGGGTGAGTCGGTGGAAACCTCAGCCGGCGATCCCGCCGAAGCAGGTAAGCTTCGTCGCGTGGTCGGAACCAATCCCTTTATTGTCGGTTCTGCCGACGAGGAGGGAAACGCGTTTCTTAAAATACTCAGAAACAATCCCGGAATAAAATGCTTCATCCTGAACACAGGAATGGTAGGCGGGGTCGAACGAGGACAAAAGATAACGGTGAAGGATTCGGTAAAAATCGTTGAGATGCTCGCCCGGGATGAGATCGTATGGCAAAAGGACGAATTCTGGGGCTACGAGATACCGGTGCACATCCCAGGTATCGATATGGATCGATTTAACCTTGACAATTATTATTCGGAAGAGCAGATCCAGGAAATCTCAGAGGACCTTAAGCAGGAACGGCTGGCATGGCTCTCCCAGTTCGAACATCTGGATAAGAGCATCTTGCGCGCCTTAACACCCTGATAACAATGAATTAACCTGCCCTTCGGTGCCTTTTCATTCTCACACGATCATTTGCCGAGCGTACAATGGCATCGCTTACCCGGCAAACCCTCGCCATCTGCCTTACGTCATGTACCCTCACTATGTCGGCGCCTTTAGCAATACTGATTGCTATCGAAGCAGCTGTACCCTCAATTCGTTCGTCGGCGGGAAGGTCAAGGACGATACCGATAAATGATTTTCGCGAAGGACCCACCAGTATCGGCCTGCCCAGGCTGTTGAGCTCTTCCAACCTCTGGATGATTTCCAGGTTTTGCTGCCAGGTCTTGCCAAAACCAATCCCGGGATCAACGATGAGATTATCCCATGGTACCCCCATATCCAATGCTATCTCGAGGCTTTTATGCAGCGACGATATTATCTCGGCCATAACATCGTCATAGCGGGATACTTCACTTTTAATCCTGGGATCGTAGCCCGACTTGTCGCGCTGGTTACTCATAAGGATAAGGGGAATTCCTTTCTCAGCGGCGATTTTTGCCAGACCATGATCATTTTTCAATCCCCACTGATCATTGAGCATCACTGCCCCGGCTTCCACTGCTCGTATGGCAACCTCCGGTTTATAGCTATCCACGCTCAAAGGTATTTTTAACCGCGAAGAAAGTATCTCTATCACAGGAACAACACGCTCGATTTCCTCTTCTATCGAGATCGGATTTGAACCGGGCCGGGTCGATTCGCCTCCTATGTCAAGTATATCGGCCCCTTCCTCTATAAAACGCTGAGCCTGCTCAAGCGCCGTTTCGCATCCACTCAGGCCATCTCCGGAAAAGGAGTCAGGGGATACATTGATCACTCCCATTATATAGGTGCGCTCACCCCAGTGAAACTCAACATCTCCACACCTGGTCGTACCGAAACGGTTCATAGAGCCCTCCTTAGATAGATATCATCAATCCATTCTAAACATTAGTTCTAGAGCGGTCAATGAGAAAACAAATTTCAAAGCCTGAAATATAACGCCACATTATAAGGGATGCGCCATCTTTATTGCATATTCGGTGTTAGCTATGCAATAATACTACCTATATGTATGCATTTAGAATGAATAATTATACCCAATGAGGATTGATAATAATAACCATAAAAAGGTGGCAGTGGTAGGAGTCGGTAATATTCTTCTTAGCGATGAAGGTATCGGCGTTCATGTCGTCAACAAATTGCGTGAAGCACGGCCAGATGATAAAATACCTGTTGAAATAATCGACGGCGGTACATCCCCAGGTTTTTTTTGGCTCATTGAAGGCTTTGACAGATTAATTTTAATCGATGCGGTAAAAGGAGGCGGTAAGCCCGGCTCTATTTACCGGTTTCAGGTTGAACAAATAGTGCCCGAAGAAAAGCAGATTATTTCTGCCCATGATCTGGATCTTATGTATAATCTGAAAATGATGGAGCTAACCGGGTCCAGGCCAAAGGAAGTGATCATCATTGGAATAGAACCGAAGGAAATTAAGACGGGAATGGAGTTATCCCCTGAATTGGACAAGATGATCCCCCATATTATTAAGATAGTAAATGAGGAAATTGATCAGGCCAGCTCAGGTTAACAAACCATAGAAAGGAGATTAGAAATTGACCCAAAACGTGAAGGAGATCCCTGTAATCTGGCTTGCGGCATCTGCCTGTACGGGCTGCAGCGTTTCATTGCTCAACGCCGCCAGTCCCAGAGTCAAGAATCTACTCGTCGACCAGGTGATTCCCGGGGCACATGTAAACCTGACCTTTCACCAGACCATCATGGCCGGTTCCGGTGAGGTGGCCATAACCGCCCTGGAGAAGTCGGCCAAAGAGCACAGGGGAAAGTACCTGCTCGCCGTGGACGGGGCCATTCCCACGGGCGACATGGCCTCATGCTGCGCCATGGGCGAGGAAGGCGGAAAGGCGGTTACCATGGAGGAGAGGTTTACCGACCTTGCCAGAAATGCCCTCGCGGTGATGGCCGTGGGCACCTGCGCCTCCTTCGGCGGGGTCGCTGCGACCGCTCCCAACCCCAGCAACGCCCAGCCCCTGGACAAGATCATGAAGGCCAAGAAGATCGACAGGCCCCTTATAAACGTGCCCGGCTGTCCTCCCCATCCCGACTGGATCATGGGGACCATCTCACACATCATCCTTAACGGCCTGCCCGGACCCGAGGACCTCGATACCAACCTCAGGCCGCTTGCTTTCTATGGCAAGCTGATCCACGAGAACTGCCCCCGCCGCGCCTATTTCGACGAGGGGAGGTTCGCCAAGCAGTTCGGCGATGAGGGCTGCCTCTACGAACTGGGCTGCAAGGGGCCGATAACCTATGCCGACTGCCCGATAAGGCACTGGAATAACGGCACCAGCTGGAAGATCGACTCCGGGGCCCCCTGCCAGGGGTGTACCCAGCCGGAGTTTTTCACCGTACCCTGCTACCAGAAGCTGCTCGATGTAGAGCTGCCCAAAATCGGTGCCTACTGGCTGGAAGAAAGGGAGGTTTAAAGAATAGTGAGCAGAAAGATAGTAATCGATCCGGTAACCAGAATCGAGGGTCACTTAAAGATCGAGGCGGTTGTCGATAACGGAGAGGTAAAGGAGGCGCGCTGTACCGGAAACATGTTCCGGGGAATAGAGCTCATGATGAGGGGCAGGGACCCCAGGGACGCCACGGTGATCTCCCAGCGCATCTGCGGGGTTTGCCCCCAGGACCACGGCAACGCCTCCGCCCTGTGCCTCGACAGCGCCTTCGGGGTGGACGACAGGATACCCGATAACGCCCGCCTGATGAGAAACCTGATCCACGGTGCCCACATGGTGCAGGACCACATACTCCACTTCTACCATCTGGCCGCCCTGGACTACGTCGACATCAAGGACGTGGCCAAGTACCAGGGGCCGGACGGACAGCTTAACTCCATAAAGGATTTCATCTCCCGGGGGGAACTGGCGCCGTTTATGCCGCGCTACGAGGGAGACTACCGCCTTCCCCCGGAGATTAACCAGCAGGCCGTAGCCCACTACGTCCAGGCACTGGAGATAAGGCGTATCGGCCACGAGATGGTGAGCATCTTCAGCGCCCAGGCCCCCCACAGCGCGGGGGTGATCGCCGGTGGGGTCACAAATGCCCCCACCGTGGACAAGATAACATCCTTCCTCTGGAAGCTAAGGACCTTGAGGGAATTCATAGACGGTACCTATATCCCCGATGTGCTGGCGGTGGCGGGTGCCTACGCCGACTACACCGAGATCGGCGCCGGCTGCAAGAACTACCTCTCCTACGGAGGCTTCGACCTCGACGGAAAGGAGAGGGACCTGGCCAAGAGAAAGAGGCTCTACAGGCAGGGAACCACCTCCGCGAGCCTGAAATGGCAGGCGCTCGATGCGGGAAGGATCACCGAGGACGTCCGCCACTCCTGGTACGAGGACAGCACCTCGGGACGCCACCCCTACGAGGGGGATACCGTACCCAGAACGGGCAAACAGGGTGCCTACTCATGGACCAAGGCCCCCCGCTACGACGGGCAGGTCTACGAGGTCGGCCCCCTGGCCAGGGTAGCGGTTACCTATGCCTCCGGCGACGGCGCCGTGAAGTCGCTGGTGGACTGGGCCCTGGGCGAGCTTAAGGCCCCCGCCTCGGCCCTCTTTTCCACCTGCGGCCGCCACCTGGCAAGGGCGCTCTGTGCCAAGTTCGTCGCGGATAACATGGAAAGCTGGCTCATGGCGCTCAAGCCCGGCGAGCCCCACTACGTCACCTACGAAATGCCGGAGGAAGCCAAGGGATTTGGCATCCTCGAGGCAGCCAGGGGCGCCCTGGGGCACTGGATCGAAATCAAGGACCACAAGACGGCCAACTTCCAGGCGGTGGTACCTACCACCTGGAACGTGTCCCCCAGGGACGACAGGGGAAACCCGGGCCCCATCGAGCAGGCCCTCATCGGCACCAGGGTCAAGGACGAGAAGAACCCCTTCGAGCTGGTGCGCATAGCCCGCTCTTTCGACCCCTGCATGGCCTGCTCCGTGCACGTCATCACCCCCAAGGGGCGGGACCTGGGCCGCTTTCAGGTATTATGAGCTATTAAGGAGGAGAAATGATTCTTTCACAGCAGAAGAAATGGGAGGACATCCTGGAATACCTGGACGGGGAGAAGAAGATCTTCGTCCTGGGCTGTAACGGGTGTGCTCAGTCATCCGGCTCCGGGGGACCGGTACAGGTCAAAGAGATGAAGGAGAAGCTCGAGGCCGGGGGGAAAAAGGTCACCGGCACGGCGGTGCTGGGCTTCCTGTGCAACAAGGCCCTGGTGAAGTCGGGGCTGAGGCCGCTTGTCGACGAGGTCGAAGCGGCCGATTCCATCCTCATCCTTACCTGCGGCCTGGGGGTACAGGCAGTGGCCGCCTCGGTTAACAAGGTGTGCCACCCGGGATGCGATACCATCAACCTCGGCGGTACCCGCGGTACCTGGCCGGGGGCGGAAAGGTGCCAGGAGTGCGGCCAGTGCCTCTTGGACCACACCGGGGGCATCTGCCCGATAAGCGCCTGCACCAAGAGCATGGTCAACGGGCCCTGCGGCGGCGCATCCAAGGGGAAGTGCGAGCTCGATCCCAACCGGGACTGCGGCTGGGAACTCATCTACAACCGGCTCAAGTCCAAGAATCAGCTCGACAAACTGAAGACGATCATCCAGCCCATCGACTACCGCAAGCTCGGCCCCAGCCCGGCACTGAGATATACATCGGTGTGGGGACTGGAGGAAGCCGGAGAGTATACACCGGAAGAGGCCGAGGCTAAGTAAAGGCGTATAATATTGCGCACACCTTTAAACTCCCGTGCACTCCTCTGTGCGCGAGGGTTTAAGGTGTGCCGGGATTAAAAATAAGTTCACAGGAAATTTAAGGAGG
>Ga0068714_10002584_pt1 | contig 22986 bp, 20 predicted proteins | sample MTBNYHSulfiMetaG_FD_62988 | JGI IMG/M metagenome (GOLD analysis project Ga0068714, IMG submission 62988) | Enrichment culture microbial communities from rom New York Harbor, USA that are MTBE-degrading - MTBE-NYH (New York Harbor Sulfidogenic)... | ecosystem: Environmental > Aquatic > Marine >... | reverse complement strand
ATTGAGTGCAATATAACGGAAAAGTTGTAGTAAATAATTTTCTTTATCGATTATGATGGATTTATATCTGCCCTGGAAGAGATGCCAACCCTTTGGTATCTTTTGTTGAAATGCTGGGCATAGGTTCCGTTAAGCTGGCAAGACCTGACCCCTAATACTTATAATTTTCCTGGATAAAATGGTCTACATCGGACCTGTTACCTCTAAACGGTCCTGGATTTGCCAGTTTGATGGAGGTCAGTGCCACGGCAAAGAGTAAGGATTGATCAATGTTTTTATTTAATCTTTCAGCAAGATAAGAGGAGAAACAGGTATCCCCTCTACCGGTTCTGCCGGATAAATTCTTTGGTTTTAGGGGATAATGATAGAACTTCAACCCGTCATAGACCAAAACCTCGCGATGATGGGTAATCATAATCTCTTTGGCACCCCATTGATATAGTATTTCGGCAGCCTTCTTTAGATTATTTTCCCCGGTTAAAAATTCTGCCTCTGCAGCATCGGTTTTCAAATAATCAACATAGGGCAAGTAAACTTCTTTTCCCTCCCAATTTTTATAAACCAGTTTTCTGTCCTCTCCTACATTCCGTAAAAACCCCTGGATATCAACTGCAATTTTTGCTTTTCCGGCAAGCAACTTGATAAGATCACTCTGATATTCACCAAAAATAAGGCTGGCAAGATGAATCACCCGGGCGGTCATATTCTCGGGAATATCTGTAATAAGAAAGGGGTCGGCAGTAGCCAGGGCAGTACTGATTCTTTTTTCCCGACTCTCATCAAAATAGACATTTCTAATGGAGGTTGTCTTTTTGGAGAGAACTAAAAAGATATCCTGTTGCGGAATATTTATCTGATAAATACAATTATTATCAGCAGGGCTCAACTTGGTCAGGACAGCCACCTTGTAACCCAAAGATGAATAAACGGCGGATGAATATAAAATTGCTCCTCCGACTCTCTTTTCTGTCTTTTGCAAATCAATGTTTTCATCCAGTGAAATATGTCCAATCACAAAAAAATCATACATTTTTATATCAAAATCCTTTTCGATAAATACTAATATTGCTTTAATAATAAATCATAAAATGAGTAATCTTCCTTCCGGATTAAACCGCTGATATAGAGTTTTCCTGATTTCCTGTTTTTCCTGATAAGAAGAAAGATGATTATAATCACTTTCCTCCCAGGGTGGCGAGGTTAATAGTACCTGTTTGAATTCTTCGAGTAACTTATCTTCAAACTCTCCCCGGTAGTTTTGTTGAATAAAATGATCTAAAGCTTTGGGAAAATCATTCCAGGAATCCTGTTCATAAGCTGGGGAAACGGGGTAAAAAAGACCGTTATTGGCTTTCACAGCCTTTAAATCACCATTCCCGTCTCCCAGCATCAACACCTGGTCATCCTGATAGTGCCCGGCTTTTTTAGCCACTTCAATATGATGCCCCTTGGAGCCCATTTCCTGTCCGGCAATCATCTGCACATATTGATCTATACCCTGGGCTTCCCAGTAATTTGCCAGATCATCATATGGTGTCTTCGATACCACCAGGACATCCGCATATTTTGCCATAAGTGCCAGACATTCTTTTACACCATCAAAAGGCGGTATTTTAGCAGAAATATAGGAAAAAGTTCGATTGACTGCTTCACTCCAGCCCAGTAATTTGTATAAAGCAAAATTATGAGGATTATCATTAATAAATTTCTCCAGACTGGGATTTCCTAATCCAAGTTTATTTTCTTCGGTAAATTGAATATAGCTATCTAATGATTTACTATCCGGTAACTTAATATTTTTCTGATCTAACACGCTTAGTACATCTTCCCTTTTTCGCAGAGCATTGAGAGTAAGCTGGATTGCAATAAAACGATTGCATCCCCGATCAACCGAAAAAAGATTATAATATTCTGCAACCTCTCTAAAGTATGATTCGATGCTCCATAACTGATAGAATTCCATGAAATGGGGATGAAAGATTAGCATCTGTTTACCATTCATATTGTCGGTAATACAACCGTCTGTATCAATGGCAATCAAGAAATCCTTGGTCTTTTTAAAAGCTTTTAGCTGTTGTTCCGAATCTTCTTTAATCTGTTCTTGTGTTAATCTTGGCAATGACATATTCTTTTTCTCCTTTCTTTAAATCAGTGATTAGTGATAAGTAATAAGTAACTAGTAAAGATCGAGTTTGAAATTACTTTTTTAAATAATTTATTAATCTATTGATCTATTTTTGTACAAATTTAAGGTTTTTTAATAAAATATCTAAATTACTTAAATATTTCAGTTTGTTTGCAATAATTATTGGTATTTCAAGTTTAGCTAGTACCTTAAATATATACTTACAGCGTATTCCTCATCACTTATCACTTGTCACTCATTACTATTTATTTGTTACTTATTACTGGTTACTAGTTACTTACTTCTATATTCCACTGGTACATATGCTCCACATTTTTTAGAAACATAAATATCCTTAAAACAGGTAAACTCAGGCAGTGGGTCACCGATTAAAGGCATAGCCCATCGCACAAAGTCATCAGTTACATCAGCTTTGTTGGTAGTAATCCATTCCTTGGGGAATTCTCTTTCCGAATTGGCAACAATTTCCAGAGGTACCTTATCATACTTTATACTGTAATCATCTCCGGGATTCCGGATTATAGTTGCCATGTATCCGTCTTGTCCATCCAATGCCAGTCTGGCAGAATAAGCACCCACCTGATAGGCCTCTTCTCGGTCAACTTCCGAAACATAGGCAATCTCACGTCGCTGTCGTGTACCCGGATTTTCTGATCGGGCAATACCGGGAACAACCAAACGACTTTGTGCCCATCCCTGTTCATTTTTTCTATCCTGACCGTTCAGATAGTTTATGAGCAACTTATCTACTGTCGAACCACTGGCGCTGAACTGGGCATGGCCAAAACTATCTTTTAATATAGATAAATCACCCAGGTTAACCCCTTCTCCGACAACGATAATACAACGACCGGATTCTTTTAACTGCTTGTTCACATTTTCTGTAATTAATTCTAAATTAGACTTGCTGTCATCTTTGGAAAGGGCTTCGGGTAAAATTATTTGTAGAGGCATTTTTCTTTCCGGATCTGCCAAACGAGCTGCAGCAGGAATAAAGCCAATTTTTCTCCCCATGACTGTAATTACCAGGACCGGATCACTGGTATAGCTGGCCTTATTCTCTTCATTTGCTTCCAGAATATTGATGGCTAAATTTCTGGCAACGCTGCCATAACCGGGGTTATGATCACAAATCGCAAAGGTTCCGTCAGACTGTAAAGTGCCTCCCACATCATTATCAATGGTCTTGGGCATACCAACGGCAATTAGATCTAATCCCTGTTCCTGTGCAGCCTTGCTTACTTTATGGGCAGTATCCATGGAGTCATTTCCCCCGCAATAGAAGAAATAATCGACTTTCTGCTTTTTAAAAACCACAACGATACGGTTCAGGTCTTCATCATTTTTTATCTTATAGCGGCAACTCCCCAATGTGCCTGCAGAAGGTGTCTGTGATAATAATTCAATCTGATTTTTATCCTGAGTTGAAATGTCAGTCAACTCCTCTTTAAGTACACCCAGGATTCCCATTTTAGCACCCAGGATACGGTCTACCTGTCCTGATTTCATCAGTACATCAATAGCACCTTTCACAGTGTTGTTAATCACCGAAGTAGGACCGCCCGATTGGGCGATAACAGCATTTTTCATTTTACTCCTCCCTATGTCAAAAAAGTTTATAGTTTTTAGTTTTTCGTTTTTCGTTTTTAGTATAAGATTAAATTTTTTACTCTAAGGCCAATATTGACGAGGAATGCTATTTTTTTCTTTCATTGTCCATACTTTAGCAGTTCACATCAATCTTTTTAAATTTCTATTAATAACAAAAATAAAATTAATTACTTATTTTAGCTCATCGATTAATTATTTTTATTGCATATAATTTAAGTATTTATTATCTACTAGCTACCAATTGCTATCTAATAAATTAAAGCTATACGCTATACATAATAATACATTACATAGATTCTTTTCTTTGATGATTAACTATTTTTTAATTTATATAGATATTTTCCACCATGTTCTATCCAAAGTTGATTAGTACCCATAAAATCTTCCCGATGAATGGAAGTGGGATCACGATAACCAAGGCCGACTTTATGACAAACATCTTCCGGTATCCCCGTGGCCAGGGTCACCTGAAAATCAAAATTTTCCTCCCCGGTTTTCTGATTATATTTACCCGGACCCCTAACATTAATGACATGAGAAGCAACGTTACGGGAAGTATCCGGATGCTTTTTTAAATATTGATATACATATTCTTTGCCATGATATCCCAGGTCTTTCATATTCTCTTCCATATCTTTTTGAGAATGAAAACGATGAATATGGGGGGCAAAGATAATTATTTCGCCCCCCCTGGCCATAACACCGGGATATTGCAATTTATAGGAACCCTTTCCCGCTGTCCATACTTCATCATAACATACATCCATCACCTGAACTGCCTGTTTTAAGGGATCATCGATGTAAATAATGTGAATCTGAGAACTCGCTTGGGCAGCTGCTTTATAAGCTTCAATAAAACCTTCAAAATTCAATCCCGAATATAATCCTTTAGGAATAATGGTGTTTTGTTCCCCTTCCTCAAAAACCATGTCGAAGATAATGACCGGTGCATGTATGGCATCAAAAATAATTGAAGAGCCTTTATTGATGACTCTTCTAGCGGGATTATCAATTGAACCAATGATATTGGGAATGCCAACCAGTACGGCAGCCCAGTGTAAAAGATCTATTACCTCCGGTCCGGAAATTCCAGGGAAAAATACCTTTAAACCACCTGCATATCCAGCTGCTTCATGAGGAGAAGTGCCTGTTAAAGTAATAATCAGATCATAATCTTCCACAATTAATTGATTGACAATCACCGGTATAGATTGATTTAATTCATTTTCAGTCTGTTCGGAAACAAAAGAGGAACTAATCTCTCCCACCTTGACGAGTTTTTCAGGATGGTCAAATTGATGATTGTAAAGATGATTAAAAACAATATCATTTTTTATTCCCAATTTATCTTTTATTTCCTGTTCTGTCATCTTACGATGTGTTCCACCAGCATTAAGACCATCAATCTGGCTCATTTGTTTCTTTTTTAGTTCCCGATAGATCATAGGTACCAAACGATCGGTAAAATCAACACGGGAATAATCTGGATGAATCAATAAGACCTTCTTTACCTGATTAAAATCTTTTAGGGTTTCCCTTACTATGTCCTCCAATTGAATATCAGTCAATTCACCCTTAATATCTTCTATTGATAGCATAATATTCCCCCTTTATAAGTAATAAGTGATGAGTAATAAGTAATAAGCAAAGAATCTGTGTAAATCTGGTTTGATATTATTCCTTCAAATAATAAATTAATCCATTTACCAATCTTTGTATGAATTTAAAATCATTTAATAAAGTATCTAAATTATTTAAATATCCTATTCTGCTGGCAATAATCATTTGTGTTTCGAGTTCAGCTAATGAGCCTAAAGCAATATACAGAAACTGAATGAACTCTTTCTTGGAACTTCTGGCAGCTCCCTCAGCAATATTTGAGGGAACAGAAACTGCCGATCTTCGAAGTTGGTTTATTAAGCCATAGGTTTCTTTGTTGGGGAAAGACTCAGTCATTTTGTACACATTGCTGACTAAATCCATACTTTTCTTCCAAACTTCCAGATCCTTGTGATTCCTTATTTCTTTGTTCATTGCTAACCATTTCTGCTAATGAGATATTTTCTTTTACTATTAATTATTACCCATTACTAATTACTTGTTACTGATTACTGATTTTACCATTCCTCTTCCGGTCTCTCGGGAAGCATCCATTGGGTGTGAAATTCCTTCCATGTTTTATCTTTATTCAGAATCATTTCAGGATCCTGGGGGTCTTTCAATTTGAAGTAGCCATGAGCACCAAAATAATCCCGTTGGATAGCTGTTACCTGAGCAGAAACCATGACCGGACTGCCCAGCTGTAAGATATAATCAAAAGAACCATCCATCGCTGGGATGGGAACACCTGCCCTATGGGCAAGGTCAATAAAACTGGCTAACTTTGAAAGGTTATTTTTTACCACATCCAGAAAACGTGGTGCCACCAATAAACTCAGTAAATCAGGATTTTCCTGATAGACTTTAGTAATTTCATCCAGAAACTGAGCCCTAATAATACAACCGGCGCGCCATCCCTCAACAATATTCTTGAGATTTAAGTTGAATTTATATTCTTCTGATGCTGCCTGTAATAAGGCCATACCCTGGGCATAGGAAGATAATTTGGCCAGATAGAGAGCATCATGGGCAATCTGAATTAATTCTTCTCGATCGATTTTTTTACTCTCTTCCTGATAGGAAGGAAGTTCCCTGGAAAGTTGTAGTCTGAGATTTTTATCCTGGGACATTTCCCTGGAAAATACAGCTGCTGTAATTGTAGGAATGGGTACCAACAATTCTAATGCACTCTGGACAGTCCAGGTACCGGTACCTTTCATTCGGGTAATATCCGCCACTACATCAACCAAAGAATGATTTTTGCCTTTATCTTTTTCTTTCATACTTTCTGCGCTAATTTCAATGAGATAAGAACGTAAAACATCACCAGGATTGTTCCACTTTCCCATAATTTCCGAAATTTCTTCAGAAGTTAACCCCAAAGCATTTCTTAATGTCCAGACACACTCACCGATCAACTGCATATCTCCGTATTCAATACCATTATGAACCATTTTTACATAATGACCGGCTCCATGAGGTCCGATATAGGATACACAGGGTTTTTTGTCCTGAGCCTTTGCCGAAATTTTCTCAAATAAATCCTGAACCAGTTTATAAGCTTCTTCCTGACCACCGGGCATAATCGCCGGACCTTTCAAGGCTCCTTCTTCCCCTCCTGATATTCCGGTACCGATATACAAAAAACCTTTTTCTGCCAGGTATTTATTGCGTCGTATAGTATCCTTAAAAAATGAGTTACCACCGTCAATAATTAAATCACCTTTATCCATTAAGGGAATAAGTTTTTCAATAAAATCATCTACCGGTTGGCCTGCTTTCACCAGGAGTATGATTCTCCTGGGTCTTTCCAGTGTAGCCATAAAATCTTCCAGGGAATAGGTTGGTTGAATCTTCTTATTTTTTGCATTACCCTGAGCAAATTCTTCCGTCTTCGATGTTGTCCTGTTGTAAGCAGCGACAGAATATCCTTTACTTTCCATATTTAAGATTAAATTCTGTCCCATGACACCTAGCCCTACTAAGCCAATTTGTGATTTTTCCATTGAACTTCCTCCTTTATATAAGTTTTTCATTTATAGTTTTCAGTTTTTAGTCAAAAACCAGTACATATAAATTTCATCTATTCTGGCAGTATTTTTAACTCATTACTCCTCACCCATTACTTATCACTGTATGTCTGACTCGATACTGAGTTATACTCCCGAGAAGGCACTGAATCCACCATCAATGGGAACCACAATACCAGTAACAAAACGGGCAGTATCCGATGCCAGCCAGATGCAGGCACCGATTAAATCCTCAGGATCTCCAAAATGACCCATCGGGGTGTGAGCAATAACCAAATTCCCCCTCTGAGTCAAGTCCCCTTTTTCAGTAGTTAACAGATACCGGTTCTGGTTTGTTAAAAAGAAACCCGGCGCTAATGCATTCACGCGCATTTTTGCATTATATTCCTGAGCAAAGTGAACCGCTAGCCATTGGGTAAAATTACTCACTGCGGCTTTCGCAGCCGAATAACCAACAACCTTTGTTAAAGGACGGAATGCAGCCATGGATGAGATATTAATAATAGAACCTCCCTCCTTATTTTTCAACATTTCCCGGCCAAAAACCTGAGAGGGCAGAATAGCACCACCAAAAAGATTAAGGCCTACCACTTTCTCTAATGCCTTTACCGGTAAATCAAAAAAAGAAAGTTCTTCTGAAGTTGTCGCCTCTTTTTGATTCCCCCCGGCAGCATTAACTAATATATCAATCTGCTGAAAATCCTTTAAAATTTCTTCTTTACAGGTTTTAATTTTTTCGATATCCATGACGTCCAAATAATATCCCTTACTATTAATTCCTTCCTTTTGCAGTTTTTCTACTAAAGGATTGGTATCAACAATATCAGCAATAACAACGCTGGCACCGGCATGTCCCAGGCCTCTGGCAATAACCGAACCTAATATTCCAGCGCCACCAGTTATCAATGCTGATTTCCCTTTTAAACTGAATTTTTGTAATATATCTTTCATATGACTACTCCTTTATTTTAAAAATGTCCCAGTCCTAGAGATTTAATAATTCCAGGTGGTGTTTAATATGCTGAGTTAATTCCTGATAATGTGCATCTTCATTTTCAAACAGCACTTTAAAGATTTGATCTCTAAATTGATAACTGCCGGTTTTATTCTTTTCCCGCAGAATTGAACCATAGGTAATATGAATAAGTTGGCGTGCGTTGTTATTTGAAAAAAGATTCACCAATTCTTCATCTTTCAATTTCGTAATATCAGGAATTTTCTGTAAATTAGTGGAAAGATGGTAGGAAAAACGATCTTGGTCAAAACATTGCAAGGCGAATTTGTGAATTGCTCGATAAAGATCAGGTTGGGACATGGCAATGATCTTGACCGCTTCTAACCAACTGGTCCCTGCGGTTTTAATATGATAAAACCCTTCTGATTCACGAGCAAATATGGGATAAACAGAAAATTTATCACTTCCGGAATGCAAGGATAATTTATAACCTCCTATTTTAGAAGCTATCTGACAGTGTAATCTAAACTCTTCCTGAAAAGTATCCACATCGCCAATATAATCAATACCCTTTTCCCAATCCCCAATATAATGAGGGGCTATATTCTGGAAATCAACACCTCTTCGCTGTAATTCGGAAGCAATCCAAAGATGGGCTAATGGAGATGTTGCATTGGGCGTTTCATCAATAGATACTTCGAGTTCAAAATCCCCTTTATGTTTTCCCTTTAAAAATTGATAGCATTTTTCAACATGTTTCACTGCTTCTCCGTATGTTAAGACAATCTCCGCTAAATCATCCTGGGTAAAGGATAGCTTTTGATTGCCGATATGATATTCTTTCTCAAGGTAAATCTTTTCAATCTGGTCCTTTTCCGGTAGGTTCTGATATTCTTTTCTCAACTCTTCTTTTTTCAGTTGTAATATATCAACATTGATATGATCCGAGGGATCCAAGGTATAGAATGTAAAACCACAATCAATGGCTTGCCCTAAATTATCTAAATCTTTAATATGATCTGCATCGGCTCCGAATGCTCCCTCAAAACCTACCTCAAAACAACCCCATATAGCATTATCAAGAACTCTTTGTAAACTGCTCTCTGTTCTGGTAATTTCCCGGGTTGATAATTGCGCTAAAACCGGAAAAATATTTTTTCCTTTAAATGCCTGAATATGTGCAGGTGTGGCAATACCCAAACGGTCTCCCGTCCCAAAGGAAGGCTTCATCTTCGTAGGAGATGGTGTTAGGTAATCTAAGGTAAGCCGTAATCGAGTCAAATTATGATTTGTCAAAGGGCAAATCTGAAATAACAAATTTTGATCAATATCTACTGACTTTTCTTCCTCAGCATGAAAATTTGATTCTTTCACTTTTTCCGGTGAACATGCTATAGCCAGGTACTTTTTTTGATTATCTTTCACCATAAAGAAAAATTGTTCTTTTTTCTCTTTGAAAGAAGCTGGATAAATTTGATATTGCTTTTTGAATACTTTATCAAATAGACCAATTATTTCTCTTTTTATCATTTATTTCTCCTTTTATTAAAATCTGTCATTTGTGAGGATATGATATATCTTATCATAGATCATATTTTCTTAAAACCGGGAGTGCTCTTATAACAGATTCTCCAGTTGAAAAATATTTACTTGGTTTCCTGCCATTAATCCCCTAACTGCTCGGACAGCTCCTTCCCTGGAAATTGCTCCTGTTGACCATAATTTTCCTGATGCTCGACAAATGATGCGGTCAAATACTTCAAAGCGGCTTCCTTCAGATAAGATTTTTCTCCCATCACAAACCGGACCCGCACTGGAAGACCACAGGGAAGCAGAAATAAGGTGCAATAAATAATGCTCCATAGTATAAATATTATCATTCTGCCACCAGGGAAAACCGGTATGAACTCGAGGGAAGGCTCTTTCCAGCATAAGATTGGTAGGAAAAAAGACCTGGTTCATGGGATATAGAACCAGATGTCCCTCTTTTTCATTCCTACCACTAAAAAATCTTGATAACAGTGGTTTTATGTTGGATACAATATTGACCTGTTCAGACGCCACATCTCCTCCTACATCCGAACCCCACTGACTGGATAGATATTCATTGGCATTTCTCACGGCACCATAATGAATTTGGGTTACCATCCCCATTTCCTGGTTCATGGCACAAAACTGATGCATCATGAAAGAGATAAATTCTTTTGTTTCATCAGATTGGATGCTAAACAATTTTCTTTGTTCATAGGCTTCCCGGAAAATCTTTTCTGCCCTTGCCTGTTCAACCTCTAAACCATAAGGTTCTAACAAACCATGATCGCTGGCCCTGGCTCCCATACTGGCAAAAAAGTCATGTCTCTGTCTTAAAGCTTCCACAAAACCCTTTAACGTTGTATCCTGTCCGGTCAACTGACAGATATTCTCCACTTTAGTGCTCCATTTTTCATCAAATAGATTACAATAGGCATCCGGACGAAAAGTAGGAAGAAATTGAATCCAGGGAAGACTTCTGGCCTCTTTGTGGTACTGTAAACTATCACATGGATCATCTGTTGTGCAAAGCAGACTAGCATTAACCCTTTTTAATATATTCTGAGGTAAAAACGATTCCTCCTGTAATTGTTGATTGGTCATATTCCAAATCTTTTCACCGGTTTCTTCAGTTATCAGGTCCTCAATTTCAAACATTCTTTTCAGATCAAGATGAATCCACTGGTGAACATGGTTTCCCTCAAGTTTCGGAAAAATTCTGGCCAGTGCCATCCATTTATCAAAATCAGAAATATTAGGATCCCGGGCAAATGACTGAGAGAATCCGTTACATTTAGCAGCAAGTTGAATAATATAGTGATCATTATTCTTATACTCTTCTTTGTCCTCCAGTACTTCTGCTCTCCAGATATTGGGAAATGGTTTGTTTTCAACGATCTGCCGCAAATTATGATGGGTATGAACATCGACAATCCCTACTTTTTCCCGAAAAGGAACAGCATGTTCAAAATAAAGCGATTGAGCTTCCTTGGTATCAAGTAACCAATACTTACCTAAATAACTGGTTGATTCTTCCAATTTTTTTCTCCTTAACCATTTTTTTAAAAAATAATTTGAAATACCTGCCCGCTTTTTACTTCGGTAACATCACCGCAGCCAATCATTCCCCATCTGATTTCCATATTTTTCTGATTCATGAAAGCAATGCCTCACAATTTTTCTTTAGTCCAATAAATATCCTCTAGTAATTTTATCAAGTGATGACCATAATTTACATAATTTTCAAATCTTGCCTGGTCAGTTGATTTTTGCGATGAATCATGAAAGACAACTTCCATATGCGGTTCAATAGATAAACCTCCATCATAACCATGTTTTAACAGGTCTTTTAAAATTTCTCTGATATTTGCCTGGCCTTCTCCGGGATAAGTATAGGTAACCCGATGATTATCCGAATCATAAATGACATCTTTGATATGGACATAAACAACTTTTTCTCTAACATGCTGATAAAAATCCCAACTGATTCTGTCAGGAGGAACCCTGTCTTTTTCTCCACATTCTGCTGCCAATGCAACCGGGTTTCCTGTATCAAAGACCAATTTTAGTGTGGGAATATGATTCAAAAGCTTCAGCGTATTCTGCCAGCTCATCCCTCCGTAGGTCATGCAATTTTCGTGAACCGGTACAATACCTTCTCCGGCAAATATTTGACATATTGTATTTAATCTTCGAAATACCTCTTCTTCTTGCTGATCTTTCAAAATATCACCTTTCTTATCTCTCAACGGAGCATAGCTCATGATTCTGATCATATTGGTCTTTAATTTTTTCATTCTGGGTATGATTCGGCGTACTTCAATCAAATCGTCTTCCAGTGGGCATTGCACTGTTTTCTTCCAATTGGCAATCGTGGAAGCAAGGCAATTGACTTTAATTTGAGCTTTTTGCAATTTCTGTTCCACATATTCAAACTCATCTTCTCTAAGATTGGAAATAGTCTTACCATTAACTTCTCTTGCTTCAATATTCTCCCAACCCAACAATTTTGTCACTCTAATTTGTCCGATAATGTCATCCGCTGCCTCATCAGCAAAACCGGTAAGATACATAAAGCAATGCCTCAACTTTCTTGCACTTAAAATTAAGAAGAAAGGGGTAAACAAACCGATTTTTTCTCACGCGCACTCTGGTAGATTGCCAGAACGATTTCCACTGCTTTTCTTGCTTCATTGCCATTAATGAACGGTTCTCGATTTTTATTAATAGCTTCAACCATGTCTTCAAACTGCTTTTTATGACCCTGGTAACTGATTGCTCCCGGATCTGACACACCACCACCGGTAGTATTTTTTAAAGCCATAAATTGCAGAATAATTTCCTTATCTTCTTCTTTCTTCTCTTTAAAATTCCAGATTTTTAGCGCTTCCTCTTCCATAATAACACTTCCTTCTGTTCCTGAAATCTCGATTCTTTTTAAAAATCCGGGGTAGACAGAAGTAGAACCCTCTATGACACCTAAAGCACCATTTTTAAATTTTAAAGTGGCAACTGCATTATCTTCTACTTCAATTCTTTGGTGACCGATGGTATTAACACAGGCAGAAATTTCCACTACATCTCCGGCAAAATGATATAATAGATCGATAGCATGAATTGATTGATTCATTAATGCACCGCCCCCGTCCAGATGCAATGTTCCATGCCAGCCTCCGTCATCATAATAAGCCTGACTCCTTTGCCACTTGACATAGGCATCACATAAAACAAGTTGTCCAAAACGACCCTGTTCAATCGCATTTTTGATTATTCTGCTTAATGGGAAAAATCTGGACTGAAAAATTCCGGAACATTTTACCTTATGTTTTTCGCATGTTTCAATGATTTGATCGCATCTTGGCAAGGTAATTTCTAAAGGTTTCTCAATCATGAGATGTTTGCCAGCTTCCGCTGCCATCATTGCCGGTTCTAAATGGGCACCGGAAGGAGTACAAATATTAACAATATCCAAACCGGGATGAGATAAAAATTCTTTTAAAGAATGATAAGCCTGACAATGGTATTTTTCTGCAAATGCATTTGCCTTCTTTTTATCTCTTGAGAGACAGGCTACTAACTCCCCCTCTCTCATTTCTTCAATGGCCCGGGCATGAAAATCAGCGATAAGACCCAAACCTATTATTCCAAATCCGTAATTCATTAACAATACTCCAAGTCAAATAGAGATATATTTCTAAACTCTTATGAGACAAAAAATTCGTCTTCTTCCTGCAAAGCAGGAATACCTACAATTAATGTTTTGAAATCACCATAACCTCGATGAGAAGTACCTGGTTTAATCATCAGTACAATACCCGGCTTTAAATCTACGATGTCTTTGTCTGATAATTCCATCTTTCCCTTTCCTTCTAATATATAATATATCTCTGTACAATTACGATGATAATGTTTTTGCGATTCTGTTATATGTGTCACATGCACATTAGCAATGGAAGTGTCCTTTTTTGTAATTAATCTAATACTTGAACCACATGGACAAGGTATTGGTTTTGTTTGATCTCTATCTCTAACAATAAAATTTTTATTCACCAAATAAACTCTCTTTCATTGTAACATTTGATTATTCCAGGGGTATTTCTACTTCCTGACCTTTTCTTTCAGCTGACAGATAAGCAGAATAAAGAACGGCCACTGTATCAAATCCCAATCTGGAGTCAGACTGTGGCTTTTCTCCGGTCAAATAACAATGGACAAATTCACTCAACTCCTGAGGATAACCAAACATCCAATCTTCATCGGGAGAAGGGAAACTCCATCCCTGTTTGGTTCCAATTTTTTCTACAATATAGACATTTTTTAACTGCTCTTCTGTAGGATTATACAATTGAATCAAATCTGATCGTCCCAGGTTACAACGTATACGATGATTATTGGCAAAAATCTCCAGATAATTATTTACTCCACCCATCACCACATCACTGGCAAAAATATCTGCCACCATTCCATCTTCAAAAAGAACATGCAATTGGGCATAATCATCCACATCATGGTAATCGATTCTTAGATATCCTGCGTCAATATAATGGGGCGAACGAGTCAATTCGTGAACCTGACAACTTACCTTCTTGACCTTGATAGGCTTACCATTTCTGACATTACCTTCAACCCTTTTGAGATAAAGAATGGTTGAAAGAGGATGACATCCTTTCCCCACCAAGGCACCTCCTCCGGATTGATGCCATATCCCGTAAGCATTAGAATGGGAACCACTGTGGGACTCTTCCCCTATACAACGCACTATCTGGCCTTTTGTTTCCTTTAATATCTCTACTTCTTTTTGCACAGAAGGTGAATAAATCCAGTCTTCGGCATAAAAGATGATTCCTTTGCTTTTCTCTTCGGCTTGCAGCATTCTTCTGGCACTTGCCAACGATTCTTCCAGCATGATTTCTTTGGAAAACTTATTGCCTAAAAAATTTTCTTTATTCTCCGGACCATAATAACCGGTAAAAGGTTTCTCAAGAATAACATAACGGTTGGCAGCTAAAGCCTGAATGGTATATTTTTCGTGAACAAAACCTGGAACGCAAAGATCAACAATGTCGACATTTTCAATTAATTCTTCCATGGATGAAGCAGGCTTAATTCCCCTTAAGTTAGCAAATTGGCAGCATCGTTCAGTATTTCTTGAGTAAACGGACACTATTTCGATATCATTTCCAGGTATTTTAGAGTATGCATGAAAATGAAATTTTGCTGCAAAACCTGACCCGACAATTCCAATCTTTACTTTTTGATCTTTCACCAAGATTACCTCCTTAAACATGCTGTTTTAAGATAGATCGTTAACAAATATAATTATCAGGGGAGTAAACTCCCCTTAAATCCTGCGGCTTTTTGCTATTTTTTTATCTTACCAGTTAGAGATTGCCATAGTTTTTGGAACCAACTCATTCGGCTGAAAATAGTAAAAAGAATTAACAGCACTAGAATGAAAGAAATGGGCCTGGTAAAGAGGGGGATAATATTTCCCTTGGTTAATATCAAACTTCTTCTCAGATTTTGATCCAACAAATCGCCCAATATAATACCCAGAACCGCGGGCGCAACAGGATAATCCATTTCTTTCATGGCATATCCAATCAGACCAAAAACAGCCATAATCCAGATATCGAATATTCTCGAAGAAAGGGCATATGCACCGATGACACATAGTGAAAAAATAACCGGCATTAAACGCTGTCGTGGAATGGTAAGTATTTTTACAAATACATTTATCAGCAATAATCCTAAAACAAACATGGCACAGGTAGCCAAAAAGACCATGGCAACAACTTGATATACAAATTCGGGATTTTCAATCATCAAAAGGGGACCGGGTCTGATACCATGAATTAACATTGCACCTAAGAGAACAGCTGCCGGTGCTGAACCAGGAATTGCTAATGAAAGTACCGGAATAATTGCTCCTGCTACAGCTGCATTGTTTCCTGTTTCTGCCGCTATTAAGCCTTCAACGCTACCCTTTCCATATTCTTCCGGATGTTTGCTGGTTTTCTTGGCAAAATCATAGGATACCCATGCACCGATATCTTCACCGACACCCGGAATTGCACCAATGATGGTACCAATAAATCCTGAACGAAGAATTGTACCCCAATATCGTAAAACATCACGGAGATGGGGAATGACCTTATCAATCTTGTTACTTACAATTTTTATTGCCGGTTGTTTCATGACCATCAAGATTTCCGAAAAACCAAAAACACCAATCATGGCAGGAAGCAACTCAATTCCTCCGGCCAGATCAACATTACCGAAAGAAAATCGTCGATAAGCATGCATTCCCTCCATACCGATCATTGCCACAAAAAGACCAAAAAAACCTGAAATCCATCCCTTTAAAGGATCTTTGGGTGCCGTTAAAGTACCACAAATAATGATACCGAAGATGGTTAACCAAAAAAATTCGAAGGAAAGAAAATTAAGGGCAGCATTGCCAAGAATAGGGGTAAATACTGCCAGCATCACCATTCCGAACAGGGATCCAAGAAAGGAACCGGTTGTCGCAATACCCATGGCTTCACCTGCTCTTCCCTGCTTGGCCAGGGGATTCCCGTCCACAGTCGTGGCTGCATTTGCCGGAGTCCCTGGAATATTAATCAGGATTGCAGTACGACTGCCTCCAAAGATAGCTCCAACATACATGCATATTAATATAAGGACAGCATGATCGGTAGCAAATTTATAGGTCAAGGTGGTCATCAATGCTACTCCCATGGTTGCAGTTAAACCGGGTAACATTCCTACAATGATACCTAATTGGGTACTCCAGAGGATGTCAAAGATATATCTTGGTGTTAAAAATTGAGTTAATTGTACTCCTAATTCCGTCAAACCTTGTAACATTGATTCTCCAGGTAATTTAATTTTATGGGAGTCTAACTAAGAACAAATATTGAAAGACCAAAGCAATAGATCCAGCAATCAGGAATGCCTCAGAAAAGGCAATGATAATTGTTTTCTTTTGCTTCATCAACCTTTCATTAAAATCGAATTCATAAGCCAAAATAAACAATAAGATATAAAGACTGTTTAATAAAAAATAATTCATCTTCCCTAATAATCGCACATAACTAATAGAAAGAATTAAAGCAATGATCAATCGTTTGATGGATCTGCGTTTCACCAATTCAATCATTCCACCAAACGAAATTTTAAGTTGATATCCTTGCCGCGAGATAGATCGAACTAATAAAATAATTCCCAGTAACAATAATATGATTCCTAAAATTGTGGGTACGATTCCCGGTGCAGAGTAGGGATTTGCACCTAGATTTTTAAAAGTAGGCATGCGTAGAGATAATACCAATACTGCTAACCCAAGAAAAGACAGAAACAGGGAAGTAATAAAATCTGCCTTATCCATTCTTTGTGGTTCCATGATGTTCTCCTCATTCTATTGTTTAGTTCATAAATAATCCATATAGTAGGAATAAGCAAATAAAGCTCGGGAGAATAATAAGTTGGTATTATTCTCCCGAGCTTTTATCCTAAGGCTGAGAAATACCCAACTCATAGGGTGTTTTTTCTGCCTTTCCCATTTCATAATACAACCAGTTATAGAACTGAACAACAGGAAAAGACTGAGCTAAACCTTCCAATCCCCAATAGGGAACAAAGATAGCCCCTCTGTCTTGAGCATATTGTTCAATTTTTTCATTCCCGGCAATCTCCTCACGCCATAAGCGGTTCATCGTATATACCACTTCTTCGGGGACACCCCGGGGAATAAATATACCAAAATAGGAAGTGGTTGGCTTAAAATCAGGCAACCATTTGGTAATTGGATCAATCATACCATAATCAGCTATTTCTAGAGGTTTTTGTGCTAAAACTGCAAGTGGGCGAAGTCTTTTCGCTCTGATCATATCAGCCTGTTCACTGGCCAGTTGGGCAGTTACCTCTGTTTCCCCTGCTACAGCAGCAATAACAGCCGGATTCCCACCATCATAGGTGACATGCTCATACTCAATTCCAGTTGCTTTTTTTATACCTTCCATTGCAATACGCCCTGCAGACATCATTCCAGCGGTCGATACCGTAATCTCTCCCGGTCTTTCCTTAAAAGCATCCAATAGATCCTGAAATGTCTGATAGGGGGTGTCAGGATGAACAGAGATAACCATTACATTTGCGACGTTTAGATAGATATGCCAGTCCTCGACCTGGGTATCCAGGAATCCTAAAATCTTATAGGTACCTAAATCTCCCACTGCACCGGAAGCCCAGGTATAGCCATCTCTCTTGGCATCCATTACGGTCTTGGTACCAACTGAACCAGAAGCTCCGGGTTGATTAACAATAACAATCTTTTGACCTAATGCTTCTTCTAATTCACCGGCACATAAGCGGGTAATCTGGTCAGTAGCTCCCCCGGCAGCCCAGGGAACAATACACGTAATCGGCTTCGTCGGATTCCATTCCTCCTGAGCATAAATAGAACAGGAAAAAGAAAATATCATTATCAAACAAAATAGAAAAAACAAACTCTTTCTAAACATCTTCTATACCTCCTAGAGTATTCTTAAAAATGAAATAAAAGGAAAGAAATTAAGAACTCACCTCCTTTTTTATTAATATGAAAATTAGAAATATAAGAAATATAAAAAAATGTGAAATGTCCATAAAGCAAACATAAAAAATAAAATAGGTAACCAGCAGTAAATTAGGAATTTATCATCATCCGATCAAAACCTCTTAGTTATTATGATATAAATTATTCGATTTTTTGTCAATGAAACGAATATGCAAGATATTTTAATATTGAAATTTGGTAACTCTGTTTATATACACTTACGCCTCTTGAGTTACCCACCCATTTAGGGATGCCCCCTTGTTAATAACAGATGTGTAATAAAGTTTTTCACCTATTTTTTGGGTGCATTGGAAATTGTCTCTTAAGTGAATAGAACAGGGAAAGAAGAGAAATGATATAGAAAAAGATGGCGATAGGAGATTTTAACAGTACTGTCCAATCACCATGAGCAATAATCAGTGCTCTGCCAAGTTCATCTTCTACAATCGGGCCTAAAATCACTCCCAAAACAATGGGAGCAACCGGAAAACCATTCTTTCTCAAAACATAACCGATAATCCCAAATACAAGGGTAATCAACACATCATACACACTATTATTCAATGAAAACGCACCCAAAAAGCACAGGGCAAAAATGACAGGAAAGAGAATTGAACTCGGGGCTTTTAAAACCTTTGGGAATAACTTCACACTTAATATTCCAAGTAAGAGTATCAGAACATTGGACAAGAACATTCCGGCAAAGATTGCATTGATAATCTCGGGATGCTCTCTGAACAATAAAGGACCGGGCCTTATTCCGATAAGAACCAGGGCGCCAAGCATGACGGCCGTAATGACATCTCCCGGGATCCCCAGTGACAACAGTGGAACCATCGCTCCACCTGTTGTTCCGTTATTTGCTGCCTCAGGGGCTGCCACACCAAGAATATTGCCCTTGCCAAAAGAATCAGGGTCTTTTGACCATCTTTTTGTTTCGCTATATGCCAAAAATGAGGCTATTGTTCCCCCGGTCCCTGGAATAATTCCGATAAATGTCCCCAGAAAAGAAGCAGGAATAATCACTTTAAATAAATCCTTTAATTCTTTGAACGACGGTAAAACGTTTTTAATTTTCTGCTGAGAGATATCCACTTTTTTCCCCATTATTTCTTCTTCGAACTGAATAAAAATCTGGGATATGGCAAATAAACCAATGAGAACAGGCAGTAGAGGAAATCCTGTCATCAGGTTTGGAATATTAAATGAAAAGCGTGCATACCCTACAACCGGATCAAGTCCTACCGTAGAAATTAGAAGCCCAAAAAACCCTGCTATAAGCCCCTTGATCAGTGACTTCCCGGCAACACTGGCAATGATGGTAAGTCCAAATATCATCAAGGCAAAATACTCTTCCGGTCCGAATTGAAGGGCAACCCTTGCCAACTGTGGAGCAATAAACATTAAACAGAAAGTGGAAATAATACCTCCCACTGTGGATGCAATTGTGGCAACTCCAATTGCTTTTCCTGCTTCCCCTTTCTGAGCCAGTGGATATCCATCAAGCACTGTGGCTGCGGCGGAAGGTGTTCCGGGCGTAGAGATAAGTATTGCTGAGATCGATCCGCCGTAAATTGCCCCGCAAAACATACCGCAGAGCATTACGATAGCAGTGCTGGCATCCAGGTAATATATAAACGGGAGAAGGAGAATAATGCCTACTGAACCGGTCAGTCCGGGAATAGCACCAACAATAATTCCACCTAACACTCCCAAAAAAAGAAACGGGAAATGCAAGGGATTTAAAACATATAAAAAACCTTGAACAATGGCCAAACTTTATCTTCTCCTTTATAAATACCTTTAAAAAAGATTAAAACGAGGTAGAGGAATTTTAAATATCATTCTGAACACAAGATACAATAAAAAGGTAGTAACAAGGGGTACTGCGATAACCCAAAACCATCTCTTTTCATTAAAAAGCAGCATATTGCCTGCGATTAAAGGTGGAGTTGCCAGGATATAACCTGCAATCGGAAGAATCCGGGTATATAAAAAAGCTAACAGAATCATTAAGAGTAATTTAAAAGTAAACTCTTGGTATTGTTTTTTATTTACTTCTTTTGGTCGTGAACTTTTTCTTGCACCTGCTATTCCCTGCAGGAACAGTATTATGGAAAGAGAGAATAGACTTACACTAATGAACCTGGGGAATGCCGTCGGTGAAAGGGCGACAGTCTGTTTGGGAAATCGAAATGTTAATATAAAAACAATAATAGAAAGTATCATGAAAAAAATGCTTACTAAAATCTCTTTTTTTCCCATATCCTTCCTTTAACTTCTTGATTGGAAGGTAGCATACATTGAAATATGCTACCTTCCCTGCCTTCTATGTGTGTAATATCAGTATTTTATTTGTACTTATCTCCTAATTTATTGGTCATGATGAGATTCTTATAGAACTCATTCTGATCTTCAACCCATTCCTTAAATTCTTCCGTACCGCGATACTCCAAAAGGATTCCTGCATTCTTTGCAATGGTAAGAAAATCAGGATCTTCCATGGTTGCCTTGTAAGCATCATGAATCACTTTTATTCTTTCTGGATCAGTTCCCTTGGGTGCTGCAAGACCTCTCCACTGGGATAAGGTAAAATCAATCCCCTGTTCGATTGCTGTCGGATATTCCGGAAAATCTTCTAAACGTTCCTTCGATGTAACAGCAAGGCAGCGCAGGTCTCCGGCCTCCAGTTGTGATACACCTTCCGGGGGAGAAACCATAATTGATTCAACATGTGCTCCCATGGCTCCAACTACAGCAGGTCCTCCTCCTTGGAACGGAACATGGTTAAATTTAACGCCTGCCTCCTGTTCAAATGCCAGGGCAATCAGGTGTGTACCCCCACCTGCTCCTGCATTCCCCATCGTCACATTATCAGGTTTTTCTTTGGCTACTTCCACCAGATCATTTAAATTCTGATAGGGGGAATCTTTGGGAACCAGGATCCAGCAAGGAGAGCTGATCAACTGAATGATGGGATCAAAGGTCTGATAATCATAAGGAGTAACACTCATATGGGTTTTGGTGATTGAAGCATTAGCCCAGGCAACCATATGATAACCGTCCGGGTCTTTTTGCATTGCTTCCGCATATCCCGGAACAGCTCCACCTCCCGGTCTGTTGACAATTACAACAGGTACCTTTAAATATTTCGGAAGAACACTGGAAAATGCCCTGAAAGCAATATCCGTTGCGCCACCAACACTCCACGGAATGATTAATTCTATTTCACGGGATGGGTATGTATCTTGTGCTGAAATCTCTGGGACAAACACTAAACACAGCAAGGTCATCATGATTATACATGTAATTAATTTCTTATATGTGATAGACATGTTCATTCAATACCTCCATTTTCTTATTTTTTTCCGGTAGAAATAACTGGTTCGTAAATCACTCACTGAATTACTTAACGAGAATGTCTGGTCTTTTAAAGGTATAATCACCTCCTTTTACTTCTAATTGGGGAAAGATAATCGGCTTCGTTAATAGTATCGGTCCATCAGAGGTAGCCAGCATGACATCTTCACTTTTCGAGCCTGTAATGGATGGATTCCAGGAAAACGCCTGGTTTTCCTGGACAATCTCTGTAGTCTGGAAATTGACTTTATAGTCCCTTCCGTTATAACCGATGGACCCCCCTTGATGATGAAGTTGATATTCTTCCGGATATCCCATTTCTTTATATGCCTCTAATCCTTTTTTAAATGCTTCGACTGCCGGTTTTCCGGGAACCGTATTTGCCATTAGAATACAGTCAATATAGACATTGGCATCATATTTTTTTCGTAAATCTGGGGGAATTTTACCGAATTGAACAAACCGGGTAAGGGTGACAATCAATCCCCATTTTCGACCATTTACGCAGAGCATCACTCTTTTGTTGATTTTCTTTTCAGTCGGAATAGGATGCCTGAAATTAGCAATCCGTTCATCAGCGGCACAAAAAGTCGTAATATAATCTAAACGATTAGACCATAATCTCTCCGCGAGTCTTCCCACCACTTCACATTCTTTATCACCTGGTTTTATGGTTTGGGCAGTTTCTTCAATAGCCAAAGAGGCAAGATGCCCAAGTTCCTTATATCTTTCTACCTCCCAGGGGGTAAGAGAGTAACGGAGAGGATTGATCTCCTTAGAAATATCCATTGTCCCGGGGAAAGGACTATCACAACCAATCTTCCCATTTTTTACAATCTCATTAATCATTTCCCCTTCTTTATCTTCGTACCATTTAAATAATTTAATCTTGTAACCTTGTTCTAACAGCTTTTCTTCTTTTTCCATACGTGTCGCTTCGATATTATTGCAGACGACATATTCTTGATCAGCCGTTATCAGCAGAGGAGCAGATCCTATTTCTGTCGCGATACTGACATAATTAATTCCTCCACAGGTCAGCCAGGCAAAATTGCAATGTCTTCTTAAAAGAATAGCATCAAGCTTTAATTCAGCCATTAAATTTCGAATTCTGCTTTTTTTCTCTTTTACTTCAGAATAATTTACCATCATAATC
>Ga0068714_10002583_pt1 | contig 22989 bp, 18 predicted proteins | sample MTBNYHSulfiMetaG_FD_62988 | JGI IMG/M metagenome (GOLD analysis project Ga0068714, IMG submission 62988) | Enrichment culture microbial communities from rom New York Harbor, USA that are MTBE-degrading - MTBE-NYH (New York Harbor Sulfidogenic)... | ecosystem: Environmental > Aquatic > Marine >... | reverse complement strand
CTTTAAGATCCTCTTATTTTTCATTCAATCCAAGACCTCCTTTCAGTATTTATAACTATTCAACTTGCAATCATTAACTACATCTACACCTCCTTAATACAACAATTTACTAAACTGAATTCCTCAATAGATAGCATCTTCAACTTCGTCATATATAAGCTCTGTCGGTGTTTTATCCACTCTCTTTGCTTCATCAGGCAGTTTTCTCAGGTTATCCTCTGTACATTAACTCATCCGGGGCTGTATTTTAGCAAAAGACGCTTCTTTCCCGAATATATGCCCTGCCCAACCGCTGAGAACGCCCACCAATATTATACACGCATTCGACGACAAATAGAATACCCGCCCTGGCCAACTGCCTGGCTATTTCTATCTCCCCTTCTTGACCGGCGGCTCTGAGCTGGTTATTAGCCAGCCCCATTGTGGTATCAAACTTGAGTTTGCCTATCATGTCTTCAGTTATTATTATGCCGCCAGTAATAGCCCTGGTGAATCTTTCTCGAATAATATTATGACAAAAATCAATGTGAATTTGTCTTTTTACCCGTTATAGAAGATTTCCAGGGTGGTTAACCCTTCTTTTACCAATACATTGAATACGCTGTCAAGTGATTTCATAAAATAAGGTGTGGGTGAAAGCTTGCTTCGGCTGTATTCTCCGCGAATCTTTTACCATACATAATAACGATAACCTCACATCTCTCTCAAACTTATATAGCTGCTTTACCTTTCAGGATTTGCAGTGATAAAATGATATAAAGGACAGCAATGTCAGGACATTCTAAGTGGTCACAGATTAAGCGGCAGAAGGGAGTAACTGATGCCAGGCGCGGACAGTTATTTACCAAGCTTGCCCGAGAAATCATAGTTGCAGTGCGACAGGGTGGACCTAATTTAGAAAGTAATTTCCAGTTACGTTTAGCAGTACAGAAGGCCCGTGATAATAACATGCCTTTGGAGAATATCGAGAGGGCCATAAAGCGGGGTAGCGGTGAAGCCGGGGAAGCTGCCTTAATTGAAATGAAACTAGAAGGCTATGGGCCGAGCGGCGTAGCAGTTTTGGTGGAAGCCTTGACCGATAACCGTAATCGCACCATTCAGGATGTGCGCCGTCTCTTCACCCGCCACGGGAGTAGTCTTGGTGAGAGTGGTTGTGTCTCCTGGCTCTTTGAAAGTAGAGGAGTGATTACCGTAGAAAGCAATGCCTCAGATGCCGAAGAAATAGCGCTACGAGCTATCGATGCCGGAGCTGAAGATGTTAAGACCGAAAAGGATTATGTAGAAATTTACACGAAACCGGAGGATTTAGAAAAAGTAAGAAAGGTTGTTGAAGAGAACGAACATGTGATTTCGGCGGAGCTCTCGCTAACGCCTCAAACTACCGTGTTGCTGGAGGAAAATAAAGCAGTTCAAGCCTTGAATTTCCTCGATGAACTGGAAGGATTAGACGATGTACAGCGTGTTTTCTCCAATATCGATTTTTCCGAGGCTACTTTAGAGAGGCTGCGCAGTCAGACCTAACATGTGCATTCTAGGCGTTGACCCTGGCACTATAAATTTAGGCTACGGTGTAATAGATGGCGAGGAAGAGATGCATATGGTAGATTGCGGAGTAATCAGTCTCCCATCCCGGCTTCCTATGGAGGAAAGACTGCGCGCTCTCTATGATGAATTAAGCCAAATTATTGCTAAACATAAACCGAGCGAAGTAGCCATTGAAGAGCCCTTTATCGGCCACAACGTAAGGTCAGCGTTTGCTATTGGCAGAGCACAAGCTATAGCTATCCTGGCAGCAGTCAACCAGGGATTGCCTGTCTACTATTACTCACCAGCCAAGATAAAGCAGCAGATAACCAGCTATGGGCAAAGTGATAAACAACAGGTTCAAGAAATGGTAAGAGTCCAGCTCAGGCTCTCTGAGTTACCTCAGCCTAGCGATGCTGCAGATGCCCTGGCTGTAGCCATGTGCCACATTCAACAGAGGCGCCTTAACCAGTGGCTCACTGAATATACGCCGAAATGATAGCTACATTAGAAGGAATACTGGAATATCGTGGTAACGACTCCGTTATCATTAATATCGGCGGAATAGGTTTTCGGGTATATGTCTCAGGCTCAACTTTAGGCCAATTAGGAGCCGTTAAGGGCAAGGTCTCCCTCTATACCCATCTCCACGTGAGAGAGGATAATGTTTCTCTTTATGGTTTTGCCTCAAGCGAGGAATTAGCTTTGTTTAAAAACCTTATTTCCGTCTCAGGAGTCGGCTCTAAGGTGGCTTTAGCCCTGCTCTCGGCTTTGAATCCGGAACAAGTTGTCATGGCTATAACCAGCGGCGATGTCGACCTTGTCAGTCAAGCTCCTGGCATCGGTAAAAAAATGGCCGGCCGCCTCGTAGTTGAACTCAGAGGCAAATTAGAAAAAGAGTGGAAAGAGACAGCCCTGCCCTTGGCCCCGGAGAGTGCCGATGTCATAGCTGCTTTGACAGGATTGGGCTACTCTTTAACGGAAGCCACCAAAGCTATCTCTAAGCTTCCAGATTCTAAGGAGCTAAGCCTAGAAGAGAAGATTAAAATGGCGCTGCAACAGATGGCAGGATGATAGGCTGACTGCAGTAAGGCCAGGCAGGAGAGGTAAAAAATCCTTCTTCTTTTGGCCTTGCTGAAAAATGATAAAATGGGGGTCTGTTTCTTAATCTAACTGTCTGTAAGCAAGGATGCAGATTGATATGAGACGGCATATGCGAATATGACCATACTTTGTAAAGTGGAGGAAGAATCATGAAGTTTGTGAAATCGTTTGAAGAGATTAGAGCACAAGATGTAGCTTTAGTCGGTGGTAAGAACGCGTCTCTCGGTGAAATGATAGGAAATCTGGGTGAGAAAGGGGTAAATGTACCCTCCGGATTTGCCATCACTGCTGAAGCATATAAGTATGTGGTAGAGAAAGCAGGCATAAGCCAGAAAATCAAAGACACTTTAGCGGACTTGGATACAAACGATATGGAAAATTTGGCGGAGAGGGGCGAAAAGATAAGGAATTTGATAGCACATTCTCCTTGCCCTAAGGAATTGGAAGATGAAATAAGAGTTGCCTATCGTGAAATGGAAAAGAAATATGGGGATGGTGTTGATGTTGCTGTAAGAAGCAGCGCCACTGCCGAAGATTTACCTACAGCCTCATTTGCGGGACAGCAAACGAGTTATTTGAATGTGCGAGGAGAAGATGACCTATTAGATAAGGTCATGGACTGCTTTGCATCTTTGTTCACGAACCGGGCGATCTCCTACCGGGTGGATAAAGGTTTTAACCATCTCAGTGTTTACCTCTCGGTGGGGGTGCAAAAGATGGTTCGCTCTGATTTAGCCTGCTCCGGTGTCATGTTTTCCATAGATACAGACTCGGGCTTCAAGGATGTAGTCTACATAACTGCTGCCTATGGTCTAGGAGAGAATGTGGTACAGGGAATTGTTAATCCAGACCAGTTTTACGTGTTCAAGCCTACTCTAAAGGAAGGGTTCAGGCCCATTGTGGAAAAGAAGTTGGGTGCAAAGGAGAAGAAATTGATCTACAAGGGAGAAGGAGCTGGAACGGAGCAAAAAGAAGTCAGGGTAGAGGAGCAAAGAAAGTTCGCGTTGAACGACGATGAGATTCTGACTCTCGCCAGGTGGGCTTGCATTATAGAAGAACACTATGGCCTGCCCGTGGATATTGAATGGGCAAAGGATGGAGCAACCGGGGGACTTTTTATAGTCCAAGCCCGGCCGGAGACAGTGCATTCACAGGTAGACTTAGCTTCACTCAGGACTTATGTGCTTGAAGAAAAAGGAAAATTACTGCTCAGAGGGGAGCCAGTGGGCACGAAAATAGGGCAAGGCGAGGTGCATGTAATAGAAGACAGTGATGAAATCCGCAAATTCAAGAGCGGTCAAGTTTTGGTCACTGATATGACAGACCCCGACTGGGAACCGATAATGAAGATTGCCAGCGCTATAGTTACAAACAAAGGTGGCAGGACCTGTCACGCAGCTATCGTTAGTCGTGAGCTTGGGGTACCTTGTGTAATTGGCACCGGCAAGGGGACCGAGGTCTTGAAGGGGACAAAAGAGGTGACGATAGATTGCTCAGGAGGTGAGGGCAGGATATATGAAGGGAAACTGAAATATCGAATAGATGAGGTGCAAGTAACTAAGGTTCCCAGACCCAAGACCAGAATAATGATGAACTTCGGCATTCCCGGCGGTGCGTTTATTCAAAGTCAAATTCCCAATGACGGTGTGGGTTTAGCCCGGGAAGAGTTCATCATCAACTCTTACATCGGTATTCATCCCATGGCGCTGATAGAATGTGATGAGTTGAGGAAAGCAGCGGGTAATGACGAGAAATTGGCAAAGGTAATTGAAGAGATAGATGAGAAGAGTGTAGCATATGAGGACAAAAAAGAGTTTTTCATTGATAACTTAGCCATGGGGATAGCGAAAATAGCGGCGGGTTTTTATCCCAACGAGGTCATTGTTCGGTTTTCTGACTTTAAGACAAATGAGTATGCCAATCTAATTGGGGGATATCGCTACGAGCCGGAAGAAAGTAACCCGATGATAGGTTGGAGGGGGGCGTCCCGCTATTATGATGAGAAATTTAAGCCTGCCTTTGGTTTGGAATGCCAGGCGATAGAGAAAGTACGGGATGTTATAGGGTTGACTAATGTGAAGGTGATGGTTCCTTTTTGCCGGACACCGGAAGAAGGAAAGCAGGTGATAAAAGCCATGGATGAGTTTGGCTTGAAGCAGGGGAAAAATGGGTTGGAAGTGTATGTGATGTGCGAGATACCATCAAATGTGATTTTGGCAGAGGAATTCGCCGATGTGTTTGATGGATTCAGCATAGGGTCGAACGATTTAACACAATTAACACTTGGTTTGGATAGAGATTCCGAACTTGTGGCACACATATTTGATGAAAGAAATGAGGCGGTGAAAAGGCTGGTGAAGCAAGTCATAGATGTGGCACATAATCACAAACCAAGGAGAAAAGTAGGAATATGTGGTCAGGCGCCGAGTGATTTTCCTGAATTTGCCGACTTTTTAGTTGAGTGCGGCATAGATTCGATGTCTTTGAACCCGGACGTGGTACTGGCGACAAGGTTAAATATAGCAGAGGTAGAAAATCGGATAAAATCAAAAACCAAAAGAAAACGCACGTGAGGGCATGAGGGTGCTGCTCCGTTAAATTCAGGATTTTGCCTTGACTTGCTATATTACAGTAATTCCATGGTTAACAAACCTAATATACGTGAACAGACAGAGAAGAGAGAAGAAGCCCTTTCCACTTATGCCGCTAAGAGTAAGTTCAGCCGTGGTCGGCTGAAGTGGGAAGAACCATGCCCCATAAGGACCAGTTTTCAACGTGACCGTGACCGTATTATCCATTCCAAGGCCTTCCGTCGGCTAAAACATAAGACGCAGGTTTTTATTGCTCCCATGGGTGACCATTACGTCACCAGGCTTACTCACACTCTGGAAGTATCACAAATAGCCAGAACTATAGCTCGAGCTCTGAATCTCAACGAAGACCTCACTGAAGCTATCGCTCTCGGACACGATTTAGGGCACACGCCTTTTGGTCATATAGGCGAGGAGGTTTTAAATGAATTGTATCACGGTGGCTTCAAGCATAATGAGCAAAGCTTACGAGTAGTCGATTTATTGGAGAAGGAAGGACAGGGGCTAAATCTTACCTGGGAAGTGCGAGATGGCATTCTCAATCATTCCAAGGGACAAGCGGAGATCTTAGGAGAGGGATGGGGGGATGCCAATACTTTGGAGGGCCAAATATGCAAAATAGCGGATATCGTGGCCTATGTTAACCACGACGTCGAAGATGCCATAAGAGCTGGCATTATTTCCGAGAATGATTTGCCCAAGCCGGTAGTAGCAACTCTGGGACATACACATTCACAGCGAATAAATACCCTGGTTCGTGATATCATAAACTGCTCCTGGCTAGTTAGTGGCAATGGCAATTTAACCAATCCGACTATAGGCATGAGCCCTCAAGTCCTTAGAGCAACTAATATGCTCCGCCAGTTTCTATTTGACAAAGTATATTATCCCAGCTTAGCTGGAGAGGATGCAGTAAGAGCACAAAAGGTATTGCGTCTGTTGTATTCTCATTTCCTGAAGCACGAAGATAGATTACCTCGGGAATTTGCCTCTTTGCCGGATAATAAAGAGCGCAAAGTCATTGATTACATCGCTGGGATGACCGATCAATATGCGCTAAGATTAGCTGAAGAGATATCTCAATGAGCGTAATAACAGAGGTAAAGCAAAGATTAGATATAGTAGAGCTTGTCTCTGAGTATGTTACTCTGCAAAAAGCGGGGCGTAACTTCAAAGGCTTATGCCCCTTCCACAGTGAGAAACACCCTTCGTTTTTTGTCTTTCCTGAGCAACAAAGCTGGCATTGCTTTGGCGCCTGCGGAACTGGCGGCGATATCTTCTCTTTCATCATGAAAAAAGAGGGCGTTGATTTTGGCCAGGCTCTTCGTATTTTAGCTCAAAGGGGAGGGATAACTTTGAGCCCTCGTGAGGCGTCAAGCAATGTTGAGAACGAGAAGAAAGAGAGATTATTTCAAATTAATGAGGCAGCTACTGAATACTATCACCATTTATTTTCGGGCACTAAGGCAGGCGAGGCAGCGAGAAGCTATCTGGCAAGAAGAAAGGTCACGCCCGAGGCCATCAAAGAGTTCCGTCTCGGTTTCAGTCCTGATGCCTGGGAAACCCTTAAGAATTACCTACTGGGTAAAGGCTACACAGAAAAGGAACTAGCAGAAGCTGGTCTAATAATCGAGAAAGAAGAAGGAGGTAGTTACGATCGATTTCGCAATCGGCTGATGTTTCCTATATTTGATATCCAGGGTCGAGTCACTGGGTTCGGAGCGAGAGTTTTGGATGACTCCCTGCCTAAATATATCAACTCCCCTCAAACACCAGTTTTCGATAAGAGCAGCATCTTGTACGGTGTTGATAAGGCTAAGTCTGCCATCAGAAAGAAAAACTTAGTAATAATCGTAGAAGGCTACATGGATGTTCTCACTGCTCACCAACACAACTGGCAAAATGTGGTTGGCTCAATGGGGACTTCTTTAACCGAGAAGCAGGTAGGAAGCATAAAAAGATTAACCAGTAACATAACACTGGCGCTCGATGCCGATCTTGCCGGAGAAGAAGCTACCCTGCGAGGCAGAGCCATATTAGCTTATTCCAATGCTGAAGCAAATGTCATTTTACTACCTCCAGGCAAAGACCCGGACGAAGTAATAAGAGAGAACCCTGCCCTCTGGCAGCAACTAGTGGAACAAGCTATGCCTATTCTGGACTTCGCCTTTCAATCTGTAATAAGCAAAGTCGATATCAATAAAGCCAAGGATAAGTCCTTAGCTGTACAAAAACTCCTGCCCTCAATTGATGAAATAAAGGATCCTCAACAAAAATTCCATTATGTGGAGAAACTAGCTCGTGCACTAAAAATCAAAACGGCGGACTTAGAAGCTTACTTGCAGAAGTCAAAGGCCGCCAGGAAAAGGCCGCAACTTAGCAAGCCAACAGAACAAACCCGCCTTGCCCGCCAGTTCGTATCCAGCCCTATCGAAGAGCACTGCTTGGCACTTCTCCTTCAGTACCCGGAGCTTCGTCCTCTAGCTCGAGAGCTATCACCGGAACACTTCGAATCCACGGAAAATCGGGAGGTCTTTGTCAAATGGCAAGGTTCTTCTGATATCTCGGACCTTGAAAGTAAACTTGACACGAGTCTAGTAGAACATTTATACTATTTGGTTAAAAAAATTTTCCCGCCAGCCATACAGGAAAGCGAGCGAACAAGACACCTTGATTTAGCCAGTTGTGTTCTCCGTCTCCAGGAAAACTTGTCCCGGAAATTAGAAACCGAGAAGGAGATGGCGCTTGAGGTCGAGCGGGAAAAGGGTGGCATAAGCTCGGAGTTGTCCAAACTGGAGGAGCAAGGAATAAAATCCGGGCAACAACTCCAGGATATTTTTGTTAAAAAAGGGAAAAAACCATGGGTTCAATGAAAGAAGAAGACATCAATATGGATACTGATGAGGAAGAGGCTGAAAGCTTAATCAGCGATGAATCCGAAGTTGAAGATGACGGCACCTCAGCCGAGGAAGTTGAGGAAAAAGAAGGAAGTGGGGAATTAACCGCGAGAGCAACCGAAGAGATCAAGCCTCCGGTACCAATAGGGGAATATGAAGTAATTGACGACTCAGCTCGTATGTATCTTCAAGAAATCGGCAGAGTGCCACTTCTCAATATCCATGAAGAGAAGTTACTATGCCGGAGGATAGAGCTGGGCAGAAGCCTAGAACGGATTGAAGACAATCACTTCAGGAAATACAAGAAATTCCCTTCACCAGTTGACATAGTTATTCACCTAATTTCTCAATTGTCCAAAGCATACCCCGTTGTTCAGATTATCGAAGAATATGTCGGCATTGATCTCTCCAGCAATGTGGTAGAGACGATCAGGAATCCTAAATTTCGCTCCGCCATTGACGCTGTTATAGACCCAGCGTTAATAGCGGCAACCGCTGAAGGGATAGACAAAGGAACTACTGCGGCCGAAGAAGCCATAGTAAATCTGTCCATAAACAGTCAACTTCTGCCCCCGCAGTTGCTAGAGCTCATGGCTAGAGATAAAACTTCGTGGCAAAAACTAAAGTCTCTCCTGACTGATGACAGTTTCTTATCCCAAATCGATTCTCATGACAGTGAGTTCAAAGCTTACTTTGGACAAGTACAGACCGAAGCAAAAGCAGCAGAAAGGCACCTCACCGAAGCAAACCTACGCCTGGTGGTGAGCATAGCCAAGAAATATATCGGGCATGGCATGCCTCTTCTTGAACTTATCCAGGAGGGGAATATTGGCCTTATCCGAGCTGTGGATAAGTTTCAGTATAGGAAAGGCTACAAATTCAGCACCTATGCCACCTGGTGGATCAGGCAAGGTATCACTAGATCTATAGCTGACCAATCCCGTGCCATTCGCATTCCGGTACACATGGTAGAAACAATTAACAAGCTATTACGCACAATGCGGCAGTTAGTTCAAGAACTTGGACGCGAACCAAGTTACGAAGAAATTGGCAGCCGCCTAAATATGTCGTCAGAAAGAGTGGAAGAGGTCATGGCCTTGTTTTTCCGTGAGCCAATATCGCTAGATATGCCTATTGGTGAGGATGAGGATAGTCGGTTAGGCGACCTTGTTGAAGATCATGCCAGTTTAGCGCCAACTGAAGCCACTTCACAGCAGCTACTCAAAGAACAAATAGATAAAGTACTTGGTGAACTTACCGAGCGCGAAAAAAAGGTTCTGCAGCTTAGATTTGGCCTTAAAGACGGACATGCCCGAACTCTGGAAGAGGTGGGCAGAGAATTCAATGTAACTCGAGAAAGAATACGACAGATTGAAGGCAAGGCTCTGCGCAAGTTACGTCATCCCATTCGCAGTCGAAAGCTCAAAGGCTATCTAGACTGATTTCACCTTAAGGGAATGTCAAACATAGTACCCATCTTTTTAGGTAACTTACCTCGCGTTAGTGACTTAGTCAACTTTTGCATCTCACGAAACTGATTAAGAAGTTGATTAACGTCTTTGGATGTGGTGCCGCTTCCTCGAGAAATACGGCTTCGCCGTTTGCCATCAATAATGGCTGGATTACGCCTTTCCTCGCAAGTCATAGACAGGATAACAGCCTCTATCTTCTTTAATCGTTTCTCACTCTCGTCATCTGGCAAATAAGAAGCGACTTTGGAGAAGCCCGGTACCATTTCTACCAGTTTCCCAAAAGAACCCATCTTGTGAATTTGGCGCATTTGGCTGAGGAGGTCCTCAAGGTCAAAATCCCCGGTGCGCATTTTCCTTTCCAAATTCTTGGTCTGTTGCTGATCAAAGGCCGTCTCGGCTCGCTCGATGAAGGTGAGCATATCTCCCATACCCAAAATGCGAGATGCTAAACGGTCGGGATGAAATACTTCCAGCGCATCCATTTTCTCACCCGTGCCTAGGTATTTTATGGGCACTCCGGTAACAAATCTAATAGAGAGAGCGGCGCCACCTCGGGCATCTCCATCCATCTTCGTCAGGATGAGTCCCGTGAGGCCGATTCGACTGTGGAATTCTTGAGCTACTTTCACGGCATCCTGCCCAATCATAGCATCTACCGTAAGCAGTACTTCTGAAGGCTGTACCAGGGATTTGATATCAGCTAATTCCTTCATCATGGCCTCGTCAATGTGCAGGCGCCCCTGAGTATCTACTATAACCCAGGTCGCCCCACTTTCTTTCGCTTGCTTTAGAGCACGCTGGCAGATTGTTATTGACGCTACCTTAGTATCCTCACTATATACCGGTATATCGTGTTGCTCACCCAGCAATTTGAGTTGTTCAATAGCAGCAGGTCGGCGAGTATCAGCAGCTACTAATAAAGGACGCTGCCCTAGATGTTTTAGTTGAACAGCTAGCTTCACCGCCGTACTAGTTTTACCGGAGCCCTGCAATCCTACGAGCAAAACGACCGCTGGTAAGTCAGTAACTGAAGATAAACGGCTGGGCTCCCCACCTAAGATAGCAATTAACTCTTCATTGACAATTTTGATAATCTGCTGGGCTGGTGTTAGGCTGCGCAATACTTCAGAGCCAAGAGCACGCTCTCGTACCCTGGACAAGAATTCCTTGACTACCTTAAAATTTACATCTGCTTCCAAAAGCGCCAGCCGTACCTGACGCAAAGCATCGTCAATGTCTCCTTCACTAAGCTTGCCTTTTCTGCCAAGCTTGTCAAACACAGCGGTCAGCTTTTGGGTCAAGACTTCAAGCATATTAGTCCCGAAGTATTTTAGTCTTAGCTAAATCCCATAGTCAAATCATTTTGCCATGTCCAGAATTTTTCATCTCAAAACCGAGAATCCTATTGCACTTAACCTGTAATCAGCATACTATATAGGTTTAATGGAATATCTTTGGGCACCATGGCGAATAGAATATATACAAAGAGCCTCGGAAAGCGGCTGTATCTTATGCCAAAAACCCCGGGAAAATAACGATGAGGCAAATTTCATCCTTTATCGTGGCCAACACAATTTTATAATCTTGAACGCCTTCCCCTATAATCCCGGGCATTTAATGGTCGCCCCCTATCGGCATATAGCAAATTTACAGGATTTAAGGGATGCAGAAGCAGAGGAACATTTTGACATTATCAAGAAAGGCTTAGAACTTCTAAAAGAGGTAATGGAGCCCATGGGCTTCAATATCGGCTTAAATTTGGGAAAAGTTGCTGGAGCCGGAATAGCTGAGCACATCCATACTCATATAGTCCCCAGGTGGCAAGGAGACACTAACTTCATGCCGGTGTTGTCTGATACCAAAGTCTTATCGGAAGCCTTGATTTCCACATACCAAAAGCTAAGAGCGAAGTTATAAAAATAATTGCCAGCCTACCACATTTCTTGAGGTCATTTAGTAATTCAAAAATACAAAGGGATTTGCCGTGTATTTCATTATTCTCCTGGGGATTGTCAGCCTATTCGGTGACGTAACCTACGAAGGAGCCAGGAGTGTTGCTGGCCCTTACCTGGCTACGCTGGGGGCGAGTCCTGGTGTCGTCAGTTTAGTAGCTGGCATCGGCGAATTCGTTGGTTATGCTCTACGCCTGGCCTCTGGCTACCTCGCCGATCGCACTAAGGCATATTGGCCTTTGACTTTTATCGGTTATGGACTGCTCCTGTCTATTCCCTTGCTGGCATTTGCTGGCTATTGGCAGCTTGCTGCCGTGCTTATCATTTTGGAACGAGTTGGGAAGGCAATAAGAAGTCCGGCAAGAGATACTATGCTTTCTTATGCTGCAAAAGGGGTGGGGAGGGGCTGGGGGTTTGCTGTTCACGAAGCATTGGACCAGGTTGGCGCTATTATTGGTCCTCTCGCTTTTTCCCTTGTTCTTCTTTATCACGACAGCTATCGTGAGGGCTTTACCCTCTTATGGATACCTGCTTTGCTAACCGTGGCTGTTTTAACCATAGCCAGGAGGAAAGTCCCTTCACCGCAGAAACTTGAAGCACCCGGTGAAGCGAACAGACAAGGCGACAAAGGTAAGCTTCCCAGAGTTTTCTGGTTCTACACTATATTTACCTTGCTTTCCGTGGCCGGATTTGTCAATTTCCAGTTAATTTCCTCCCATCTCCATGACCAAGGTATCGTCCCGGATGCTCAAATTCCCATAATTTACGGCATTGCTATGGGCGTGGATGCCCTGGCAGCTCTTCTCGTGGGCAAAACGTACGATAGGATTGGGCTTATATCGCTATTGGCAGTCCCTTTGTTAACCTTGCCTATTCCCTTCCTTGCCTTTTCTCACAGCTACAGCTTGGTGCTAATTGGCATGGCATTATGGGGTGTAGTCATGGGAATCCAGGAAACGATTATGCGTGCTGCCATCGCTGACCTAACATCTGTAGAGAGGAGAGGATTTGCTTATGGAGTATTCAATACAGCGTTGGGAGCCGGCTGGTTATTGGGTGGCGCTCTGATGGGGCTACTCTATGAGCTTTCTATCAACTACTTAATTCTGTTTGCTGTGGTCATGGAGCTCATCTCAATTCCGTTACTCTTCGTGGTCAGAAGAGCAGCTTAGCCTTTTCACCGAAGTGAAAGCTGGAAGGCAATCTCCGGTATCTGAACAGGATTTAAGAAGCGGGGTTATTGGCAGCTCGGCTTCAGGTAGCTTGAGGATAGGAGCCAAGTATCTTGACGAAGGCAGCTTCGCTCTGTAATTCCTTTACAGCTTCCTGGTAAACATTGCCATCTAAGTGACCCTCGAAATCAGCATAAAAAACATACTCCCATGGCTCTTTCCTGCTCGGTCTGGACTCCAGTTTTGTTAAATTTATATTCCTGGTGGCGAAGATACCCAAAATTCTGTATAGAGAGCCAGGTTTATGTTCAGTAGCAAAAACGAGAGAGGTCTTATTTCTCTGCGCGGATTTAGCTTTCTGCTTTGAGATAGCCGCGAATTTGGTGTAGTTATTGGCACTCGTCTCAATTTCCGGTGCCAGAATCTCCAGCCCATAAATATCGGCAGCTCTTTTGCTAGCTATGGCAGCACAGTTTCTCAGTCCTTTCTCTTTTATCATTTTGGCACTGCCCGCGGTATCATAGCCAGACATGATTTCGACATTCAGTTTGCTTAAAAATTCCGCACATTGAGCTATGGCTTGGGGATGGGAGTAAATCGTTGTTATATCCGCTAACTTTTCTCCCGGCAAAGCCATCAGGCAATGGCTTACTCTGAGAATAGTTTCAGCAAATATATTGAGAGGATACGTCAATAACAAATCGTAGGTCTCGTTGATACTGCCAGCTTGAGAGTTCTCCACGGGGACTACCCCAAGTTCAACCTTATCCTGCGTCACAAGTTCAAAAACCTGTTTCAGCCGGGCACACGGCAAATAATCAATATCTACACCAAAAAGCTTTGCCGCAGCATCCTCGCTGAAAGCGCCTCTTTCTCCTTGAAAAGCAACCTTGACCATAAACCTATAGCAAAGTATAGCCTAAACTTCCTTGGAACTTCTACTGTAGCTTGATTAGCTTTTCCAAAAGCGAGGAGAAAGTATCATTAGGACGGTAAACAATTCTAACCGCCCCAACCACATGCAGATAATCAAGATAAACTTGGCTGCGCCAGGAAGGGAGGCATAATTAAAACTGGGACCCACTCCACCTAAACCAGGCCCCACATTCCCCAAAGTAGCAGCTACTGCTGAAATTGCTGTCTCTAAATTAAGTCCCAGGAAACAAAGCACTACTGAAGCTACAATAGCAACAAGAATATAGAGAAAGAGGAAAGAGATTATATCCCGGATTATTCCCTCCTGCAGGGGTTTTTGGTTAAGTTTCACCGGAATCACAGCTTTCGGGAAAATAGCCTTCCTCATCATTACCCCAGTGTGTTTTATCAGGGTTAGAACCCGTACTACTTTTATTGCCCCACCAGTAGAGCCACCACAGGCTCCGATGAACATCAAAGCCAGAAGTACTATTCTGGCACCAGAGTGCCAGGAGCCGAAATCAGCAGTGACAAAGCCTGTGGTAGTCATGATTGAGATTGCCTGAAACATTCCCTCTCGATATGAGTTAAAGCCTTGGGAAACTATTAATAGAAAGATAGCAGCCGCCAGAATAATCAAGTAAAGCCTGAACTCCTCGCCTTTGATTGCTTTCCAGTTTCCTCGTAAAACCTGATAGTGAAGTATGAAGCTCATGCCTGCCAGAAACATAAAGAACATAATAATATACTCAGCTAAGGGGTTAGCATAAGCTCCAATACTTGCCGTGGTGGGGGTAAATCCGCCCGTAGGTATAGTTGAGAAGGAGATGCAAATTGAGTCAAAGAGTGGGAGCCTGGCCAAGAAATAAAGGAGTACTATCTCAGCAGCAGTAAAACCCACATAAATCATCCAGAGAAGCCTTGCAGTGGTTCTGAATCTGGGACGCAGCCTTTCGGGTAATGGTCCGGGAAACTCCCGGTCAAAGAGCTGGGAGCCTCCTACCCCCAGTCTGGGCAAGATAGAAATGAAGAGAAGAATCACCCCCATTCCACCCAACCATTGAGTAAGGCTACGCCATAAGAGAGCGCTCTGGGGTAATTCTTCTACCACCTTTAGTATGGTAGCCCCGGTGGTAGTGAAGCCTGACATGGTCTCGAAAAAGGCATCGAGAAAACCCAACCCCAGAAATAGGTAAGGGAGTGTGCCGAGGAGGGGGATGAGCAGCCAGGTGAAAGCCACTATGGTGAAACCATCGGCACGCTCTATAACCTTGGTGGTTCTAAAACCAAATTCGAGAAGTAGCCCGATAGTTAAAGTGACTAATAGCGAATATAAGAAAATCCGCCAGTCCTCGCCATAGTAAAGAGCGGTTACCAGGGGAACGATATAGGCTAAGGCGAAGTATTTTAGGAATGAACCAATGATGTTTAGGGTTAATCTTACCCTTTGGCGAACCATCTATTCATGAATTCGGTCCCCTTTTTGGCAGATTCCTGATTCACAATGAGGGTCAGCCAATCTTTAGGCTGTATCTCTCTATCCGCACTGAGATATTTTCCCCCTCTTTGTACCACGAGGACCTTTACACCGTTCGGGGTTGCTAGACTGGAAATGGCTTGCCCGACACACTTCATGCCCTCCTCAATCTCTATTTCTAAAATCTCTGCCCCTTCGAAAGAGAGAAAGTCCTTTACATAAGGCTGTGAAATTAGGCGATGGATGTGCCTGGCTGCTACCATGTCCGGGTTAACTTGTAAATTAATCCCAGCCTGCTTGAAGGTTTCTGTATGCTCTGCATCATCTACAATAGAAATCACCGTTTTTGTCCCAATCTCCTTGGCTATCATGCAAAGCATTAAATTCTCCGAGTCATCGCCAGCTGCAGCCACAAAGGCATGGGCATTCTTGAGTCTCGCCTCTTCGAGGGTGGACTTCTGGCTAGCATCTCCTGTGATTACCATGATGTCAGAACCCTCTGCTATTTCAGCACATTTCGCAGAGTCCCGCTCTATAACTAGTACTTCGTTCCCTTCTTTCACAAGGAGTCCCGCCAAATTCTTCCCTATATCGCTTAAGCCTGCTATTACGATATACATTATTTTATCTTCGATACCGAACCAACTTTGTTATCCTTTCAATGAATCAATGAAATGATGATGAAAAAGGAGCTCCAGGTCAGGGAACAACTAAACTTGAAGATTGACTTAGAATGCTAGGCACTCTCCATTCATATTGCTTCACTATCCCACTACTATTAAGCATCGAGCGATTTTAACCCCCCCCACCATGATTGTCAAGTGCCGAGTTTATATGGCGGCAATTTCCTTTTTTAACTCTTGTAGCCAGGTCAGTGATTTAAGCTCTCGCTGCAAAATATATCTTATATATTCGTGCAATACCCGCTCTAGCACCGAGGATAATTCCGGTTTTATTCTGACCCGCCTTGCAGTGGCATAGTCACAGCTTTGCCACAAACGAAGAACCTTCAAAGCTCCCACCGAAAGGGGAAGGGAGGGTTTTAATGAAATTGATTCAATTTGCTCGTAACTGTGATTCTCTTCAGAATTACAATGGGGACACAAGACCCCCCCCTTGCTAAGGCTGAAAAAATTGACTACTGGCTTGAGGGGCGAATCACAGCTAACACATCGGCGCAACTGGGGACGGTAACCAATGTAGTGAAGAAGATGTAGCTCAAAATAACGCAATACAGCCTCGTTGCTGTCCGGCTCGCTCAACTGATTTAAGATATCAAGTAATAAATCGAACAAAGGGCGATCCTCACCACCCTCAACAGTAAATGAATCAATAAGCTCTAAGATGTAAAGGCCACAAGCCATGCGCCATAAATCACTTTTCAAAGCTAGGAAACCATTTATTGTTTGACTTTGGGTAACAATATCGAGATTACGCCCTTTGGCTAGCAACATCAAACTATGCGTCAATGGTTCTACATTGCCACCCAATTTGCTCTTGGGACGGCAAGCTCCCTTAGCTACTGCCCTTAACTTGCCAAATTCCGGGGTATAAATAGTGACAATCTTGTCGAATTCGCCCAGCTTAGTTTGTTTTAAGATGATGCCTTGTGTTTGATAATTCCGAGATGTAGTCACTTTAAGTCCCGAGCTCTAAACACTAAATCCTAAACGAATCCAAATATCTAACCCTAAAATTCAAAGCCTCTATTTTGAGGCTTTAGGATTGCTGTTATCTTTCCTTTTGGTATTATAGCCTCTTCAGCCCGGCACCGTATAATTAAGAGCAGCTAACCGAGTCTTAGCCTGAAACTCTTTTGGACTGCTTTTCAGTGTGGTTCAGTACTAAATTGATGGCATTGGCGGCGGCAGCAAAAGAGAAGTACACAGGCAAACCGGACGAAATAGCATTGCGAATAGCAGCCAGAATAGCCTTAGCCTCTTCGGGAATAATACTGGGTTCAATCACCATAGCTACCGGCTTGGGAAGAAGGTCCTGCTTTATGGGAAACCTGCTCATTAACAAATTTTGTAGCTGGGTTTCTGAAATCCTGGACGTTGTGAATTGACCTGTCCTGATAAACACTACTAGGAAATCCATTCCTTCCCACCTTGATAATATACCGAAGGTTTTGATTACGCCCTCGGTGTTCATCATGGCCTGCGAATAATCCACGGGATTTCGCAAAATATTGCCGGCGATGGGTGTAAACTCCCGTATCTGAGCAACGATCTCCGGGGGAATTGGAGGGATTCTTAGCCCTCTGCTTTCAAACTCGTCGGCGATTAGGACGCTGGCCCCCCCTCCAGCACCGAATAACAACGCGTTCCTCCCTCCGGGGAGCGGCAAGAACATAAGTGTGACCAATACATCGATCATTTCTTCGATGCTGCTGACACTAATGATTCCGAGCTGCTTGCAGAGGGCATCCCAAGTGGCCCGGCTTCCCGCGAGTGCTGCAGTATGACCGGCGACCGCTCGAGCGCCTCCCTCGGTAGCCCCCCCCTTGAGCAATACCAATGTCTTTTCCTTAGTTGCCTCCTCCAGGGCCCTGCGGAATCGCTTCCCATCCTTAATTCCCTCGATGTAAAGGGCTATTATTTTGGTATCTGCATCATTAGCAAGATATTCGAGCAAATCACTTTCATCGATGTCGCATGCGTTACCGTAGCTTATGACCTTGCTGAAGCGAACGCCTCGCAAAGCCGCTTGCCTGACCAAATAGATGGAATTGCCACCACTTTGACTAATGGCTCCTACCGGGCCGCTTTCTTTGGGAAAAGCCGGACTGTAGGATAGGCGTGATTGAGGGCAGTAAATGCCCATACAGTTAGGGCCGAGAATCCTGATCCCCTTCTTGCGGGCGACTTCCGCCAGTTCAGATTCCAGCTTTATTCGCGGTTCCTCACCGGTCTCACTAAAGCCCGCTGTACAGAAGTGAATTGCTCGTACCCCTTTTTCGGCACATTCCTCTACAAGCTTGGGAGCAATCTGGGCATTAACCAAGCCGATTACGTAGTCGATGTTGCCAGGGACATCTTTGAGACTGGTATAAACCTTATGACCTTTTATCTCCCCTCCCTTGGGATTAACGAGATAGAGGGGGCGGTCGAATTCAATTTCGATAAGGCCTTCCAAGAAAGTGCGTGTCCAGTGCCAAGTCGTGGCAGTTGTGATGCCAACAAGGGCGATCGAATTAGGGTGGAAGAGGAAATCCAAGTTATGCTGACGCGTATTTTTCATACTCCTTACTCAGTAATACTTAGTTAGCTCAAGTGGATAGCGAGGCAAGTTCACGGTAAAGAAGCTGCATGGCTATAATGACCTGCGGCTGATAAATCTTAATATCAACTTTCTTGAGATTGCCATGCTGCTTGATATCGTATAAGTGAAGATGCATGGCTACCTCCGCCGAAGTATAGCAAAGAGTTCATGGGTTGTAAATGTTGCTTTGAGCTTGGAGATTTCCTCTGAGCGAGTTACTCGGCAGCTTTTCCCAAAAGTGTATTCGATGGGCTAATTTGATAGGCTAATAAAGATATGGTAAATTATCTAGATTTTGGAAAAACCAAATAATTGCATAATGCTGTTACTGCAACTTAATCGTAACCCAGTCTAAAATTTCTCAATTCGCATCGTAATTAGGAGGCTTGTATTGAAAGAAGAGAGACTGCGAAAATTCGAGTATATTTTCAACCCAAGAACGGTAGCTGTAATAGGAGCTTCCGACAGCGATGGCTTCTCACAGGCTTTAATGGGCACAAAACTCAGAGACAGTCTGTTCTTAGTTAATCCTAAGTATAAAGAACTCCACGGTAAAAGATGCTACGCCAGCATCTTAGATATCGAAGGGGGGATTGACTATGTTGTCATAGCAGTGCCGGCATTGCTTGTCCCAAGAGTATTAGCTGAATGTATAGAAAAAGGCGTAAAAGCGGTCCATGTCTTTACAGCCGGTTTTAGTGAAACCGGAGTAGAAGAAAGGAAGGTTTTAGAGGACAAGGTACAGAAGATAGCCAGAGGTAAAGTTAGCTTAATTGGTCCTAACTGCATGGGAATATGTTGCCCTAAGTCTGGCTTAGCTTTTGTCCCAGGGGTCTTAACCGAGGAAGGTCCGGTTGGGGTGATTTCACAAAGTGGCACCTTCGCCGAGCAATTCTTGTCCATCGGGGAGCTAAGAAATGTAAAGTTTAGTAAGGTTATTAGCTACGGGAATGCCATAGACCTCGACTGTCCCGACTTCTTGGAGTACCTGGCGCATGATTCCGAAACTGAGGTTATAGCTTTATATATAGAGGGGACAAAAAACGGTAAGCGTCTCAAAGCAGCGATGACCGAAGCTGCAAAGCTGAAGCCGGTGCTGGCGCTCAAAGGAGGAGTAACCGAGCATGGCCGCCGGGCAGCATCTTCTCACACAGGCTCATTAGCAGGTTCGCCAGAAATCTGGAGTTCACTTTTCAGACAGGCCGGGGTAATCCAGGTAGAGGACTTCGACGAACTGTTGGATACCACTTTGGCATTGTCCTGTGTGCCACTCCCTTTGGGGAAAGGGACCGCTATGATTACCAACTCCGGTGGTTTTAGCGTGCTTGAAACTGATTTATGTGTAAAAGCAGGGCTGGAAGTCCCTCAATTCACGAAGGAAACGATAGCTGAGTTGCGCAAAATGGTTCCACTAGCGGGAACAAGCATAAATAATCCCCTGGATGCTTGGCCAATATTTTATAACACACCCGGAACAACAGGGACACTTGCAGATGCTATCACAACTCTGTCTCATGATAAGAATATTCATTCAATAGTGTTGCACTTTGATGAAGTGCGTTACCTGCGGCATGTGTTGGGGGAAGCAACTGAAAACTTCCTGAAGGAACTTGTTAAGATTATGATTCAGGGGTGTAGGTATGCTCGAGATGAAATGGGCAAGACCATAGTGATTTGCGTTTCACTCGATGCCTATTCGGAAGATGAGGTAGATAGAAGGTATCACTTGCTGGCTAAAAAGGCTTTTGAACGCGAGCAATTCCCTGTATATCCCGCGCTTGGCGCTGCAATTAAGGCTCTATCCAACTTGTACAGGTACAATGCTCAATATCGCAACTCATAGACTCTGCCACAGCCACCAATCGCTACCTTTGTAGGATATAGTATCCAGGTCTCAAATTTCCTGAGTCGCCAGACAATATCAAACGTAGACCAGTAAAACTCAACTCCCCACAGACGAGGGCTCATAAGCTACTTTTGTAGCATGTGACTTCAGGCCAGCCCCATTTTTTGGGCCACTATCTCCCTGTGGAAGTCAGTATTGCCAAAAGCAATATCTGCGGCCTTGCTTCTACGGTAATAGAAGGGTATGTCGTGGTCATCACTGGTAGCGATTGCCCCGTGTAGTCTCACTGCCCACTTGGCAGTATCCTTGTAGACCTCGTTGATATATGCCTTTGCCATAGAAGCTTCTTTGGCGCAGGGAAGACCCTCCGACTCCATCCAGGCTGCCTCATAAATCAGGTAGCGACTGGTTTCCATCGCTGTCCACATGTCAGCCATCTTGTGTTGAAGTGCCTGGAAAGCGCCTATAGGCCTGTCATATTGAACCCTTTCTTTGGAATATGCCACGGTCGTTTCTACGCAAGTCTCTACGGCACCTAGAGATTCGGCACACTTAGCGATGGCGCCTTTGCGCAACATCATTTCCACAATGGGCCACCCCTCATCTATCTTGCTAAGTATATTTTTCTTGGGCACAGTGACGTTCTGAAAACGCACCTCGCATAGTTTATCTGCAGCGGTGGTAGGCATTACTTCACAGCTTATTCCAGGAATCTTAGAGTCGACAATAAAGAGGGTGATTCCTTTCTCGGGCGAAGTGCCATCCTTTGTCCTTGTGACACAGATGATGTGGTTGGCAACATGGGCCATTTCCACGAAGAGCTTTGTACCGTCTATTACGAAGTCGTCTCCTTTCGGTGTTGCCTTAACGGCGACTCCAGACGCATCGAAGACGCCGTCGCCTTCGAGGAGAGCCGTGGTAAGAATTAGTTCACCTTGGGCTATCTTGGGAAGCAATTCCTTCTTTTGCTCTTCAGTTCCCGCCTCGAGTATGGGGAAAGTGCTAGTTATAGTAGCTATCAATGGTCCAGGAAGAATATTTCTGCCTATCTCCTCCAAGAGAACAACGAGGTCCTGGAAGGTGTAACCTATACCGCCGTACTCTTCAGGTATGATGAGGCCCATCCAGCCCAGCTCAGCCATCTTCCTCCAGACTTCGGAGGAGTACCCTTCCTCACTTTGTTCGAGTTTCCTTACCAGAGTCTTAGGACATTCTGTGGTAAGAAAATCTCGTGCCATTTTCTTCAATATCTCTTGTGTTTCAGTAAATCTAAGGTCCATGATTCCTCCTTATCGAAGCTTGGTTTATCTTATCCTGGGTAAGCCCAGGCCGTACCAGGCGATGATATTCCTTTGTATCTCATTTGTTCCCATGGATACGGTGGTTATGAAATGTTCGTGGAACATCCTCTCCCATACCCCATCTAAAGGAGCCCATCGGGAAGTCTTGACCTGACCGTAGGGACCTAGAATGTCCGTAGCCAGAAAAGCAAAACGCTCACCCAGTTCACTGAAGAAAATTTTTCCTGCCGAGGCATCCATCAGGGACATTTCGTTTCTATTTTGCAGATCAGCGACACGGTATGCCAGGGCGCGGGCTGCCTCTAATTCGCAGGCTAGCTCAGCCAGCCGGTTACGGACAAGCGGGTCCTTGGCCAGTGGCTGTCCATGCCGTTTGGTTTTATTGCAGAATTCCACCAGGTCTTCTAGCCCACGGATCATGCTCATGATTTCATTTATGCCGGACCTCTCGAAACCAGCCAGAAGGTTAACAACAGCCCAGCCTTCGTGTTCCTGGCCGACAATATTCTTGGCTGGCACGTGAACATCATCCAAATAAACCTCGCAATAAGGGGCATGGCCATCCAGGTATGGGATTGGCCTTATTGTGATCCCTGGCGTCTTCATATCGAGGAGAATGAAGGTCATGTTGTGATGCTTTCGGGCAGCCGGGTCTGTCTTGAATACGCCAAAGCCCCAATCAGCTTTGTGAGCACCGGTGTTCCAGGTTTTCTGCCCATTTATGATATACTCGTCGCCCTTTTTTATTGCTGTTGCGCTCAGAGAGGCTAGGTCTGAGCCAGCATTGGGCTCGCTCCATAGCTCACACCACATAACCTCTCCCCGGGCAATAGGTGGCAGGAATTCTCTCTTTATTTCTTCACTTGCAGCCTGCAACAAGGTTGGGGCAAGCATTTGCACTCCAAAAATATCTACTCCGGGAATGCCATAGTATCCTCTGGCTTCAGCAAAGAGGACGCGGTCCATCATGTCTCCTTTGCCATCATATTCTGGTGGCCAGCCAAGGGCAAGCCATCCCTTTTTGGCAAATTCTTTGGCACAATATAGGTTGTATTCCCAAGCCTCATCATATTCATAGATGGTCTCAAATCCCAGAAAGCTTGGCGGCTTCTTTTTTTCGAGTTCTTTACATATATCATAGAACTCTTGTTTGCGAACTTTTTGTTCATCTGTAAGCGCAAGGTCCATATATATCTGTACCTCCTTTGAGTTTGAAAATATTATGACAATGCCTCTCGATTTTGCGCCTTATTTTAGATTGTATGGGAAAAATTGTCAAAGGTCTGTTGTGGTATGAACCCGGAGCAAAAATTTAAACGGAAAAAGGTTCTACCACTAGAGCCAGGAGCCCAAAAATGGCATCACAACCCTGCTGTGACTTATAAAGGATTACGTTTGCTGAAGGCAGAAACTGCTCTCAGGGATTAGAAATCACTTTCGCAAGGAATTACCAGCCTACCCGAAGAGCGTGACC
>Ga0068714_10002582_pt1 | contig 23003 bp, 19 predicted proteins | sample MTBNYHSulfiMetaG_FD_62988 | JGI IMG/M metagenome (GOLD analysis project Ga0068714, IMG submission 62988) | Enrichment culture microbial communities from rom New York Harbor, USA that are MTBE-degrading - MTBE-NYH (New York Harbor Sulfidogenic)... | ecosystem: Environmental > Aquatic > Marine >... | reverse complement strand
GTCGGAGCTACCGAAAAAGATCGAGTGATGTTCAATTTTGTGAGTGAAAAGCAAGAATAACCAGACCTGGCTTCGGGTTTCTGATTTCCTTTTTATGAGCGCGTAGGAAAAAATGGTAAAGCAAATCATGATGCGGATAAGCAATTTACATTTAGCGTTCGGAAAAATTCAATGCCTTTCAGGGATCAACTTTGACGTTTACGAGAAAGAGGTGTTGGCCATCATTGGGCCAAATGGTGCGGGCAAGACAGCCCTACTTAATTGCATAAGCGGGTTCTATCGTCCTCAAGAAGGAGAGATCCTTTTCGAAAGGAAGGACTTAACCCGGCTTCCTTCGCATCAGATTGCAAGCCTCGGGATAGCCCGCACATTTCAGAATCTGGCAGATTATGCAGGTGCTTCCACCATTGATAATATCCTTGCAGGAAGGCATTTTCACACAAAAGAGAACATCCTGGCCCAAGCAGTTTGGCTTGGGCCGGCGATGAAGGAGGAGATCAGGCAACGTCGGATTATCGAAGAGATCATGGAATTTTTAGAGATACAACCTTACCGATACGCTATCGTGGGGAGCCTCCCTTACGGATTGAGGAAAAGAATCGAATTGGGAAGGGCCCTGGCTATGGAACCCAAGCTATTGATGCTGGATGAACCCACTGCAGGAATGAATCTGCAGGAGAAAGAGGATATTGTCCGGTTCGTTTTGGATACCCATGAACTTCGAAAAATCCCAATCATTCTGATAGAACATGACATGAGTCTGGTCATGGATATTGCCCAAAGAATTATTGTATTGGACCTTGGACAAAAGATTGCCGAAGGACCTCCTGACGAAATAAAAGGGAACCCAGCAGTTATTAAGGCTTATCTCGGGGAATAGAGTAAAGCTATGATGGATCAAAGCGAAGCGATGGGAAAAGGAATGATTCCTGCACCTTTGGAACAGAGGCAAGATCAACTCGATACGGCACTTAAAATTTTATACCGAAATCTTCTTCAATATGGCAATAGGATTGCCATGCGTAAGAAGAAGTTTGGGATATGGCAAGAGTATACCTGGAAAGAGGTTTATGAGCATGTAGAAAGAATTTGTTGGGGATTCTACTCGCTGGGATCAAAGAGAGGCGAGCGGGTCATCATTATCGGGAATAATGACCCAGAATTGGTTTGGTTACAATGGGGTGCTCAATCTGCCGAGCTGATTGTGAGCTGCCTGTACGTTGACTATCTTCCAAATGAGGTCAAATATTTTATTAACGATTTAGAACCAAGGTTTATGATCTGTGAAGATCAGGAGCAAGTCGATAAGGTAATCCATATTAAAGAGGAATGCCCAAGCATTCAGAAGGTGATCTATTGGGATTCTAAAGGACTCTGGTCTTATCAAGAGCCCTATCTTTTGAGTATGGGAGAGTTGGAAGCCTTAGGAAAAGATTACGGAAGGGAGTATCCAAATCTTGTAAAGGAGAATGTCAGAAAAATCAAAGAGGATGATGTCGCCGTGGTCATCTATACTTCAGGAACCACGGGCACTCCGAAAGGAAACATGCAGACGTTTGCATCCCTCTTAGAGTATGGGAAAGACGGCTGTTCCCCTCTTGGACTTCAACCGTGGGATGAATATCTTTCTTATGCCTCACCAGCATGGGTTGAGCAGGTGGTGGGGCTTTCCTTCTGTCCGATCTATCCTCTCATCATGTCCTTCGCTGAAGAGCCTGAGACGGTGATGAGTGATTTGAGAGATATTGGCCCTCACTTTATCGGGTTTACAGGTCGGCAGTGGGAAGATTTAGCCCGGAAGATAAGGGTAGGAATAGAGGAGACTTCCTTTTGGAAGAGGTTCCTCTTCAACCAAGCGATAAAGGTCGCATTTAAGAGGCTGAGCTACATAGAAAATAGAAAACCTATTCCCCTACTTTTTAAGATAATTCATGAACTGATGGATTTTTTCGTTTTACGTAAAGTAAGGGACTATTTCGGAGTAAACCGGGCACGCGCTTGTATGACGGGAGGCATCCTTACCTCTCCGGACCTCCCAAGATATTTTAAAGCTCTTGGCGTCCCACTATTTAATCAATATGGAAGTGTCGAGGCTGGGATGCTTACAGCTACTCATCCTTTAGATACCGCTTACTCCTCCATAGGGAAAGTCAGTCCGGGAAAAGAAATAAAAATAGTCGATGGTGAAATTTGTGCCCGAGTGGGGAAAGAACGGCCTGGATATTGGAATCACCCTGGACTCTGGGAAGAAAAAGCCAAAGAGGGATGGTATGGAACAGGAGATGCTGGTTGGATAGATGACAAAGGATATTTATATTACATCGATAGAATCTCAGAGATGGCTTCTCTCAGGAGCGGTTATCGTTTTAGCCCACAGATGATTGAAACCCGATTGCGGTTTAATCCTTATACTAAAGACGCGGTCGTATTTGGTGAAGGGGAGGATTTTGTAGTGGCCATCCTCGGTTGCGATTTTGACATGGTAGGAAGATGGGCAGAATCAAAGCACATCCCCTTTACAACGCTCGTTGAACTTTCCCAATTGCCGCCCGTATTGGAACTTTTAAGCGAGCAGATTCGTAAAATCAATGATTCCGTCCCACCCCAAAGTCGGATCAAGAAGTTCATCAGCCTCCACAAGGAATTTGATCCTGATGAGGCGGAGCTTACCCGGAGTCGGAAGCTAAAACGAACAGAACTCACTAAGAAATACCATGAATTGTTGGAAGCGATGTACGGAAACAGAGAAGATGTGCGTATGGAGACAGAGGTAACCTATAAGGATGGCAGAAAAGCGAAGATCACCTGTTTATTAAAAGTGACCCAAGTGCTTGAAGGTCATGACTAAAAACGATTTTGATGAGGAAGGATAGGGCTTCTTCTTATGCTCAAACTCATTAACGTTGAAGCAAAGTATCATGAAGTGATTCTGGTGCTCAGGGGAGTCAGCTTTGAAGTCCCAAAAGGGCATATGGTCAGTATCCTTGGAGCCAATGGTGCAGGAAAGACGACCATACTCAGAGCCATTTCGGGAACCCTTCTTCGTGAAGACGGAAAAGTTACCGATGGTTCAATAGAGTTTGATGGAAGGCGAATTGACAGGTTAGAGCCTTTTTCCATAGCCGAAGGAGGTATTCTCCATGTGATGGAGGGAAGAAGAATATTCTCTCACCTGAGTGTGGAAGAAAATTTGTTGACAGGGGCTATCATGCATCGGAATGTCCGATCAAAAAAATTTTTGGAAGAAATTTATGCCTATTTTCCCCTTCTGCGTTCGGTTCAAAAAAGGGTGGCCGGGTACCTCTCTGGCGGGGAACAGCAGATGGTAGTGATTGGACGGGCACTGATGAGCAGACCCCGACTCCTTCTGCTTGATGAACCCTCATTGGGTCTGGCTCCTCTAATTTTAAAGGAGATCTTTGAGATTTTAAAGAATATCAACCGTCGTGAAGGGATCAGCATGCTCGTCGTGGAGCAGAATGCAAAAATTGCACTCGACTCCACCCATTATGGGTATGTCCTGGAAAACGGGCGGATTGTATTGGATGCCCCTTCAAATAAATTGAAGGAGAACGAAGACATTAAAGAGTTTTACTTAGGGCTTTCAGAACTGGGGACAAGAAAGAGCTACAGAGACTTTAAACATTATTCAAGACGGAAAAGGTGGTTATAAATGGAAAAACTAATAAGTTATATTATCGTCGGCTTAGCCAATGGCTGCATCTACTCGTTGGTGGCGATTGGATTTGTCATTATTTTTAAATCATCGGGCATCATCAACTTTTCTCATGGTGCAATCGTGCTCCTCAGTGCTTACATTTATTATCTCTTTTCCTTTCAATTTGGTCTACCCCTGGGGGTTGCCATTTTGTTCACGTTAGCCTTTGGTGCCCTGCTGGGATTTAGTATTGAGCGTGTGCTACTGGATCGTTTAATTGGCCAATCTGTCCTGATGATCATTACCCTGACATTGGCCATTACTGAGTTATTTAGAGGGGTGATGCATCTGGGATGGGGAAACGATATCCTGAGTGCCCCTCCTTTATTCCCCAAAGGCAATATTCACCTATTGAAGATTGTCACGTTGGATTATTCGCGGGTGGCTTTTCTGATCCTCACCTTTCTTCTCATCGTGGTTTTTGCCATTCTCTATAATAAAACGACGATCGGCCTGGCTATGAAGGCGACCTCAGATGACACCGTTGCCGCTGAAAGCGTTGGGATAAAAATACGCAAAGTTTTTGCGGCCACATGGGTGATCAGTTGTTTGACAGCCGCCATTGGAGGTATTTTAGTTACCAATGTGATGGGCATCCATTTTCAGGTGGCGGAGATAGGCTTTAAAGCAATGGTCGTCGCTTTGGTGGGGGGGATGGAGTCTCTGCCAGGGATGATTGTGATTGGTCCACTGATGGGGATCATTGAATTTTTGGCTTCAGGGTATCTCGACGAGCACGTAGGGGGAGGGATGAGAGACTTGGCCCCATTTATCATCCTCCTCTTCGTTTTAATGGTGAAGCCATACGGGATTTTTGGATGGAAAAGAATTGAGAGGGTGTAAAAGATGTGGCGACCGAGTGGATTATTTCATGTCAATTATAAACAAGAAATTACCTTTCTGCAGACTCCCTTCCAGAAGGTCATGTGGACGCTGGGTTTGTTGGTAGCCTTTTGTTTACCTTACATCATCCCTTTGGGCTTTTTGGATTTTTTCATCAGGAGTTGGATTACGATTACCGCAGTCTTAGGGCTAACGATTCTCACCGGCCTTTGCGGGCAAGTATCTCTCGGCCATACGGCATTTATGGCGGTAGGGGCTTTTGTGGGTGCTGTCCTGTTAAATAAAGGGGTTCCTTTGATTCCTGTTATAATCCTGGCAGGGCTATCCGGTGGTGTGGTTGGATTAATCTTCGGATTACCTGCCCTTCGGATCAAAGGGTTCTACCTCGCCTTTGCTACCTTGGCGGCCTTTTATATCATTCAATTTGCTTTGGTCCATTATTTCGGCGGTGATAAGGGATATGAGGTTTCTTCTCCAAGCCTATTAGGATTCAGCTTTAATTCCGATATTCGAATCTATTATCTCATCGTAGCCACTTGTTTTTTAATGACCTATTTCACTAAAAATATTACTCGATGTAAATGGGGCAGGGCCTTTATAGCCATACGGGATCACGATATTGCAGCCAATACCTTAGGGGTGAATGTCTATTTTTATAAACTCATGGCCTTCTTCATAGGTTGTTTCTACGCTGGTGTAGCAGGCGTTTTGTTGTCTATTTACATGGGTTGGGCGTCTGTTGATCACTATAACCTTTCCAAATGCATATGGTTCTTAGGGATGATTGTTGTGGGAGGCATGCATTCGATCACCGGTGCTTACATGGGTGTCTTCTTCATTCTGGGAATTGAGGAAATAGGGATGATTCTGGCGCCCAAGATGGCCGAACTCTTTCCTCAATTGGGGGGGACCATTATCGGGGCCATTCCAGTAATCTTTGTAGGTGTGGTTTTGATTCTTTTCATTCTATTCGAACCAAGAGGGCTGGTTCACAGATGGGAGATCATCAAGACGTCCGTCCGGCTTTTTCCATTCAGCCATTAAATCAATATCGAGGGGATTATGGGACTCTATGACTATACCCTTTACAACGTCTTCAAACGGAATGCCAGGGCGGATGGGAATCGTCTGGCCTTCATATCCGGAGAAGAGAAAGTGACCTATCGAGAGGTTTTGAAAAAGGTAGACCGGTTAGCCTTTGGACTCTCAAGAATTGGGTTAAGGAAAGGTGATCGCATTGGCGTTTTGGCACAGAACAGCCTTGAATATGTTTACCTTTATGGGGCTGCAGCAAAGCTCGGAGCCATCATGCTTCCCATGAACTGGCGCCTGAGTCCCCAAGAGGTTGAATACATCCTTTCCGATGGGTCTCCAAAAGTGATCTTCGCCGGATTGGAATTTCAACCCATGATCTCCCCGTACCTCTCTAAATATCGCTTCATTGAAAAGTGTTATAACATGAGTGAACCCACTAAAGGTTTTTTGCCCTTTAATGATTTAATGGAGATGAATGGCACAAGTGCGGATACGAATGTGAGTGCGGATGATCCCTATGCTATTATTTATACAGCCGCCATTTATGGAAAGCCGCGGGGAGCCACACTCTCTCATGAAGGCATTCTTAACGCAAACCTGCAATTTATGTATCGCTGGTGTTTGACAGAAAAGGATGGGCATATTCTCGCATTACCCCTGTATCACAATTTCAGTCTAGTCATCATGTTAACTGTGATGCAAGCCAGAGGGCTAAACATCATCATCCCAAAGTTTGATGTCGATCTCGTTCTTAAACACATTCAAGAAGATAAAGTCACCCTTCTTTGCGAATTTCCTCCAATGCTTTCGTCTTTATTAGATAAATCTCAAACGGGACACCATGATCTTTCGAGCCTTAGAATTATCTTGGGCATAGAACCACCGGAGATAGCAAAAAAAGCGGAAGAGATGACCGGAGCGACATTTTGGGCAGGATATGCCCAAACCGAAACCACAGGGTTCATCGCCTTGTCTCCCTATTTCGAGAGGCTTGGCTCGGCCGGTAAGCCTCTTTTTTCGGCAGAGGTTGAACTCGTGGACGAGTGGGGAAAATTTGTGATGACGGGAGAGGTGGGAGAGATAGTGATTCGTGGACCAATGGTTTTTAAAGGCTACTGGAACTTAGAAAAAGACAATGAATATACATTTCGTGAGGGATGGCATCATACGGGGGACCTTGGCCATTTCGATGAAGACGGTTACCTCTGGTATCGGGGTCGAAAAGCCGAGAAAGAACTCATTAAACCAGGCGGTGAAAATGTCTACCCTACAGAGGTGGAGAAGGTGATCTTGGAACATCCTCTGGTTTTGGAAGTTTCGGTGATTGGAGTACCTGACGAGCAGTGGGGTGAGGCGATTAAAGCGATATGTGTATTAAAAGGAGAAGGGAAACTGACTGAAAATGAATTGATCGATTTTGTGGCATCTCGAATCGCCCGGTATAAAAAACCTAAATACATTACCTTTGTGCAGAATCTACCAAAAACGAAGGATGGATTGATTGATAGAGAAAAGGTCAAAGCAATTTATGGTAACATTTAACCCTTTCTATCCTCAACTAAAACAATCGATATTCGATTCCTCAAATATGCCAGTTGAAATGTAATGAAGGGAAGAAATGGAATTCAAGTTTTCAAAGAAAGAAGAATTATTACAATGGGCCGTCAATGATTTTGCCCAAAGAGAGCTTGCCACGAATAAATTGGACACGTTGGACCACATTCCGGAAGAGATAATAAGAAAGATAGGAGAATTAGGTTTTTTCAGTATGAGGATTCCTGAAAAATATGGAGGGAAACCAACAACATGGGTGATGATTGGAATCCTCGCTGAGGAGATGGCAAAAGCAAACATATCGATTGCCAACCTGATCATGGTATCTTATGGAGTTAGCATTTCCCTTTCCACAAACGGAACGGAAGAAGCCAAAGAAGAATGGCTTTCTAAATTAGCAAAGGGTGAAAAATTAGGATGTATCTCGATGACAGAGCCGGATAGCGGATCCGATGTCTCTTCGATCCAGACGAAAGCGATTAGGAAGGATGATATTTACCTACTTAGTGGCGAAAAGAGCATGGTGAGTTTTGGCTCCCAAGTGGATGTAGCCCTCCTTTTTGCCAGGACCAGCATTGAAAAAGAATCAAATGGAGTCACCGCCTTCCTTGTCCCCCTGAACCTTCCTGGCGTCACTAAACTCCCCATAATTGGTATGGGTCTGCTCCCTTCAAGACCAGCTTCGCTCGTTCTTAATGGAGTGTCTATCCCGGTCGAATATCGGATTGGTCAGGAAGGGGAAGGACTTCATATCAACAGAAGCATGGGTCTTTTCAGTGATCTGAGTCGTGTTCTTTCAGGCCTCATTTCGCTTGGTTTAGCGCAAACCGCGATGAAATCTGCAATTGCTTATGGAAAAAAACGTTTTGCTTTTGGGCGCCCAATTGTTCAGTTTGAAGCTATTTCCGAAAAGATTGCTGAGGATGCTACCTTAATTGAGGCAGGACGATGGCTTTGTTACAAGGCTCTATGGCTAAAGGACCAGAACTTGCCCAGTACGAAAGAGGCTGCTATGTGCGGATGGTGGTGTCCCAAGGTTGCCTTTCAGGCAATTGAAGATGCCCTCCTCATCCACGGACATTCGGGTTATAGCGAGGACCTTCCTTTCCAACAAATGCTGAGGGATGTAACGGCCTTTGAAATGATGGCAGGAACCGAAGAGATTTTAAAATTGACAGTCGCTCAAATTGTGATAGGAAAAGCCGCTCTCCCTGTAAATCTGACTGATCATTTTGATTAAGTTTCAGTCACACCCGTTCATAAAGGGAAATTGGGGAATTTAAAAGGAAAGACACTCAATGGTATTTTTTACAGAAGTCCAGGAAAGATTTCGTCGTACAGTGCACGATTTTGCACACAGGGAACTATGCTCCGGTGCCCAAGAAAGGGCGAAATCGGAGCAGACCAGTCCTGAGGTCATCCGAAAACTCGGCGATGCAGGCCTTTTGAGGTTAGTCACTCCAGAGAAGTATGGCGGTAAACCCGTGGATTGCGTATCCATAGGAATCGTATTTGAAGAGATCTGCGGGGTTGATTTTTCTCCCATGTCCTTGATGTTGAGCCACGTCGTGATTCCTCTGATGATGGAATGGGCACGTGAGGATCTGAGAAGAGAGTGGCTCCCCATCCTGGGCAGAGGAGAAAAATTGGCATGCTTCGGAAATACAGAGCCTGATTGTGGTTCAGATGCCGGGGCTATTAAGACTTACGCCGTCCGGGATGGCGATTTTTATGTCCTCAATGGCGAGAAGACCTCTATCAGTGCAGGGATGCAGGCAGACATCATTATTTTAACCGCTAAGACCAACGTGAAGGCTGGAGTAAAAGGAATTACTTGCTTTTTTATCCCCCTTGATCTTCCAGGGGTGAATAGGTCTCGGTTTAAAGATATGGGATCCATCCCATCAGGTCGAGCGTCTATCACATTAAATAAGGTTAAAATTCCACTTAAGTTCCGAGTTGGAGAAGAAGGTGAGGGATTCACCAAAATTATGAATGGATTTGATTTTGCACGTGTTTTAGTCATTTTGGCGGGGATAGGAATGGCCCAAAATTCCCTTGCTGAGGTAACTGAATATGTCAAGAAAAGAATAGTTTTTAACAACCCCATAAGTCGGTTCGAAGGTGTCTCCTTTAAAATAGCCGAGGATGCGACTCTCCTTGAGGCTTCGAGGTTACTCTGCTACCAGACCTTAAAGATGAGGGATGAGGGGCTACGGCACAATAAGGAGGCGGCGATGGCAAAGTGGTTCGGTGCCCAGGCCGTCGTTCGGGTCATGCATGACATCCTAATGATTTTTGGATGGAAAGGATATAGTGAAGAGATGCCGATTGAACAACGATTTAGAGATGCCATTGGTCTAAAGATAGGGGACGGAACCTCCGAGATCATGAAACTTATTATCGCTCGGGAAATTTTAAGTGGAACATTCGGACCAACAATGTGAACACACACAAAGGATCTTAAGAGTAATAAAACGTATTCAAAAATTTCAAATTAAATATCAGCAATCATAGAAAGCAAACTTTCCCCCTTTACTATAAAATAAATGTATTCCGTCCTTCGTTCGCAAGACGACAAGAGAAAGTTCGAAGCGCCATAGACCTATTAAATTCAATATTAGGGTTTAAAAAATTGAGTTTTACAAAATCTTGAGGTTAAAATATAGTTAATGATAGAAGAGATTAAAAAAAATTTTTATAAAGTTAAGATTCCAATTCCATGGAGCCCCTTAAAAACAGTCAACTCCTATATAGTAAAATCTTCCTCGAGGAATCTGATTATCGATACGGGTTGGAATAGAGAAGAATGTATGAATGCAATGATGGCAGTCTTGAGTGAACTAAAAGTGGATTTAAAGAAAACTGATTTTTTCATTACGCATTTACATGCAGATCACATCGGACTTATTTGGAACCTTGCAACGAAAACTTCAACTGTATATTTTAATCAACCCGATGCGATCCTGGTAGAATCTGATAGAGGCATGGATAATTTTATTAATTTTGCTCGAAAAAATGGTTTTCCAGAAAATGAACTGGAGGTAGTTCATGGTAGTGACCCTGGTTACAAATATGGGATAAAGGGTCCCCTCCCTTTTAGTATTTTGAGGGAGGGTGACACAATTGGGGTAGGGGACTACTTATTTCAGTGCGTTGAGACTCCTGGTCATACCCCAGGCCATATGTGCCTTTATGAACCTTATGAGAAACTATTTTTAGCCGGAGATAATATTCTCAATGACATAACTCCAAATATACAGTTGTTGTCTGATGAAAGGAATCCCTTGGAGGAATATTTAGGAAGTTTGAACAAAATTTCCAATTTTGACGTAAAGCTTATATTGCCAGGGCATAGAGATATTTTTTCAAACTTCAAAGAAAGAATCGAAGAATTAAAGAACCACCATCAGAATAGGCTCAGTGAGGTTTTGATCATTTTAGAGGGTAAAGATAAGAATTCTTATGAAGTAGCTTCTCAGATGAGTTGGGATATCGCAATTGAATGTCGCTCGTGGGATAAATTCCCTGTTTTACAAAAATGGTTTGCAACAAGTGAAGCAATAGCTCATTTGAAATACCTTGAAGAGCAGGGGTTTATACGAAGGCAAGAACGAGGGCAGAATATAGTTTTTACGTTGAATACAGATTACAGCGGTACTAAGGAGCTGTGACATAGTGGTTGATACCCACTGGAAAAAGTTCAGGATCATCAAAAGTATTGTATTAGGGTAAATATTATACAGACCCTCTTTGAAAATACCTCGTTAAACTTGACTCTTAACGCCAGGGAAATATTTTCCAGAATAACTTAGATGGTTCATCTTGAGGAGTACTTCCCAGGTAAAAGTATAAAAGTTTGAAGAAGCTAAAATATTTACTTTTTATTTTTGAGGAAAAATTTTTAACGGATAGACCCATTTATCCGACAGTGGAAGGTAGGAAAACGGCAATTAGGTGTACTAAAGTGTAACCATTTAAACCGAAAGTAATCCAAATTAACCCAAGCTAATCTAATTAGACCACTGTAGATGCTTGATTTATAAATACTTAAAAATCATGGGAAATTGCCTGATGGTTGGGTATTGACCTAAAACCCAGCGAGCTTCAACCTATCCTTCTTATCTTCACATTTAAAAATTGACCTTTCCGAAAAAATGTGGCATTCCCTATCACTCTTTTTTAAATCGCCGATCATTTCTCACTCTTCGTAAAATCACTATTCTTGGAAAATGTAGATATCTGCTATCTATCGGCTATTTTCCATACCTCGAAAAAGTTGCGATATGATCTTCACATATTCACCCCAATAGAATACAGAATTTCAATTATTCCAAGAGCCTTATTCCCGCTTTGGCTCAGTAATTGTTGATTCTTGGGCTTTGGAATATCTGGAGATAAGCAGGTGGACTCTTCAGTCAAGATTTCATTTTAATGAGGGGCACATTATTTATTTTGATAGCGTTCTTCAAACATCGGAGTTTTTTTTGTAACTCTTCCTAAGGCTTCAGGGGGGATGAATTCGACCTTTGATCGAACGCGATAGAGTTGATACATTCTCTCTTCGATCTCCTTGGCCAAATCAGGCAATTGACTTTGTTCCACACCTGGGCCGTGTTCCATTTTTATTTTTAAGGGAGGAGAGATATTGGGAGGAGGTTCTGTCAGGACGATCCGCATCGCTCCAGTGACTCTCGGGATGAAGGATGTCACCACATCCCGGACAGCGATGGGGAAGACTCCGACACCTTCAACAAATAAACGATCGCTCAATCTCCCGATGTGTTTGATGCGATTTCCGGGTCCCGGATATCCACACACACAGGGCTTTGTAAAAACCTGAATTACATCTCCGAGCTTATATTTTATCAGAGGCAATCCTTCTCGATCGAGGGATGTAATCAATCCCTCCCCAATAGCACCTTCCTTAACTTCGATCGGCTTTTTTGTATCTGGATCGATCAAATCGTCTGACCAGATACTTAAATCCAATGCCACCTCGTGAAGCCCCCGGTATTCGTTCGCCGTGCATGAGCTGGAGAATCCTTCGCTATTGATCATCAAATAATCATTCCATTTACCCCCAAAAGCCTCTTCCATCCTTTTTCGGATCGAAGGAATAGCCACCCCCGGCTCACCACTCAGCAGAAGTTTACTGATCCCAAGTTCTGAGACAGGTTTCCCTGTTAATTTGGGATAGGTTTCGATGAATGTCTCTGCAAAAGAAGGAGTGGACATCAGAACATTGGGTCGAGTTATCTTGGCATATTCCACGATTTTTTCTACAGGGGTTTCAGCGCCAAGATCTAAGCAAAGCACACCCATACCTTGAAGTGGCTCTTTAATGATACTGCCTGCCCATCCACCACTGAGTGGAAAACAGAAGAGGACTCGATCTCCAGACCTGAGCCCAGTTAACCAGTAGCCACGGGCTGATCCTTCATTCCATCGATCATAATCGTGTTGGGTAAAGGAATAACTGAAGGTGGGAAGGCCGGTTGTCCCACCTGTTGTTTTGGCCATGACGATCTTTTCCGGGGAACAGCACAGATGAACCCCGAACGGGTGACCAAAACGTTCGATCGATTCCTGTTGACTCTTTCTTTCTTCTCCCTTGTCCATCAAGGGCGGGATCTTCCTGAAATCTTCCCATGTCTTTATATCCCCAGGCAAGAAACCCACCTCGTCAAACTTTTTCCTGTAAAATTCAGAATGGATATAGCAGTATTTGAGCTGTTTCCGTAATCTTCTGAGGCGGACCCTTTCGACTTGTTCCCGGTCAAGGGTCTCCATTTTTTCATTCCAGACCTTCTTCTCAGACATCTTTTCTCCCCTTTTCGATTCGTTTCAAACCCTTTTCAAAACAGAAGGCGAGGATCATTTCTCTTAGAATAACTGAGGCAGTAATCGAGGAGATTTGAGTCGGATCATAATCCGGTGTCAGCTCCACGATATCAAATCCAATCACATGGAGAGACTGCAGTTTTTTAAGGAGGGAGATAAATAGCTGGAAGGTGATACCTCCAGGCTCCGGTGTTCCAACCCCCGGAAGAAGACTTGGATCGATCACATCGAGATCGAGGGTGATGTAGACAGGCTTATTCCTGAGATGCTTGATCATTGAGCTCAGAGAACCCGGATCAAGGGGGACCATGAATTTCATCTTTCTGGCTAATTTAAACTCCTCCTCTGTTCCAGATCGGATTCCAATTTGAAACAATTTGCCCTCACCTAAGCGATCGAGCACCCTTTTCATCACGGTACTATGGCAAAGGGATTCGCCCAGATATTCTTCTCTTAAATCCGTGTGGGCGTCAATGTGAACAATGTGAAGTGAAGAGTAAAATGAAAGGATTTCTTCTATAATGGGAAGGGAGATCAGATGATCTCCTCCCAGGAGGATGGGAATTTTTTTTTCAGAAAGGATACTGCCAAGCGCCTTCCGAATTAAACCCAGAGATATTTTTTTCTCTCCTAAAGGTAATTCCAGGTCTCCCATATCGTGGATAGAATACTGAATCAAGTCTCTTTGAAAATAGGGGCTGAAGGTTTCAATTCCCCACGAAGCTCTCCGTATTGCCGATGGCCCGAAACGGGCACCCGGACGAAAAGAGGCTGATCCATCATAGGGGCACCCGAGAATCACTCCACTGCTTTTTTCAAAGGAGGACTTCGCTGAGATGAAGTTAGTTTCTATAAAAGGTAGTTTCAATTTATCTATTCCTTGACAAAATTTTAGTAGGGAGAAAGCCCCTCGATGAATCTTTTGGTTTTAGTATTGAGTTGTAAATTCCGGTCTTTTGGGATCAAAATGGAGAAGGGGATCGCATCAACTCATTCTCCCCAAAGGACGACAGCCGCAAGGGTGGCCCCGACCCTTTTCACCCGATATTCACTAACGACCGTTTGAAGGTCTTTGATCTTCCACCCTCGAAGCTTCATTCCCTCGATGGCCATATTCCGGACAGTTTCCTCAATCTTGAGTCGCTCTCCTTTGGCCGAATATTCCATGATCAACCCGTTCTGATTTTCATCCTCTGGAAGAGCTACAGCGACGCCGGCTGAAATGATCTCTCCGGGTACATCGCTGGTCAAGGCGGCATAAGCTGCCGGAACCAAGGCCCCCGGAGGGAGAGCGACGGGTGCAATCCGTTTGCAGTGGGGTGGGACGATGCTTGACATCTTGATGATGTTCGTATTCCCGATACCCGCCTGGAGGAGGGCTCCGTCAAAGGCATTCAGAGGTGTGTAGCCATCCGAGGTTCCAGAAACCAGAAAGTATTGCGTCGGAGTTTTAAAGATCATGGCGCTTCTCCATCTGGGATTTGTGGTACGTTTCCTTTCCTAAAACATCGATCTCGGTAATTCTAAAAAGAAGGGGGTGAGCTGATCCACAGGATCACCGCCTCTTTCGAACTGATGTTATGGAGCCAATGCTCCTTTTCTGCCGAAAGGTAAAAGCATTCTCCTTTTTTAAGCTTCAGAATCTCTCTTCCAAAACGAAGGTTGATCCTTCCCCGGAGGACCAACCCGAACTCTTCCCCTTCATGCGCCTTCTCTTTCGGCGTCGACTCCCCTTTCTTAAGGGTCAAGAGGATGGGTTCCAACCGCCGGTTCGTTGACCCAGGGACTAAAAGCTCAAATTTCTCGATCTTTTCTTTATCAATTGCTACCCGGTCCTTCTTCCGGTAGATAATCTTCTCCTCCGAACCCTCCCGGAAGAAATCCGAGATATTTTCATCCAAGGCCTCCAGAATTTGGGCGAGGCTGTCCAGGGAGATGGATGTCAAATCGCGCTCAATCTGTGAGATGAACCCCTTGGTCAGGTTGGCCCGTTCCGCCAGTTCCTCCTGGGTCAGGTTGCTCGATTGCCTCAAATTCCGAATGCGTTCTCCAATCTTCATAAAACCGTCAAGAATGGTATAAAAAGAATTTTGTTTAGTAATATGTAAGACATTATAAAAAGAATTAAGTTTAATAAACTAAACTCCCAAAATTATAACGTCCCTTTTTAATTTGTCAAGACTTTTTTTCATTTTTAGAAACGTTTTTTTAGGAACCTTTATCCCCCCACAGATTCTTTGTTAAGGTTTTGGAGGAGCGATGGAAAAGATTAGCAACCAGGGAAGGAACCTTTTCAGCGAACCATATGCCATGCATCGGTGGATTTCGCCGCAGGTGGATAAGCACTAACATAACACTCAGCGCACGGGTTGTATTTTCCCAAGATTTATGTGAAACATAGACTCAGAGGAGGTGGCTATCATGCAAGACCCTCAACCCTCGTTACAAGAGTGGCAAATGCTCTATCGTGCAGCTATTGACTTTTGGCAGATTCAACCATGGCACTGGGTAAACGATACGGATCTTTTTGGGGTGAAAAATCCCGAAAATGACGAAATTGGGTACTGCTGTGTTGTCGGAGCCTTGGGAGAGTTTTTGGGCTTGTTGGTTTATTTGGGGGCAGAAGGTTTGGAATCATACTTGAAAATCCAAATGAGTGAATCCCCTGAAGAGGACGTGCTCAGCACAGCAAAATGCCTGGTGGCCTCATTTGAAGACCGAAAGTTTCTGCAAAAAACGGATCATGAACTGATTAAAAAACTCGGGCTGAAATTTAGAGGGGCGAAATCATGGCCTTTGTTTAGGGGTTACGAGCCAGGATACTATCCGTGGTATCTCGATCGGCCACAGGTCCGTTTTCTCATGCATGCTTTGCAGCAGGCCGCAGATGTCAGCCTCCGGATGAAGCTTAATGGTAATCTCCTCGCGAATTCGGAAAAAGTCCAATATCTGGTTCGGGTTCCGGAAGGGAGCGGGCCGGACCTTCATTGGAGGGACGAATGGTTATCGCCGCTCCCTTTGGAAAGAGCAAAATATGAGGCTCCGGTCCTTGACGAACTACGTCTGCAGCGTGTCAAGAAAAAGGGGTCCAGACGGGTGGGCATCTGGGAGGTTGATTTTTGCCAGGTCCCCATACCCATACAGGAAGGGAATCGCCCTTTTTTCCCACTTTGTCTTTTAATCGTGGATAACGATTCGGGCTTCGTTTTCAAGTCACATCTGGAAAGTAAGGATCGCCATGGGCCTGAATTCCAGAAACAGATGCTCAACGTGATTGAGGAGAACGCTCTTCTGCCGCTGGAGATCTGGGTGAAAAGAGAGGAGGTTTTCGAGCTTTTTGAAGTTCTTGTTTCGAGGTTAGGTCTGAAGATGAAACAAGTGAAAAGGTTAAGGCAGCTTGAAAACGCACAAAGGGCGATGAATTCTTATTTCAAGAAAATGTGAAGCCACGAAAAAGAGGAAGAAAAAGAGAAGTTTTTGAATTATGTCATCGTTCTTCTTTATATTCTAAGTGAATAAGGGAGCCTGATCCTCAACGCCCGCTTCTATCCCTTGTCGAGTAGATGCGATGGTTGGGTTCGCATCCTCTTCCAAAATCCCCTGGGAGAGACTATCTCCATGTCTTGTATTTTGCCCAAATTGAGAAGCTCCTTATCCCCGGTGACCAACAGATCAGCATTTCCATTCAATGCAGATGAGAGGATCATAAGGTCATCTTTATCCCGGATTTTAACATCTGAAACTGCTGAAGGAGTTGCAAAATGAGCATCCTGTTGGAGTATCTCTATTGCATCGTCAATGAGCTCACCCGGGATTTGAAGCTTTTGCCGTAGGACTCGTCTTAACTCATTAAACAATGGGGCAGAAACAACTAATTGATGGGAAGTAAGAATTTCTCTTAATACATCAGCACAAAGGCCTCTTGTGGCCATTGCACTTACCAATACATTTGTGTCGAGAAAAACCTTCATGATATCTGTGAGAAGATATCTTCATCCGTCAAAAGACCCCGTGCCTCGGCGAAGGGCATGATCCTCTTCCTCAATTCCTCAAATTGTTGAAGTCGGAGCTGACGGCGCAGGGCCTCTCGGGCAATTTCACTGCGGTTTCTCCCAGACCGCTTACTGGCTTTGGACAGCAAAACATTAAGGTCTTTATCTAATCTGATTGTCAGTGTTGCAGATTTCATGTCTAACAATGTATTACATTTTACACCTCTTGTCAAATCATATTTTTTGAAAGCCTGGCGAGAGAAATCAGCGGCAGGTATCAGCCATCCCTGCCTGCCGGCAGACAGGCGCTGGAGTGTTAGGCGTTTCCTTTTTTTCTCTCACTCACTTCAAAAGTCAATAATCAAGCCTGCCGCCCAATCTTTCTTCTTATTATTTTAAAACCCACCCAGTGCCCAATGGATGTCATTCCCCACCGAAATGAGTAAGAGTTAAGAACAGACTTGAATCCTTTCTTCACCGGTTGATACTTATTTATTTGAGCCTGACCAAGAGCCTGTCATTGAGCCTCAAGTGTATAATGTAGCTTTGACCCTAAGGCCCTCTTAAGATACTCGGTTTCTCTCCAACCTTTTCCCTTTATCACTTCACTGAGAAACGGATGGTCATAATCTGTTTTTATAATCCTCATAATGAAATTCTTTAAGTATTCTGAATCCTGACTTTTCGCTCCATATTCCGATGGAAGGATGGCTGACGCCGTTGAACATGGTTGTCTTTACAGTTGTGTAATGAATCATGTCCTCAAAAATGATTTTATCGCCGGGTTTCAATTCTTTATCAAAAGACCAATTCCCCATAAAGTCGCCCGCCAGACAACTGATCCCTCCCATTCTGTATGTAGGTTTTCCCTCCGTTTCATCGGTTGCGCCCAAGATAATGGGTTTATAGGGCATTTCAAGACAATCGGGCATATGGCAAGTAAATGAGACATCGAGGATGGCCGTTTTGACACCATTGTTTTCAACGATGTCTAATATCGTAGAGACCAAGTAACCCGTCTGATAAGTAAAAGCGCTACCGGGTTCAAGTATAATTTCAACATCCCAGTTATTTTTAAAGTCCGTTAAGATTTTAATCAAATGGTGTATATCATAATTTTTCTTTGTGATCAGATGACCACCACCCATATTCACCCATTTTAGATCTGGTAAAAACTTACCAAATTTGTCTAAAAAAACAGTCAGCACTTTTTCGAGCGCAAAGGAATCCGCCTCAAATAATGTGTGGAAATGTAAACCCTCAACCCCCTGTGGTAAGGCATTACCAAGCTGTTCAGCAGTCATGCCAAATCGAGAACCGGGTTTACAAGGATTATAAATGTCACAGGGAGAATCTGAAAACTCGGGGTTAACACGTAAGCCAATCGAAACACCATTTTGGCTGGCCATTCTAAAATACTTTTGCAATTGGTTTATGGAATTAAAGGAAATATGACTACTGTATTTTAGAATTTCTGCTATAGACTTGTCTTCATAGGCGGGGGAATAGGTATGTGCTTTCACTCCGAGCTCCTCAAATGCCAATCGGGCCTCATTCAGTGAACTTGCCGAAGCACCAAAACCATATTCTTTAAAGACCGGAAATACACCCCAATTCGAGAAAGCTTTAAATGAGATGAGAATATCGATCCTGGCATTTTCTTTAACCTGTTTTATTAATTCGAGGTTATTTCGCAATAAAAGGTCATCAATTACATAACAGGGGGTTGGGATTTTGTTGAAGTCAATTGGCATCGTTTCCACCACCAAAAATTGGAATGTTGGAATAATGGAATACTGGAATATTGCAAAAAGTAAAAAGTGGAAAATTCTTTTTTTACCGGACCCATCATTCCACTATTCCATTATTCCAGCCTTTATAGTTCTAAATCGACATCGTGCAATTCGTGCCAGGGAAGTCCATGATTATTCAATTGTTCCATGAACGGATCGGGGTCAAATTGTTCAGTGTTAAACACGCCCGCCCTTTTCCATTTACCCGTAAGGAACATCATTGCGCCTATCATGGCAGGTACTCCGGTGGTATAACTCACGCCTTGTGCCCCCGTTTCCTGATAGGCGTCCTGGTGTTTACAATTGTTATAGATGTAATAGGTTTTCTGCTTATGATTCTTAATTCCCCTGACCCGGCAACCGATGGAGGTTTCACCTGAATAATGTTCACCGAGTTCGCCCGGATTGGGCAATACTTCTTTAAGGAATTGAAGTGGCACAATTTCTTTGCCTTCGTACAGGATAGGTTTAATACTGGCCATTCCAATATTTTGAATCACGCGTAAATGGGTTAGATACTCTTGTCCAAAAGTCATCCAAAATCGAGCTCGTTTCAGAGAAGAAAAATGCTTCACCAATGATTCCAATTCTTCATGGTAAATAAGATAGGATTCACGGGGTCCGATATTCGGATAATTTAACGGTTTGTGAATTTCGTGGGGGTCCGTTTCAATCCATTTTCCATTTTCCCAGTATTTTCCTCTTTGGGTCACTTCACGAATATTGATTTCCGGATTAAAATTGGTTGCGAACGGTTTCCCATGGTCGCCCGCATTACAGTCAACAATATCAAGAGTGTGAATTTCGTCAAAATGATGTTTGAACGCATAAGCGGTGAAAACTCCTGTCACTCCCGGATCAAAACCACAACCTAAAATGGCTGTGAGCCCTGCCTTTTTAAATCTGTCATGGTACGCCCATTGCCATTTATATTCAAATTTAGCGACCTCGGGTGGTTCATAACTTGCGGTATCTAAATAATGCACTCCTGTCTCAAGGCAAGCATCCATGATGGTTAAATCTTGATAAGGCAGCGCTACGTTGATGACTATTTCTGGTTTAAAGCTTTTAAATAATTCGGCTAATTGCCGAACATTATTTGCATCCACCTGAGCCGTCTTTATTTTGTTGGCCCCGACTGCCTCAGCAATACCCACACACTTTGATTTTGTGCGGCTTGCGAGCAGGATATCCGTAAACACCTGTGGGACATTTGTCACTTTATGAGCAACAACGGACCCTACACCACCTGCTCCAATGATCAATGTTTTAGCCACGGCCAATCTCCAGAATATAGTATAAAAAGAATTTTGTTTAGTACTTTGTGAGACATTATAAGAAGAAATAAGTTTAATAAACTAAACATCAAAAATTATAACGCCCTTATTTAATTTGTCAAGAATTATTTTAAATTTATTCATAATCCCTTAGTCCCAGAGAGGTTGGAGATCTGGCGGAGATGCTGGAAAAACTTTATAGTGCCACCTCTCCATGGATTCTACCGAGATAAAACAGCTCTTACGGGGCTGAATGGGGCAGCAATGATTGTTACCCCTAACTTTCGAATGCGCACTTGATAAAGTTTTGGAAGCATTCCTGCCAGATCGATTGTTCGGCACCTTGTAACTGAGAATGTGTGAAAAAATTGTCCTAAAGCAAGGAGGTCGGGCAGGGGTATCGAAAAAGCTTTACAGCGTTACCTTTTCTATATTTCATGACAAGTTTCAAAAACCTTGCAATGTCCCTTATCTCTAAGATAGCCTATGACCCTTACCTCTAAATGACCGCTTGGTAAAGCTTGAGAGATATTCCTGTCTGACCTCCTATTCAATTAATTTTATCATAGCTTCTGAGGGGTTACAATTTAGTCCCCTTCCCCCTTCAAAAGAGGGAAGAAGGGGAGGTCAACCTATCATCCTTTGCCTTTACAGAGGGTTGGTTTTAAGTTAATTTCTTGTGGGGGAACAAATGGAAAAGATTATCATCCGGGGAGCCAAGGTTCATAATTTAAAAAATATTGATGTCGAGATCCCTCGGAATTGCCTGGTGGTGATTACCGGGCTGAGCGGCTCTGGCAAGTCCACCCTTGCTTTTGACACGCTCTATGCCGAGGGGCAGAGGCGATATGTGGAGTCCCTTTCAGCCTATGCAAGGCAGTTTTTAGAGCAAATGGAGAGGGCTAACGTAGAATCCATCGAAGGTCTCTCTCCCGCCATTGCCATTGATCAGAGGGGAATGTCACGAAACCCGCGTTCCACAGTGGGTACGGTGACAGAGATTTACGATTACCTCCGGCTCCTGTTTGCCAGGGTCGGAGAGCCTTATTGCCCCCACTGTGATTCTCCTATTTCCTCACAGACTCTTCAACAGATGACTGAGGTACTCCTCCGACTCCCCAAAGGATCACCTCTTACTATTTTTTCTCCTATCGTAAGAGGGAAAAAGGGTGAATATCGGAAAGACTTGGAGGAACTCCGGAGAGACGGGTTTGTGAGAGTAAGAATTGATGGGCAAGTGATAGATCTCAGCGAGGAAATCCGCTTGGATAAGAATAAACGCCACGAGATCGATGTGGTGGTAGATCGTCTGGTGGTCAAAGAAGGGGCAGAAAAGAGAGTCAACGATTCCTTGGAGATTGCCTCGCAGCTTTCAGAAGGCATGGTGAAGGTGGAGAGAGAAGGATCGCCCCCCACCATTTTCAGCCAGAAGTTCTCCTGTATTGATTGTGGATTCAGTTTCCCAGAAATAACCCCCCGGATGTTCTCCTTCAACAGTCCACAGGGTGCTTGCCCAACATGCAGTGGATTGGGAAGCAGGCGTCATTTTGACCTCGGCCTCATTGTGCCCAATCCCTCCCTCTCATTGAACGAAGGGGCTATCCTTCCATGGAAGAATAAAGGAGAATCATTCCTAAAGCCCATTCTGGAAGGATTGGCCAAACATTATCATTTTGATCTCCATACTCCCTTTCAGCGATTGTCCAAATCGGTTCAACATTCTCTCCTCTATGGATCAGGCGGAGAGAAGATTCCTTTCAGAGTGAAAGGGAAGGGCGGGTCACATCTCTTTCGGCAAGAGTTTGAGGGGGTCATTCCAGAGATGGAGAGGAAATGGAAGGGGGATGGAGAAGAGGATGAAGAATTAAAAGGATTTATGAGGCTTTCTCCCTGCCCCGATTGCGGGGGGACACGGTTGAAGAAGGAAGTGCTTTCGATTAAGGTGGGGGGGAAATCGATTTCCGGGGTGTCCCACCTCTATGTTAAAGAGGTTTTGGATTTCTTGACGACCTTGGAGTTGCCCCCTCGATCTCAAAAAATTTCTCAGGGAATATTGAAAGAGATTATAGAACGATTGAAATTTATGGCGGAGGTCGGTCTCGACTACCTCACGCTGGATCGAACCGCTGCCACACTGGCCGGAGGAGAATCCCAACGCATTCGTTTGGCGACCCAAATTGGCTCAAGCCTGGTGGGGGTTCTTTACATTTTGGATGAGCCCAGCATTGGACTTCATCAGAGGGACCACTTGCGTCTCCTGGGAACATTAAAGCGGTTGAGAGATTTAGGAAATACGGTCATTGTCGTGGAACATGATGAGGAAACAATCCGTTCCGCTGACTATATCGTTGATATGGGACCCGGTCCTGGGGAGAGAGGAGGGGAGGTGATCTTCACGGGAACCCCCGAGGCTTTGATGAAGGCGGAGCATTCACTCACGGGTCAATATCTCTCTGGGGGGAAATTCATCCCTTTTCCAAAGCAAAGAAGACTTGTAAAGGATAAGTACCTGGTGCTGCGGGGTGCGACAGCAAACAATTTGAAAAATATTGACGTGAAGATTCCCCTGGGGGTATTTACCTGTATTACAGGTGTTTCGGGGTCAGGGAAATCGACGTTAGTCATCGATACGCTCTATTGCCTGCTAGCCCAGCAACTTTATCGTCTCTCCCATCATTGCCTTTCCGTTCAAGGGATCGAAGGGCTGGAATATGTAGACAAGGTCGTCCATGTAGATCAAATGCCCATCGGACGGACACCCCGTTCCAACCCGGCAACCTATACAGGTGTGTTCCAACCCATACGAGAACTCTTTGCCCAACTTCCAGAATCGAGGATGAGAGGATTTCTCCCCGGACGTTTCAGCTTTAATGTATCAGGAGGTCGATGCGAATCATGCCATGGAGACGGGGTATTGAAGGTCGAAATGCAATTTCTTCCTGATGTC
>Ga0068714_10002579_pt1 | contig 23011 bp, 22 predicted proteins | sample MTBNYHSulfiMetaG_FD_62988 | JGI IMG/M metagenome (GOLD analysis project Ga0068714, IMG submission 62988) | Enrichment culture microbial communities from rom New York Harbor, USA that are MTBE-degrading - MTBE-NYH (New York Harbor Sulfidogenic)... | ecosystem: Environmental > Aquatic > Marine >... | reverse complement strand
CCAAACAGTATATCGGAGATCTCCGTTGCCACCATCGAGCCGCCCCAGCCGTCCGCAAGCGCCGTCCTGGAGCACTGCTTCACAATGTTTTCATAGTCCTGATCCACACCCATGTGGGTTCGATGCATGATTTCCATGATCTCGCGCATGGCTCCCCGAGGCACCAAACCGTATTTCCTCCAGGTATCCAAAGTCTTGGCCGGAACTCGCGCCGCGAAAGGAATTTCACCCTCCACCTGGGTGTAGGTCCGCTCCAGTTCTTCATACAGATCCTTGGCAACCTTCATGGTCTCCCGCCCCACCACTTCGATGCCGATGCTAGCGGCCACATTGCGCAGCTTCTCTTCGTCTTTGATCTGGTAGTCCTTGATTCTACCGTTAACCACCTCACGGAACACATCGAGCATGGACATGCCATGGTCGGTGTGGGCCGCACAGCCGCTTGCCACCATCCGGGCAAAGTTTCTGGCGGCAATGGTATCAATGGTTGCGCCACATACTCCCACTTTGGAGTAGGGGTCTTTGGGATTCAACCGGCAGGGTCCCATGAAACAGTTCTTGCAGCAGGCCGAATCGGCCCCGATGGGGCACGGCTTCATATCGGCGGCGCGGTTGAAGGCGGTTTCCACTCCGTCTTTGGCCGCTTTCTCCAGCATCTGGATGGTCGCCTCACAGGTCGTCACATCACGAAAATTGATCGGTTTTGCCTTTTTTTCTTTTTCTTCTGCCATGAATATTTCCTTTCTAAGAGTTGAGGATATCGCGAGCCAAGTAGGGAAAAGGGTGTTTGGTTGCTCTGTGAGAAACTTTAGCAAACTTCATGCCGATTCTATCAAGCGACAAAAATCCTGTGAATTCGGTAGAATAAATGATTTGAAAGAGTTTTTACGGCTTTTCTGCGGAGTCTTCAATTCCAATTTGGAATGGATCGTAGTTCTTTTTGGAATGGTTGCGGCAGTCAGCTCTCCTGTTGGATTAAACAACTGCAGGTCTTGTGAAACCGTTATTCAGTGTCGTGAAAAGGCTTGCGCAGCGTTATTCTGAAAGTGGTGAGCAGATTGGGTATGCTCGTTACGGTTACATGTCCGCGGTGATTCTCGATGATGTCCTTGCTTATGGCAAGTCCAAGTCCCGTCCCTTCGGGACGTCGGCTGTAGAATGGCTCGAAGATGTGGGGTAAAGCAGCCGAGGGAATTCCTGGTCCATTATCGCGCACGAAGATCTCCAAGACGCGGTCGTAGTAGCATCTGGCCTCGAGACGCAGGGTGCCTTTGCCTTGCAGAGCTTGAAGTGCGTTGATGCAAATGTTGAGCAACGCTTCCTTCATGCGGTCCCCATCTAACGACCAAGTCAGCAGGGGGGGCTCGATTGCAGTAACGATTCGCACATCGCCAACGAGCCGGCGGTCGGTGCTCAGAACGCTCTCAATTTCTTCAAAAAGAGATGAAACGAGTGTTTCAGCCACTTGGGGGAGGCGTGGCTTAGCATAACTCAAGAACTCCTGGACTTTGCGTTCCAATCGAGCGGTTTCGCGTTTCAGCAGAGCAAAAATCATTTCTGACTCTTCTCCCTGTTGTGCATTTTTCTTGAGGATTTTTATGCCGGTGATGATAGCTCCCAAGGGGGTTCTGATCTCATGCGCCAGGCCGGCGGAAATTTGCCCGAGTAAAGCGAGCCGTTCTTGCTGAAGAAGCTTTTCGGCTTGCTCTGCCACTTTACTCTCCAACCGTTGAGAATAGAGTTGAAGCTGGGCTTCAAGTTGCTTCCTTTGGGTGATGTCGCGCAGGATATGCAGCCGGGAGATATTCTTATGGGGTGCGTGCAGGGGCGAGACGGAGACCTCGTATGTTTTGCCCATTTTTTCCCACCGCCACTCGCGACGAATTTCAGGACCAAAAGAGCTCATTTCGTGCTGACAATGCTCGCAGGTAGATCGGTCGTGTCCGAAAAACTCGTAGCAAAGCCGCCCCTCGCCGTTTCCCAGCAGACTTCTAAGAGCAAGATTCATGAATGTTATACGATAATCTCTCCCAACTATATAGATGCCATCCTCCATGCTGTCTAGAATGGCTTTCAGGTGATCGCGGTCTTCGGCGATTTGGTTTCTTGGGATGTACGTTTCTGAAGTGTCCATTGCTGCCTTTTGCGCTAATTCCTTGTCCAGGACGAAGCTTCAAGTTCAGCCAAGCGTCCGAAAAGGAAGTATTCAAATCCGGGCAAATCGTCCTGGAAAGCGCGCGCACTTAAGACCGAGCGCCGCTTTGAAGGCAGTTGCGGTCGAGACCGAACTAAACGCCGTACTTCTTCAGCTTGCGCCACAAAGTGTTGTATCCGATTCCAAGAACTTCAGCGGCCTTGGTCTTGTTGTTCCGGCAGTTGAACAGGACGTTGAGGATATGGCGCTTTTCCATCTCAGCAATGGAAATTTTCCAGGATTCGTGATCAGCTTGAGAGGGGTGCGGCAATGGAAGGCAGTCCTCCAGCATCAGATCTTTACTATCGATTGCATCGCTTCTGTTGGTTATGAGTGCCCGTTCGAGGCTGTTTTCCAGTTCCCGGATATTTCCGGGCCAATCATGCTGGAGCAGCTTCTTTTGCGCGGCGGCCGAAAGCTTAGGTGTGCGCGGTCTGCCCATACGATCACCTAGTCGGGTCAAAAAACTTTCTGCAAGCGGCAAGATATCTTCTCGACGATCTCTAAGGGGCGGCAGATAAACTGGGATAACTTTTATTCGAAAGAAAAGGTCCTGCCGAAAGCGGCCCTGCCTGACAAGCTGGGCCAAATCTTGATTTGTGGCTGCGATCAGCCGGACATCTACAGGCACTTCTTGCGAATCTCCCAAACGACGGATGCTACGCTCTTGTAAGGTCCGCAATAGCTTTACCTGGAAATTGGGGGAAGTTTCCGCGATTTCATCAAGGAACAAAGTCCCACGGTCAGCCGCCTCAAAGAGGCCTTTTTGATTTCGGTGGGCTCCGGTGAAGGAACCCTTCATGTGGCCAAACAGTTCACTCTCCAGCAACTCTTCCGGCATTGCGCCGCAATTGACCGGCAGGAAGGGCCCGGCAGCCCGGTTGCTGCGCTGATGTATCAACTTGGCCATCAGTTCTTTGCCTGTTCCGCTCTCCCCTTCAATCAGCACGGTGGCATCCGTTCCGGCCACATCCTCAATGGTGTCGAGAACCCGCTGCATTGCGGGGCTGGCTGCAATAATCTGATTGAGACCGGCTTCCCGGGCAAACCTATCCTGCAGATTGGTTACCTGCTGGCGAAGGGTGCGACGCTCCCATGCCTTTCTGATCATGTGCACCAGTTGCTCGGGATCGACAGGCTTGGTCAGGTAATCATACGCTCCTTCTTTCATGGCCGTTACGGCGGTGTCAACCGATCCGTATCCGGTAATGACCAGCATTTCTGCAGACGGCCGCAGTTCGCGTACGTCCCTTAGCACATCCATGCCGCTTTCGTGGCCAAGACGCAAATCGGTAACCACCACATCAAAATCCTGCTGCAACAGATTCTGATGGGCATAGGTGCGGTTCTGCACGGCAACAGTCTCGATGCCCTCCTGTTTCAAGTAGAGGCTTTGGGTGACCCGCAAAGCCTCATCGTCTTCAACCAGAAGCACGCGCGGTCTGGACAATAATCCCTCCGGTCAATGGTCTCTTTGCACGTTCATGTCTTCCATCTTCTGCAGGGCGTAGTGGCTATCTTGCCTTGGGCAGCTGCAAAAGCTCGAATCCGGTCCTGGTATCTTTTTCTCTTCGCCCCTGCAACCCCAGCAGCTCCATAATTATGACTTCGCCGATGAGCCAAACCTCAACTCCTGCTCGTGTGCAGCCGACCGTGGCTCCGCCTTCACGACCGGTTGCGGCATGCATGTGGAGTATCGGGTGTCCGGATTGATTGAGAAATAATGTGCCCATGCCAAGCACTTCCTGGACTCCCGAAAGAACATGAGTGATTGGAACGATCTTCTCTTCCATTTGCTTTTCAGGACCCACCACGAGGCGGCTTCCGTCAGCCACACCACCGAGAAAAAGTACCATGGCACTGCGGATATCCTGTTCCCTGGCGAATTCCTCAATAACGTCGGGTACTCGTTCCCCTTCGTCAAGTTTCAGGGCAAAGATGCGGCCGACACTACCTTCACTGTATTGCATATCCCCTCCAGCTGCTCGGAAACAATAGAGACTACCCGTTCTTGCATTCATCCGCTCTGATTCATTTATTTCCGCCCGTCTCCGGTTGTTCTGCTTTTTTATAGGCGGTGATTGCCGAGATGACATGGCAGATCCAACCCAGTATCCCACCCGAACCGATCCACAGGCCCGGCGTAAAGACCAGCCAGAATATTCCCCGCCAAAAATAACCATTATAAAATTGTCCCGCTCCGGGGATGATGAGACTGAGTACAGCTGCGTTTCCGGCACGTGTCATGGTTTGCTCCTGTCGTTGGCAGATAAGCTGGAACTAATCATAACCTCAGAATCCCTTCCGGCTCAACCCCTGCGGAAGGCAGCTTGTCTCAATAGAACGTGCGTCTATCCACCCTCTATCAGTCTGAAAAGTTCAACTCCTTGATTGAGGGTTGAAAGCTTCATTCTGCCGTAAAACGGAGGGTCGCAACAAGCAAAGTTCTTGAGAACTAGCCCATACAGGTCTTTATCGTAGAATTAGATCGTCTTATCATTCAGAAGAGACGATACCGTCCGCTTGAGTCAATCAATTTTCACTCGTTCACCTTTTAGATGGCTCATTCGTTGCGAATGAGCCCGGACTCGGAATATGATGAGGCAACTTTATTCATTTATTCTCCTTCTAACGATCGCTTTTTCCTTGAGCTGCCCGGATGCCGTCCAGGCTCAGGCTGACTACAAAAAAGAGCCGCCACCAGCGGCCGATAGCGATGATGAGGCAGCGAGAGGAAGTCTGCCGACGCCTGACGAAGCAAAGCTTGACGATTTTGGAGAGAGGGTGAACTCGGGAATCGATGATCTTGGTGAAAGAGTATCCTCCTTCATGGATAAAAAAATCCTCGACTATTTCGGTGCCTGGGTTCACACGAAAGCATCCTACGGCCTTACATGGCTTGCTCTTCTGGCTTCTGCGCTGCTGTTACTGACAGTTTTTGTTTTGGAGAGGCTACTGCGGATGCTAAGCCGAAAGATACAAAAAAAGATGAGCGCCGAAGGACAGGCAGTTTCATTATTGGAGCTGTTCCTGGCTGCTTTGGCGCGACCCTTGTCCCTTTTCATCTGGGCTTATGGGCTGTATTTAGCGCTGACCCCGTTGTTTGATTATTTTGCCGGTCCTAATGGTACAAATTTAGTGCAGGATATTGCGCGTCGAGTGACCAATTTCTCAGCCAGTATGGTGCCATTCTGGTTCGTCTTCCGTTTTATCGGTCTACTTGACGATGCCCTCAGCAAAAAAGCGCATAAGACCGCGCAAATAACGGATCGAGTCTTAGCCGACCTGATCCGGAGCTGGCGCAGCCCTCTTAGAATCTTCTTCCTGCTATTGTGGATGCGGATAATCGTGCCGTTGTTTGGCGGCTCGGGAATACTAGCTGTTTTGGTGAACTACGGATTCGCCTTGGCTCTCATTGGCTGTATTGCCTGGCTTGTCATTCGCACTACGGATATCTTAGAAGATTTGCTTTTGTCTCGCTTCCGAATTGATGTCAAGGACAACCTGGAAGCAAGAAAAATCCACACTCAGATCCGCTTTCTCAAGAAGCTGATCGTCACCACTGTGTTCGTCCTGGCAATAGCCTCCATGTTGATGCTGTTTAAGCAGGTCAGGCAGTTCGGGGCAAGCATCCTTGCTTCTGCCGGTGTTGTGGGGATCGTAGCCGGTCTGGCTGCTCAGCGTTCTATTGCTAACCTTCTGGTTGGAATTCAGGTCGCGATCACTCAGCCCATCAGGGTGGACGATGTTGTAATCGTGGAAAACGAATGGGGCCAGATAGAGGAGATCACCTCAACCTATGTTGTCGTCAAGATATGGGATTTGCGGCGGCTTATCCTTCCGATAACTTACTTCACGGAAAAGCCTTTTCAGAACTGGACCCGGATCTCTGCCAATTTGCTCGGTACGGTTTTTCTTTACGTGGATTATTCAATTCCGGTAGAAGAAGTGCGGCAGGCGCTGCATCGGATTTTACAGGAATCGAAGTTGTGGGATCGACAGGCTTGGGCGCTCCAGGTTACCGATGCAACGGCGCACACGATCGAGCTCAGGGCCTTGATGAGCGCAGCAAACGCGTCTGCCGCCTGGAATCTGCGGTGCGAAGTTCGAGAAAAGCTCATCACCTTCATTCAGGAAAACTTTCCCGACAGCCTGCCCAGAATTCGGGCCGAGATGAGCAACACGCAGGGAGAGAAGCCTGATTTTATTCCGATGCCAAAGACGAGCAAAGAAGGCTGATTTTAGAGATGACAAGCCGCTTCTCTGCGCAGATGATCTGGTAACGATTGTGAATCGATGCAGACTGAATCCGTCAGGTCAGCTCGCAATCCTTGAAGACGATCCATGAAAGGCGATTCAGTCAATTTCTTTCTGGCGTGGACCCCGGTTTTGCTCATTATGCTTCTGGCCGTGGGCTTCAGGCGGCAGGCATTGGAGCTTGCCGTATGGGGCATGTTATATACCATCGGCCTGGTACTTTTCTGGTTCAGTACTCCGGCAACTGTGGTTAGCCTGGCGGCATTGGACGGCGTGCTCACCAATCTTCCTCTGCTGCTGGTAATCTATTTCGGTATGCTGCTCTCCGGATTGCTGCTGGATACGGGCTCATTGAGCCGAGTTGTTGAATGGTTCTCAAAGCTGACCAAAGATCGATGGCATAGCACGTTGATGATTACCGTGGGATCGGGCAATTTCATGGAAAGAGCGGGAATAGTGGCCGAACCCATCATTGCCCCCATGCTGCGTGCTGCGGGTCTTCCGGCAACCGGAGCTGCCGCTTTGTCCATTGCAGGCTATGCGGGATTGATGGTCCTGGAATTAGGGGGTGCCATTCTATCCGTTCTGGCTCTGGTAACGGGTCTGGATTCGGTGAGCCTAGGTCGACAAGTGGCCCTTCTGTCAGTGCCCGCAACTCTTTTGTTGGTTCTCTCCATTCCTTGGCTCCTGCATGAGCCGGAGCAGTTGAAGTCCCGATTCTCCAGTCTCGTTGCTGTAGGCTTGCTGGCTGGAGGTGGAGCCCTTTTTGCCGCCCATTTCATTGCTGCATCGGTTGCCGGATTGTTCGGCGGAATTGTTGTGCTTGTGGTGCTGCCGCTGGCCGGCAGGCAACGATGGAATCTGGATCGAAGGATTCTGCTGGATATGGCTCCGTTGCTCATTCTGATTGTCTGCCTTTTCACGGTAAATTTGATAACGCCTGTAAAAGATGCCGTCATTAGGGCCTGGCCTGGAGAAATAAGCGTGATCCCCGGGCACGTGATCAAGTTTCAGCCGTTTTTTTCTTCTTATACATATATCTTTTGCTCTTACATTGTTGCCTTGCTGCTGGTTCGGGATCGACAGAGAGCGTGGCGGAATTTTGCCGCCACAAACCGGCGGTCCTGGCGGCCTGTTGCGGCTATGGCACTGTTTGGTGCTGTCGGCCAGGTAATTGCCTATTCAGGCTATCAACCAGGTTTTGCTCAGGTCGACCCTGCATTGAATATACCCCTGGTACTGGCCAATGGCGTTGTGGAGATGTCAGGAGACCTGTATCCGCTGTTTGCTCCATTCCTTGGTTGGATCGGGACATTTCTTACCGGCTACGGGACAGCTTCGATTGTCCTTTTTGGCAAGCTGCAGGTAGACACTGCGGAGATTTTGAAGATCTCTCCGGTTCTTCTTGCCAGCGGCATGGCAGTAGGCAGCGCGATTGGGTCGATCTCTTCACCGTTGAAAATAGCACTGGCTGCACCCCTGTGCGGAGCGCAGGGCAGAGAGGGAGAGATCCTACAGCGAACCATACCTTTGGGACTTGGTATCTGCCTGCTGCTCGGGGTGCTGCTGCTTTAGGCTGGCGGAGCCTGGCGCACGGATCAGAGTGGCGTGGCGGGCCGCCTGCTCTGAGCAGGGAAGTCTACCAGCCAAATTCTTGTTCCAAGTCGTTGAAAAGGTCTTCCAAACGATACAAGCTCTGATCGAGCTCATTCAGACGGCGGCCCAAGAGATGCTCGCGTGCCTCATCGCGGACTTTTTGAATGCTGTCATGCATGTTTAAGATGGCTCTTTTGGCGCTCTGGTCAATGGCGGGATCATTGCGGATGCGGGTCAGCACATCAACCAGCTCGTACAGACTCGGTTCTTTTTCCACCACCCGATCATAGCCGTGATTCTTCAGAAGCTTCACGAGGTTTGGAAACCTTCCCGTCAGGCCTCCCGAGCCATAAGCGGGCACTAGTTTTATTTCTATTTCCATGTACTTACTCATAAAAAGCTCCTCCATCAAAAAGTTGATCATCGTTGGCATTTTTTGCAGAAATAGGTGGATCGTTGCGCCTGGCGAACCCATCTAATGACGCTCCCGCAAGCATAGCAGGGTTCGCTACTGCGATCGTAAACCATAAGCTTCAGCTGAAAATAGCCTGGATTTCCAGCCGCATCACAAAAATCCCGCAATGTGGTTCCTCCCTGTTCCAGAGCTTCCTGCAAAACTTTTTTTATTGCGGCAGCAAGTTTTTCATAGCGCTTTGCAGAAATACGGCCTGCAGACCGAGATGGATGAATGCCTGCCGCAAAAAGCGCCTCATTTGCATATATATTCCCAATACCGACCACAACTCGGCTGTTCATGAGAAATTCCTTCACTGCCAGGGACCTTCTCCGGGATTGATCGAAGAGATACTTCCCTGTCAGGCCATCTTCCAAGGGCTCTTTGCCGAGATCCTTAAGAAGAGGGTGTTGCATGGCAGGGCCGCTGGTCCAAAGCGCACATCCGAAACGACGAGCGTCATTGAAACGCAGCAGTTTGCCGTTGCCCATCAACAGATCGAGGTGATCGTGCTTCTCGATCGCTCTGTCCTGCGAGCAGACCAAAAGTCTTCCCGACATTCCCAGGTGCATGATGACAGTACCTGCTTTAGTTTGAATCAGCAGATACTTTGCCCGCCTGCGCACGGAGACAATCTCCCCGCCCGCAAGGCTTCGGCTGAGATCATCGGGAACCGGCCATCTGAGATTCGGGTTACGAACAACAACTCCTGTTACTGTTTGGCCGACCAGTTCCTGCTCGATGCACCGTCTGATCGTTTCAACTTCGGGCAATTCCGGCATTGTAAAGTCCCTTTCTCTTCCACAAGTCCAGAGTGACAACGAAACTATCATAACTAAAATGAATACCATAAAGTAATCGGGTCGATACTGCGGTCAGGCGGATAAAATGAGAAAAACAGTTTCACATTTCGGCTTCAATTTATATGATGTCGCAATTGAGCGAAAGAATGAGCATCGGGTACGATGCATCTCAATCGTGCCGCCGATGGCGGAGTGACACCTGAAAAGGCCGACGACTAATGGAAAGGACAAGGAAAGGTCTGAGATTCATTTTGATTCCTCTGATTCTGACGGGTTTTCTTTTTGGGCTCTCTGCGAGGCTGGAAGGGCAGGAGAGTACCGAAAGGGAGCCCTTTGGCAATGTCCCGGCAGCTTCTAAAAAAATCGTTCCGGATATCGATGGCAAGCTGATCGGAAAAGCGCCTGCAGATCCGTTTGGAAAGGTCGAAGATGTGCCTCTGCAGACCCCACCCCAGGTTCAACAAGAGCCCAAGTTCCGTCTTTTCCCTGAAGGTCTATCATCAGCACTTTCCGGCAGGCCGCGGGAAGAGATCTCCGAGAGTCCGGTCGCCGACCCTGTAAAACTCAACCGGAGCGCTTTCGGAAAGGTTCCGACGAGCCAAAACACCAGCCCCTTCGGGAATGTTCCCGGAGGAGTCAAATCGAATCCTTTTGGCAATGTCCTGGAAAATAATCCATAAAGTTAGAAAAGCGGGTGCACCGATCCCCTGAAAAATGGCAAGAGAAGAAGCGGCTTGCTTTCGCCAGTTTCAATCTTGATCACGATTGACGCAAATTGGTGCAATTAAGGTACTCCAGATCCGCATAACGCACAGTGCGGCGAAATTTAAACCAGGAGCTGTAAGCAAACATCTTATGATCCCAACAGACGATCAGCAAATTCCAGCATTGAAAACAGAGAGCGCACAGGGCTGGCGTGATCTTGCCTGGTTTTGGCGCAATCCCCATTTGATTCTCATCGCCTTTTATTTCCTGGTACTTCTTCCCATGACGTTCAATGAAGTAAGATACCACGGCGATGAGCTCTTTTATACCGATGGCGCCATGGGGATGATCCAGACCGGTGATTATGTGACACCCTACTACTCTTCCGGCATTACCAGGTTCAGAAAACCCGTCTTCGCGTACTGGACTATTGCAGCAAGCTACAAGATTTTCGGCATCAGCCTGTTTGCTTCCCGCATCCCTTTTCTGCTCGCTGGCTGTCTGGTCGTCTGGTTTACGTACAAAATATCCTTTTCCGTGTTGCATCGTAAAAGGGAGGCTGTGGCCGCGGTGGTTGTTGTTTTTTCCAACATCCAGTTGCTCACGCTCTCCACCCGCTCTACTCCGGATATTCTGCAATTCTCTTTCTTGATGGCCAGCCTTTATGGATTTTCAAACATCCTCTTCAATCGGTCCAAAACGACTCTCAATTATAGTTACGCCTATCTGGGGTCGGCATTAGCCATCGCCACCAAAGGCCTATTGGGCATCTTCCCGGTGCTGTTCGCGTTTCTGTTGAGCTTTACGCGCAGGCGCACCCTTGCCGGACCAAGAGATTTGATCCATTTCAGGATTATCCTTATCGCCGCCGGTGTTGCCCTGCTTTGGTTTATTCTCATTTTCTTCAAACACGGCTTCTCCTCCATTACCGGTTTTTTGGGCGACCAGGTCACGGAGCGTATGTCTGGAAGTAAGTTTTATGTTGTGGAGAACATTTTAGCGTATTTGTGGGCGCTGATAAGGCATTTCGCTCCCTGGTCCATCTTTTTGGCTCTTCTGGCACTGCCGGAAGGAAAGGAGAAGGTGAGCAATTTCGTCAGGGCTCATAAGGATGCAAGCATCTTTATCATCGGCTGGTATGCGATCATGTTCCTGATCTTTATTTGGGCCAATATCAAACGGACTCGCTATCTCTTTCCTGCTTACCCGTTGATCGCCATAATGCTCTCAGCCGTGCTGGTAAGGATCATGGATGAGGGTTATCGAACCGAGTTGATCCTGAAGCTGCAAAAAATGCTGCTTCTGGCGGGTCTGATTACTGCTGTGCTGGTGGCCGCCTTTGGTCTGTTCACAGATCTTAGAATGGTGGCCGGCGGGACCATTTTGTTCTCGCTGACTCTGTTCCTTTATTTAACTTTCTTCAAGCAGGGCTATATGGAAGGACTGGTTGCCACAGGAGCTTTCCTGGTGCTATTTTTTTCCGTTTTTTTCACTTTCATAAAACCTGTTTTCTATGTCTCTCCGGCGCGCTCGATGGCCCGTTGCCTCGAGCCACTTGCAGTTAACGGCACCATCGAGGTGGGCTCGATCGACTATCCACGAGATTTTGTTCACCAGGTTCCGTTATTTTCCAGCGGCAGGATTTGGGTGAAGCCGCATGGAAGAGAGACCGCCATTGACGGATTGCGAAGATATCCGGCAATCATTTTTGGGGAGTTTTCCAAAGACAAATTCCAGAAAGGCGGATACCGGATCGTTCAGTGCGGCTATTCTTTTAGAGAAAAATGGAAGCCGTCAGAGATTTTCGAATACATAACCGCTTCCGATAAGAAGGGCTATCTTGCAAACAGGAAAGAATTCTACTACATCGCTTTTCCAAACGATTGATCTATTCCTACCACCTGAGCAAAGCCGAGCCCCACGTGAATCCGGAACCGAAAGCGATGAGCAAAAGCAAATCGCCGCGCTGCAATTTTCCAATCCGGTAATTTTCGTCCAGCAGCAGAGGAATCGATGCGGCTGTGGTGTTGCCATATTTGTGGATGTTGCTCAGAAACTTCTCTTTGGGCATGCCCAGCTTTTCTGCAACCATCTGGTTGATTCTGAGATTAGCTTGATGAGGGATGACATACTTGATGTCTTTGGCCTTTAGTCCATTCATCTTGAGAGCTTGAAGGACCAGTTCAACCACCGGATGACCGTTTGAATCATGCAAATCTCCTCTCGAGCGAAGGGCTTAAGGATGATATCCAGACTTAATTGCCGATTCTCATTGAGAACCGGCAACTTGTCAATGCTGATAACAGCCCCTGTAATTGACCGGCAATCGCAGCAATGTCATTCCTTGACGACCCTTGCTTGTCCTCGATCAGGAGTCGCCATGTTCGTTCTAAGCGATCTAATAATTTGAGCTGCCAGGCTTAGATATCTCTCTGTTTTCACAGACCGTTGAGTAGGCGACCTCTCAAAGCATAGGTCAACATTGTACTCGAAAAGGCCAGGTTGTGATTGATCTTACCTATTCTTATGTGTTTTAGTAAAAGTCTAAAAAAGATTGAAAGATTAGGAGACAAGTATTGAAAGAGGGAAATCTCAAGGTCGGACGTAATGACCCCTGTCCGTGCGGAAGCGGTTTGAAGTACAAAAAATGTTGTCTTTCCAAGGAATCGCCTGTTGGGGGCAAGCCGGGGGAAAGCCTGAAGAATCTCTATTACCGGAAATACAGGATTCGACTGAAAGAGAAGCATGATGTGGAGGCAATCCGACAGGCGGGACGGCTCGTGGTAAAGACCTTGAAATTGGTGGAAGCTGAAATAAGGCCAGGCATAACCACTGATCAGATAAATACCCTGGTTCATGAATTAACTATCGGAAGTGGGGCCATACCGGCTCCCTTGAATTACCGCGGCTTTCCCAAGAGCGTCTGCGTTTCCGTGAACGAGGTGATTTGCCATGGTATTCCAGGTGAGAGGATCTTGCAGGGCGGTGACATTGTAAATGTAGATGTGACAAGTATTTTGAACGGATACTATGCAGACGCCAACAGGACCTTCTTTGTGGGAACCGCCGGTCCGGGTGCACGTAAGATCGTAAAGGTCGCCCACGAGAGCCTCAAGATCGGAATTTCAACGGTGCGTCCAGGCAAAACCATCGGCGACATTGGATGGGCGATTCAACATTATGCGGAAGGGGAGGGTTGTTCTGTCGTAAGAGAGTTCCTGGGCCACGGCACCGGTTTTGACTTCCACGAGGCTCCGCAAGTTCCCCACTATGGAATCAAAGGGGATGGTATCCGTCTGGTTCCCGGTATGGTTTTCACGGTCGAGCCGATGATCAATCTCGGCAGAAAAGATCTGTTGATCCTGGACGATGGCTGGACGGCTGTGACCAGCGATGGCTCGCTTTCCGCTCAGTTTGAACAGACCGTGCTCGTTACCGAGGATGGAGTTGAGAGCCTCACTCCCTTTGACTGATTTTCACGTAATCGGGGTTTTTCTACGCCTGCTCCGGTACTCCTGCCATAGACGTTCTATCTCGGCTTCTAATCCTCGTCCCCAAATCGGTTATGCAGCCCCATCCTTGAGCGTGGAGCCCCGAAGAAACGGCCGACAAGTCTTCCATTAAAGATTTGAGCCTAACGGGCTCGATTCATCTTGGGTTGATTATTGGCGCGTTTTGGCGGTATACGGGCGTGATTTATGCCATGACGGCGCGATAATGGCTGGAATAGATGTTCGGCCAATCCTCCAAAGTGCGATCTATTGGCCTTTCGCCACGCTTTCCCAAGTTGGCACTGTAATTGCTTAATTCTCATGTCGAAGAAATTAAACTCTTTCCTCCTCTTTGAAGCCAACCGGTTAGCCCCGCCGTTTGGCTTTTTTTTTGCCCCTCTATCGGATGACTCCTGGTTCGCCACCGAGAACTGCTGATCTTGTCTCGCGAGCATCTTGCGCACGGCTCTGAGAGCTAATGATCGGAAGTCAAGCCAGGAGCTTGTCCGAGAATACGCTCTTCGTGTAGCGCAGCCTTTTAGGGCTGCCAGTCTTAGCAGGGCTAAAGCCCTGCTCCGCATATTGTCGGACAGTCTCCTAGGATAGCCATTCCTCTTGAAGATATCTGTGCGTGCGACAATATCCTTTTCCGGGGAGCGTGCTGTTTAAGGAGAATGCCGCGATCGGAATGCGCAACACCATGAGAAAGCCCCCAAAGCACGAGCCGGAAAAATGCCGGATTGAATCTAGCGGCCCGTGCGTTGGAGTCTCTTTGGCGATTAAAATCTCCAGGTAAAACCGAAATCTATGCTGTTCTCGTAAAGAGAAGATTCGAAGCTGGCCGGAGTCGTGCCGTCAAGGCCTGTGCCGGTCTCCTTGATGGTATTTTCGAATGCATGCATATATCCCGCTTGCACGGAGAACCTGGGACTGAGGTCATAGCTGATACCAGCCGTGATGTGATGTTCCACTACAGCTGGAAATCCGATGATACGGAACGATTCATAGTAATAATTTGGCATGAATTTGCCTTGCACGGTTGCGAGCTCCGCGCCGTTGAACCCACTGTGATCGTCGACAGGATTAGCGGCGTAATTGTATCCCAACCGCAAGGCGAGCTTTGGTGTCGGCCTGTATTGAGCACCTATTGCAAACACCCACTGGTCATTCCAGTCAAAGTCTTCATAGCCGTTGGCCCCAGACCAGTTCAACCATTTCACATCTCCCTCAACCAAAAGTTTGTTCTCCAGAAAGGTGTAGGCCAGTCCCACGCCAACTTGCCAGGGCGACTCCAGCTCAAGTCCGTCAAGATTGCCATCTTGATCGAGATCCACGACATTGTCGTAATTTATATTCTGCGGGGTGATAAAGTTGAGGCCGAACGACATTTGATCAGTCAGCTTGTATATGGCACCGGCCTGTGCGCCTATCCCATAGTTCTTGGATGTGCCTTGACGCAGATCCAGGGTCGAATAGTCCACATGCAGACCAATCCCGAACGACATTCTTTCAAACGGCTGGAAGGCAATTGCAGGCGAGAACTTGAATATCTGCAGCTCGGTATATTCCCCCGAGACCAGGGGAAAGCCGGCCGCCGGCCCGCTGGGGATACTTCCTCTATCCAGTGCAGAATCCCTGTAATCAACGCCCAAGCCGGTGACCCCGTATGCGGATAATCCAAAACGAAAGAATGGATACTTTGAAGTGATCGGCACGGAAAGGCCAAAGGCAGGGATAGCATACACGGTGGTTTTGCCGTCTGCCTTGGTGGTTTGATCGCCATAGCTAACTTCTGCACTAGTGGTCGGAATGAAGAGACTTCCTGCGAAGTTGACTTCGGAAGCCGGGCAGTAGGGTCCGAAACACATGGCTGCAGGGTTTGAGAATACGGCACTTATCGCATCTTGGGGAGCGGCAATACCCACTCCACCCATGGCTCTGGAAATAGGGCCGACCGCAATCAAATTGTCTCCATTGGTCGCATTTGCCGATTGCGAGCTCATAACCATTACTGCAAAAAGTACCAGAATTTTAAGCAAGTTTTTCATTTTAGGATCCTTTCCCCCATTGTTTTTATGATCTCAAAATGCACACCTAATCCCAACGACCCAACATCAATGTTCTTTCTATCACCCCCTTCCATTTGCTGGTACGATCGACATGAGACAAACCGGTGGGTTTGAGCCGGGAGTCACAAATAGGCGCATCTATGTACGGTGCATGGATTTTGTTGGTACGATACCGAACCGGGCCTATTATTTATTTCCTCTAGGGCGGGACTGTTGAGAAGCGCACTGTTAAAAGGCGTCCATAGCCCTTGGAAAAAACGCCTGCAAGCCTCTCCCTTCTGCAGGCAGGCCGTTTGCGGCAAGTCCCCTTCCAATGGATACACAGGTATACCGCTCGACAGCGGGCCGTCTGCACTACTGGCGATCGACCGGATCAGTTACCGGCAGATTGTCATAGATAACCAGGAATCGCCTGCATCGGATTTTTTTGATGGATGTAGCCGGTTCACACTTGTGACTGGCCCGGACTTTCGAAGCGTGGAAAGAAGGTGAAAGAGGTTGAGCAGCAGTGGTCGAGAAAGGTAATGTCAGTTTTCAGTTATGAAAATTAGTATAATTATGCGAAAGTCCCTGACTTATTCATAAATGGCAAGGGCCACTTTGCTCAATACAGTTTAGATCGTCAAGCAAAAAATAGGTGAACTGACAAGCAGCAAAGTACTTGTCAGTTAAATTTTCGAGAAGGGGTGAAATCATTTTGTGACGGCCTGTAGCTGCTGGGATAACAACCAGACCGATCTTCTTCAATGTCTTACTAAAGCGTCTGCGACCATGGAGGTGAGAAACTTGACCTCGACTCCCAGATTGTAATGCTCATTGAGGTTATCCAGCTGTGTATGGCAATTTTCACATGCCGTGGCCAGAATTGTTGCGCGCGTCGATTTGATCTGGTCGGCCTTTACCTTGGCAGATTTCATTCGAAAATCGAGAGTCTCTTCTCCAAGCGCCACCAGACCGCCTCCTCCTCCGCAGCACCAATTGTATCTTGGATCCGGAGCCATCTCCCGATAGTCCTCAGTCAAACGATCAAGAATGTAGCGGGGCTCATCCATGACGCCGCCGTTTCTGGCAATCTGACAAGGGTCGTGATAAGTGACGGCGCCCTCAAACTTACTCTTGTCCAACTTGATACGACCCTCTCTAAGGTAACGTGCATGAACCTCGGTAACGGACGACACTTCGAAAGGCTGCTTGCCCGCCATCTGCTTCATGACTCTGAACGCCGTGCCGCACTCGCAGATGCAGACTTCCTTCACTTCCAGTATTTTCGCCTCATTGACAATGCGGTCGAGAATGAGCCGGGTGCGTGTGGGGTCTCCAACGAAGGCACCGAAATTAACCGCTTCGAAGAAGCTCAGCGTCCAGTTTTCACCGGCGGCATTGAACACGGCGGCGGCAGGAATAATGGAATGGGCTCCGGCTAAAGCTACATAAAGAAGCTTGGCGCCTTTAACGTCAATGGGAATCGCTGTTTCGCCCGCCTCAATCTTCCACTTCTTAACCACTTCCGCTTCCAGGTTTTTTATACCGGTGAGAAAGCCTTCTTTGAGCACGTCAATGGATCTTCCTTTCTCAATCGACATATCAGCCAGCATGGATAAAATTTCAGGTTCGGTGCTGGCTCCGATCAAAAGAAGCTTGGCAATCGACATGATCATCTGGGTGTCAATTCCAAACGGGCAGTAGACCATACATCTTCGGCAGCCGGTGCAGGAATAGGCGGCTTCGTAAAGCTCCTCGAGGGCCATCTCGCTCAATTCCTTTGATTGGCCCAGCGAAGACCAGAGCTTCCCTTGAGATCTAAAATACTTTTTATAGATTCTACGGACAATTTCGGCCCGATAAGCGGCAATGTATTTCACATGCGGCATCGACTCATGCACATGGCAAGCCTTAGTGCACACGCCACAACGGGAGCAGGTTTCGAGGTAAAACCTCATCGCCCGATTCAGTTTGCCCTGGAAAAGCTGCAAGAGCTCGTTCCTCGTCTTCTCATCCATATTGTTAACCTCTTCGCAATTTGTTCATCGGTAGTGCGAGAAATGAATGCATGATCTTGCTAAACGGGAAAGACATGAGGAACAGGTTGGCAAAAAATACGTGCACAACGAGCATGAAGGAATGGCCGGCAAAAAGAACGTTGGCCGGTACATCGGGTTTGAGGTAAAGAAGGCTCATGAGGTATTCTCTATAGTCTTCCACGCCCATTTCACCGTATTCATACCAGGCTCTGGCCCAATCCATTTGGCTGCCGAACAGCACGGTCAGAAACAACAAGATCAGCAGATAGTAGTCTTCCGGTACCGACAGCTCTCTGTTGGGAGAAACAAACCGTCTGAACAGGAAGAACAACAGGCTGACGGACAAGAAAAGCCCAACAAGTCCCTTGCCAAGAAAAATGGTGTGGGGAACGGCCTGGAATATTGAAAAATCTCTGAACAGCTCAATATGCCCGATTATGAGCAGCACAAGGCAAATGTGAAAGATCATCAGGAACACCCACAAGAGAGGATTGTGTTTTCGCACGGTGGGCAGCAGAAAAGTATCGTATAGGGCCCAAAGCCATTTCGGGTTTTGCTCAGGGAATATCTGCAGGGTGCTCGGATGCTTGGGTGCCTTATACAGTTTCACCAGCTTTATTGCGGTACCAAGTAAAAAGACAGCAAAGGCGATATACACCATGGGTACTAGAATGAGGTAATACAAGGTTGCCACGGATGCCTCCACATTTGTGATTTGAGTGCTGCCCCCGTGGAGGGGGCATCATGGTATGAGTTAAACTTTGCGTTTAACGAAAATTCTAATAACCCCATTGTCTTGCTCACTGCCCAGGATCTCGTTACCGCTTGTTCTCGCCCAGGCGGGAAAATCGGTCAGCGCACCGGGATCGGTTGACAGCACTTCTACCACCTGTCCAACCTGCACATCCTTGATCCCCTTGCTGATCTTCACCACTGGCATGGGACAGGGTAAGCCTTTCAGATCCATTACTTTGTCAGCTTTTATTGCCTCACTCATTGCTCTCTCTCCTTGTTAAATGAACAATTGTACTCGGCTATCCATGGCTTCCTCCAAGAACTTGGCTACCCCGCAGTAGGTCAGATCGGGGTAGTTGATCATTTCCTCCCGTTTAAAGCCCATCAAGTCCATGGACATCTCACAAACATATATCTTGACGTCCAATTCCTTGGCCAACTCCATCATCTGTTCTAGAGATGCCACATTCTTTTTCTTCATCAGCGATTTCATCATGGTAGTTCCCAATCCGGCCATGTTCATCTTGGACAGCTTGACGGCGCAGGCACCTTTTGGAAGCATCTGTCCAAACATTTTCCCCATCAGGTCTTTCGATCCTTCGGGTTTGTGCTTGTCCCTCAGGACGGGTGTTCCCCAGAAGGTGAAAAACATGACCACTTCCATGCCCATGGCGGCGGCTCCGGTGGCGATAACAAAGGAAGCCAGTATCTTGTCAAGGTCTCCGCTGAAGACAACCATGGATAGTTTATTGGACGGCATCCGGCCGGCCATTGCGTCCAGCTGCTGCTTCAATTCTTCCATTTTGCTTTCAATTTTAGATAGTTGTTCCTGCATGTTGACTCCCAAAATCGTTATTTTAGTTAATGATATGAACTAATATTCCAAAAAAAATCACACCAGCAGCTTCTTGATGGCCTCCATGCTGGTGCGCAGCATTTCCAAGGAAGAGAGCACTACTTTTCGCTCTTCCGGGAGCAGCTCCAGCAGGATCATCTGGTGCAGATCGGTGATAAGGGATCCTATCTCCTTGGACTTCCTTTGCCCTTCCGGAGTGAGTGTGATCAATCTAACCCGCCCGTCACGAGGGTCTTCTATCCGCTCCACAAGTTTCTTCTTCATCAGGCCGTCAATGATTTTGGTGACCCGGCTCTTAGCCACATCAAGCCTCTGGGCTATGCTCTTGACCGTCAGGTATCGCTCTCCGAGGAACAGCATCAAGCATCGCAGCTCGGCCTGTGGCAGGTCGAATTTGCGGGAAAGATAGGATGTTCTGGCCTGGCAGCACTCCAAGGTCTCCTCCATGAGATCCTGAAATCGCTGGGTCTGGTATTTGAGCAGCTCTTGGTTAAGTTCGGCCAGTTGTTCGTTCATAGTGTGAACTAAATAACCAAATGAAATGCCATTGTCAAGTTCTTTTCGTAAATTAATGTCGTGAAGCGGCGGTGGGTCAAGGGGACCATGCGGCCTCCTGAAGGTCTCTTGAAATGTTAAGCCCTGTTCTTGTTGAACAGGGCTTAACAGTAGTACGGAATCAAGCCGATTGCCGGCTTACTGGGACCGCGTTAGGTTGTTTTATCCTCGCAAGGAGTGCATACTCCTTCCGACCCGATACACTCATCACAGGTTTGACGATGGCACATCCTGCATTCCCCAACTGCTGTTTCACGGTCGAACTCTTTGCCGCATGCTGCGCATTCAAACTTATCCCGAGTCATCTTTGATCCTCCTTCAACCCTTTCCGTTCATGCCATGCCGAATCCCTGAGAAGCATATTCCCTCAACCTCGTTTTTGCTTCTTCGACCGTCCTGCCAAGCTTCCACGGCTCCATGAATCCTTCCAGCATGAGATTCCAGCCATTTTCGTCGTAAAAAATATCGGCATTGTCACAGGCAAGACCGCATCCTTCTTCACCGATTAGTTCATAAAGATATCCGTTTATTTCGTGACGCTCGTTCATTCTTCAAACCTCCTTTGAGCCGTATTGATTTGCTTTTGAAAGACCGGTTATCTGCCGGTTGTGGTCCATCTGTGTACTCGGTCTTTCACAAAGTGCTTTCCTACATGTTAATGATTCTCGACGGATCTTCAATGTGGGCTTATCTAAACTTGATCGATTTGGAGATCTACCGTTATGATCTTTGCACTGGTGATTCGGAGCATCAGAAGAATGTCAATTGTTTTGACAAAATCTTGTTTAACGGAGAAAATCAGCCAGTAGCGAGTGCCTCTATTTTTCTGGTCTGATGGGCAGGTATCCGCAGTTCAATTTGCATAGCTGAATCGCCATAACTTGAGAGCATCGATTTCCAAACCGGCTCACGTCCGGCGAGAAGCAGAGGAAAGCGCATGGCGAAGATTCTGATAGTTGATGATGAGGAGCCAATCCGGCATTTACTTGGGCATTTGCTTGAAATGAAAGGATATTGTTGCACCTTGGCCGCCAACGCATTGGAAGCGCGACGTTACATCGATGAGGATAGTTTCGAGCTAGTTCTATGCGACTTGAATATGCCGGGGGAATCAGGTCTGCAACTGCTCCAATATATCCTGGCCGAACATCCCAACACTGGTGCGATAACGGTAACAGCGATTGAGGATCCTACGGTCTCGGCTGCCGCTTTGGAGATGGGGGTCTATGGCTACATCATAAAGCCTTTCGGAACCAATGAAATACTGATCAACGTTGCCAACGCATTGCGTCGGCGCCAACTGGAGATCGACAACCGTATTCATCGAGAAAACCTGGAGCAAATCGTAGAGCAACGCACCACCGAGCTTCGTTCGACAGTCCATCAACTCGAGGACAAAGAGCGGGAGCTGCGCGAACGAGAATCGGTATTGCAAAAGACCCTGACCAGTTATCGACAAGCCATGAAAGGTATCATCAAGGCCATGGCAATGGCAGTGGAAATGAGGGACCCGTATACTGCAGGACACCAACGGCGAGTTGTCGATCTGGCCAGCGCGATCGCCGATAAAATGGGTCTTTCTCAGGAACAAAAAGACGGTATCAGTATGGCCGGTGTCATCCATGATGTAGGCAAAATAGCAGTGCCGGCTGAAATTCTGAGCAAGCCCGGCCGCATCACCGAGCTGGAATATTCAATGATAAAGACCCATTCTCAGGTCGGTTTCGATATACTCAAGAGCATCGAATTCCCGTGGCCGATTGCGCGAATTGTTCTGGAGCACCACGAGAGATTGGATGGCTCGGGATATCCTCAGGGATTATCGGGCGGAGAGATTCTGCTGGAGGCCAGAATACTGGGTGTAGCCGATGTGGTTGAAGCCATGGCGTCGCACCGGCCCTACCGCCCCGGGCTTGGAATTAAAAAGGCTCTTGAGCACATAGCGGACAATTCCGATATTCTCTATGACGCTGAGGTGGTGAGAGCTTGTTTGGAAATTTTCGACGGAAAGGGATTCAGATTTGATTGATCGAATAAAAATGCGGGGAAGGATTTTGGTTAGCCCCTCTAGTCTCCCAAAATCTTCCCCACCGGAGAAAAAGAGAGATGTCTGGAAATCGAAGCCGCGCCTGCAAACGAAGTGGATTTCCGTTTTCCTCCCTGTTCACCCGCAATAAGGCCGATTTACTATTGAGTGGATGTCGCCTTAATCTATTTCCGTAAAAAGCAAACAAAGAAAACACGAATAAAAATTGCCCCTGGGAAAAAAACATAATCCGCCAATCTCCTTTATCAGAGTTGTTCCCGATGTCAAGGAAAAACTGGCAAGTCGGTGCAAGCTATGATGAATCGGGTGGAGTTCAAGGAAATCTGTAAAATCCGGCCGACTATGACTATATTTTCTCTGATCCGCCAGAGGACGCGATAAATTGGATGAACTGCGAGGATTGAGCTACAGTGGTTAACTCGGGATGCCACCCTGCGGTTCTTGATTGCGGGAAGGGGAAATGATCGAGGTCAACGAACAAGTTTCAGTGCCGGAACAGGAACTGACGTTCACTGTATCCCGAAGCAGTGGACCGGGAGGACAACATGTCAATAAGGTCAGCACTCGAGTGATGTTATGGTTTGATGTGGCCAATTCGCCAAGCCTGTCGGATGAACAGAAACAGCTCATTTTTCAACGCCTGCATAATCGAATCAATAAGCAGGGATTCCTTCAGATTGTCTCTCAGCAAGGCCGCAGTCAGATGGCCAATCGCGTTGCGGCAATCGAGCAGTTTGTAGAGCTTTTGCGCAAGGCACTGAAAAAAGAAAAACGTCGCAAGAAGACCCGCATTCCTGCGGCCGCCAAGGAACGCCGAATCAAGAGCAAAAAAATGCGCGGCCGGATGAAACGGCAAAGGTCAATAACAGGCAAGGAGAACGGTTAATCGCCGGATGGAGGAATAGGTGCGATTTGAGAAGCTGGAATTCAATAATTGGAACGGACATAAGTTGGCCGCTCGGCTTGATGTGCCAGCGGATAAAACAATCTCTGCCTACGCCATTTTTGCTCACTGCTTCACCTGCACCAAGAACCTGAACGCGGTGGTGAACATCGACAGGGCTCTTACCAGCAGGGGTATTGCGGTATTGCGTTTCGACTTCACCGGCTTGGGCGAAAGCGAAGGTGAGTTTGCACAGACCAGCTTTTCCTCCAATATCTCCGATCTACTGGCTGCGAGCGAGTTTCTAAAGCAACATTATGCAGCGCCGAAGCTATTGATAGGCCA
>Ga0068714_10002575_pt1 | contig 23035 bp, 21 predicted proteins | sample MTBNYHSulfiMetaG_FD_62988 | JGI IMG/M metagenome (GOLD analysis project Ga0068714, IMG submission 62988) | Enrichment culture microbial communities from rom New York Harbor, USA that are MTBE-degrading - MTBE-NYH (New York Harbor Sulfidogenic)... | ecosystem: Environmental > Aquatic > Marine >... | reverse complement strand
CATTTCGGTCTATGTAGATAAAATAGCATGTTTGAACAAGCGTCTATATTACCATGGTATAAAGGAAATCGGTAAAGAGGACTTGGAAGCCACCTATCAGTGCCCGATACAAATGATTGCCCACGGTGTGCCGCACAGAGTCCTTAAGGAACACGAGGACAGGTAGTGGAAATACTTCATTACGAATTTATGCAACATGCCTTTATCGCCGGCCTCCTGGCATCGTTTTCCTGCGGTATCATAGGCACATTTGTCGTGGTAAAGCGCATGGTCTTCATTAGTGGGGGAATAGCGCATACTGCCTTTGGCGGCATCGGAATCGGTTATTTTGCAGGTGTCGATCCGATTTTTGGTGCCCTCGCATTTACCGTTGCTTCCGCTTTGGGGATGGGTGCCCTGGTAAGGCGAACAAAGCTGGCTGCGGATACAGCTATAGGTATATTCTGGGCGGTCGGTATGGCGATCGGCATACTTTTTATTTCGCTTAGTCCGGGATATGCCCCGGACCTCTTTGGCTACCTGTTCGGAAACGTCCTTACAGTACCCGCTTCTGATCTGATACTGATGGCCATCCTGGACAGCATAATAATAACCTCTGTCATTCTTCTTTACAGTGAATATACAGCCATATCCTTCGATGAAGAGTTCAGTGAGGTTATGGGGCTTCCCGTGGAACGGCTTTACTTTTCGCTTCTTTGCCTCATTGCGCTTACAGTCGTACTTCTGATCAGGATTGTCGGCATTATACTGATTATTGCCCTGTTGACTATACCGGCAGCCATGGCACGCCGCTTTACCGATGACTTAAAGAAAATGATGATAATCTCCGTCGGCCTTGGCATATCATTTACCTTCGGTGGCCTGTGGCTATCGTACTTTGTAGACCTTCCCTCGGGAGCGACAATAATTCTGGTAAGCGGTGTTTCTTTTCTGGCATCACTCGGAATTCAAAAGGCCTGTAAAAAGGCTGCAGGCAAGGCAGGTAAACCGGTTTCAGCATAAGCATATTTTATCTTTTTGTAACTTTATCCTCCCCGATTTGATAACTTTTTAATGTATCCAGTGGTAGCATTTATGCGGATAAATTTCGCGGTACCACATATACAACCATGATTATTTGGTGTATGATATTAACCAATTTAAAGGGTGATAATTAGCTAAATTATCTAAGGAGGTTTTTTTACTATGCCAGAAGAGTTCAAACCCGGCTGCCAGAGACCGCCTATTAAAAAAAAAAAGGAACCCGAGAAGGCTACAGCCAGCGAAGAAACTGTAAAGGAGATAAAGAAGGAAATGGTCAAAGTAGGAAAACCTGCCCCTGATTTCACTGCACCCGGGTTTTACCAGGGAAAATTCATGAATGTCGGCCTTTCTGAATACAGTGGTAAGTGGGTTCTGCTCTGCTTCTACCCGGGAGATTTTACGTTCGTCTGAGCTACCGAGGTTTCAGCAGTTGCTGAAAAGTATGGTGAATTTCAGGAAATGGGAGTAGAAGTGTTGTCGATAAGCGTCGACAGCGTATTTGTCCATAAGATGTGGAATGAGCATGAATTATCGAAAATGATCGGCAAGGATATCCCCTTTGCAATGCTGTCTGACCAGGACGGCAGCATCGGAAAAATGTATGGTATCTATGACGAAGATAGCGGGATTGAAACACGGGGAAGATTTATAATTGACCCGGATGGAAAAATACAGGGCTTTGAGGTGCTGACCCCACCCGTTGGAAGAAATGTAAGTGAAACCATGAGGCAGATTAAGGCATTCCAGCTGGTAAGAAAATCTAAGGGGACAGAGGCAACCCCCTCAGGTTGGAAACCGGGCAAACAGACACTGAAGCCCGGTCCCGACCTCGTTGGTAATGTATGGAAAGTATGGAAGGTTAAAGAAGCCTTCGAAGATTAATTATATTCGATACTATATTTCTCATAAACGCGAAAAGCATCTGTGACTGGTGCTTTTCGCGTTTATTTAATATTAAATCCAGCATAAGTTGCTTGAGAGCAGGTATGGTCTACATGGCTTAACTATCGTGTAACACCTTTTTTACAGGTGCTATAATTTTAATAAGGCCTCATAGTATAAATACCCGGAAAACACTATCTAAAAGGCCGGGAGATATTAGAAAACATCCGTAATTGACAAAGATTGAAAAGGGGATAACGCAATGGCCAGGAATAAATCTACAACGGAATTAAAAGCAGGTGAGGTAAGGCGGACCATTGACCCGTCGGTATTCCACTGCGACAGTACGGAACAACTTAAGGCTATCGATGGCATTATCGGACAGGAAAGGGCCATAAAATCTTTGAAATTCGGGCTGGGTATAGACCGAAAGGGATTTAACGTTTTTGTTACCGGTACCACCGGTACGGGGCGTACTACAGCGATAAAAAATTTTCTGGAGATGGTTGCGGCTCGTAAAAACATACCCTGTGATTGGTGTTATGTACATAATTTCGATGATGAATACCACCCCAAAGCACTTAAGCTTCCCGCTGGAAAAGGTAAGCTTCTGGCTAAGGACATGGAAGAACTTGTCGAGAACGTCAGTAACTCTATTTCGCAGTCTTTTACCAGCAAGGAGTACGCAGAGAGAAGATCTGAAATTACCGAGTCACTAAATAAAAAACGCGAATCCGTAACGGAAAGGTTCCAGAACAAGGCTCAAAGTCAGGGCTTTCTGCTTAAACCGACTGCGGTCGGTATCGCGCTCGTGCCGGGCAGGGACAGCCAACCCATGTCGGACGAGGAATGGGAAAAGCTTGGCGATGAGAAAAAAAAGGAATTTAAGGAAAACCGGGAAAGGCTTGCCAAGGAACTGAAAGAGGTCACCGGCGAACTACATGAAGAAGAGAGGTCTACACAGAAAGAGATAGAAGAAACGGACAAGGAAGTGGTCCGGTATGCGATAGATCATCTCTTTGACGAACTGAAAAAGAAATATGCAGAACTTCCGTCAGTTCTTGAATATTTTGACAGGGTTGAAAATGACATGCTCGAGAACTATAAGCAGTTTACTGAGAAAAAGGAGGAAGGTTCCAATCCTTATGCCCTGTTACAGAGCGTCGCCCAGAAACAGTCCCTCAGCAAGTATGCCATGAACGTGCTTGTAGATAATTCAGAACTAAGGGGAGCGCCGGTGATTCTGGAACTCAATCCTACCTATCAGAACTTGGTGGGCAGGATAGACAAGGAAGCGCGCTTCGGTGCTCTAACCACAGATTTTACCCAGATAAAGGCGGGATCACTTCACAGGGCCAATGGCGGCTACATCGCCTTGAAGGTGGAAGATCTTCTGAGCAACTTTCAGTCCTGGGCGGCTCTGAAGAGGAGTATTCGAGATGGCAAGCTCGAGATCGAAGAGATTGGAGAAAGACTGGGGTTCATGAGCACCAAAACGATAAGGCCGGAACCGATAGAACTTGATCTCAAAGTAATCGTAATCGGAGAGCCCATATTCTACCACCTGCTTTACCGGCTCGATTTCGAATTCAAAGAACTGTTTAAGGTCAAGGCCGACTTTGACACGCGTATGGAATACGAAAAATACCTTAACGACTACATTGGGGTTATCTGCAAGCTCCGCTCAGAAGAGAATATGAAACATCTTGATAGCTCGGCACTTGCCAGTATCGTGGAACACAGCATCCGGCTGGCCGGTGACCAGGAAAAGCTTTCCGCCATGTTTGCTGATATCAGCGATGTCGTCCGGGAGGCTGATTACTGGACCAGCGAATCAGGTGATGGCCTTATTTCAGCTAAACACGTAAGGAAAGCGATAGAAGAAAAGGTATACCGTTCCAATCTCATTCAACAGCGCATCAATGAGATGATTGACAACGGGACACTTATTGTTTCTACCGAAGGAAAAACCATCGGCCAGATAAACGGCCTTTCCATACTCGATCTGGGTAACTATGCCTTTGGCAAACCCACTAGAATAACCGCCAGTACAGGTATCGGCCGCGAGGGTCTGGTAGATATCGAAAGGGAGGTAAAACTTGGCGGGCCGATACATAGTAAAGGGGTAATGATACTAACCGGTTATATCGCCGATCACTATACTCAAAATGTTCCTCTTCCGCTGGCGGCAAGGATCGTATTCGAACAGAGCTACGAAGAGGTCGAGGGCGACAGTGCCTCAAGTGCAGAACTTTATGCTCTGCTTTCGGCTATTGCCGACGTACCGCTGAAACAGAATTTCTCTGTAACAGGTTCGGTTAATCAGTGGGGCGAAGTACAGGCCGTCGGAGGGATTAACGAAAAAATTGAGGGCTTTTATGAAGTTTGTAAGGCCAGAGGATTGCGTAACGACGAAAGCGTCATCATTCCTCGATCCAATGTCCGGAACCTTATGCTTAAGGAAGAGGTGGTCCGTGCCGTGGATGAAGGTAAATTTCACGTCTATGCAATATCGAGCATTGACGAGGGCATGAGGCTTCTTACAGGGAAAAAGATGGGTAAAAAGGTAACCGGTGGTGGTTATGAGAAAGGAACGATCAACGACCGCATCCAGAAGAGGCTGCTTGAAATGGCAAAAAGGTACGTTAGTTTCGCTAAAGCAGGTAATGGAGACGGTAAATTTTAATGCCCGTAAAGAGCGGGTAATTTGGAGGTGTTCATATGGCAACCTACATAATTTTAAGCCGTGTTTCCCCTCAGGCACTTGAAGACGCTGGAGAATTCAGGCAACTCGCTGAAAAGGTATCGGCTAAGATTAAAAATGAGTGCCCGGGGGTGACCTGGAAAGAAAGCTACGGTACAATGGGCCGTTTTGACGTCGTTGACATCATCGAGTCCGATGACCCGAAACAGGTGGCAAGGGTTACGATGATACTCCGTACTTCAGGTCATGAGGCTACGGAAACACTGATGGCCAAACCATGGAAAGAATTCCTTGCCGAGATATAGTCCCGGCACTAAATGACCCTAGCGATTAGGGGTTCTTTGGTTTCCTGATGTGATTGCACTCATTATCATCATGTTATCTCTAAGGTCCTTAAAGATAAAGTCAGGGTTACTTTCTTTGAGCACTTCTTGTGAATAAAAGCCGGTCGCTACGGCAATGGTAACGGTGTTCAGTTCCTTGCCCGCTTCCACATCCCGAGGCGAATCACCGATAACCACTACATCTTTGCCATCTATCTTGTGGCCGGTTACCCTTTCAGCTTGTTCCATTGCTTTTCTTATCATATCCGATCTTTTTTCTACCTCGGTACCGGAAAATGAGAAATCAAAGTATTTATCTAGTTCCGCCTTTTTGAGTACCGATCCAATGATCCCGGGTGAATCTCCCGTATACATAACCACAAAATACCCGCCTCTTTTTAATGTGCTTAATATATCTTTAACTCCGGGTAAAATATACTGCTCAATATTGAACGGTATAGCCTCGGCAAAGATTTGCTCATACCTTGTTATCATTGCCGGGATTTTTCTATCGAGTAGCCCTTTATTAACTCCCTTCAACCTTCCCAGTGCCCAGAATACCTCGGTAAGGCTCCTTCCACCAAAGTCAACCTCGGTCAATCCGGCCTTGATGCCGAAAAACTCATAAAAGAGCCTCTCCACCGTTTTATCGTGTACAGAAGTAAGGTCGATAAGGGTCTGATTGAGATCGAAAATAATTATTTTCATAATATTTACAAATATTTATCTTCTAACTGTTATCCTCTCATAGTATAAATTGAATAGTCATAAAATTGTACACATTAATATTACAAAGTTATTACATCTGGTATTCCCGTTAACCCGTGTATATGATATAACTTTGTAACATTTTGGCCCCTGTTTTTATGACTATTTAATGCGCCAGCAAGGATAATTGTTAAGGATTATCTCTTAACTAATTTTTAATGGAAAGCGAGAATAGATATATGGACCAATTTTCCGCTCAGATTCTTTTTTGGTCACCCGATGGAAAATATAATAATTATAATAATGTCTTTAAAACCGTCCCCGGGGTTACCTGTGTATCCGGCGATAAAATGGATGGTTGTCTTATTTTGACGGTTGAAGCAACCGATAGATTTAAGCTCTCCAAAAAAGTTGGAGACACAATTAGAATCGCGGATAGCCTGGGTGTATCATTTCAATCTTTTACGCAGATTACAGGCAACAAGCATAAACCGACAAAATAGCCATTAAAAGCACCGATTTGTATTATTCAAGGGATATCAAATAACTGTAGTGGGGCTGATGCCCGTCTACGAGTTCGTAATCCTTTTCCGGATATTTCCCTTTAATCGATTCCAGTAGCCTGCCGGCCTCTTTTTTGTCAGTACTGGAACCGTAATAAACGGTTATTATCTCTATATTATTCAGCTCTATTTTGGATAGAGCATCCAGGACTACTCGTTTTATATCTCTACCGGCCGCAAGCAATTCCTCATCGTCGCGTAGGGCGATTAGCTGCCCTTCCTTAACGGGTATGTTTTGTACTCTTGTATCGCGTACCGCACTGGTAACCTGGATTGTAATGACGCTGTCGGCGACCTCCTGCATATAACTTTTGTTTTGCTCGATATCCTCATTTGTATTGAAGGCTACGAGAGCAGAGATGCCCTGGGGCATGGTCTTTGTAGACAAAACCGCCAGTTCCTTATCCGTTAAATCGCCGATCCTGGAGGCTGTAAGAATTACATTCTTATTGTTGGTTAAAAGTATTACCTTTTTTTGGGGTACTGCTTCTACTGCCTCCCTCAATTCCCTGACACTCGGGTTCATCGTTTGCCCACCTGAAACGGTGGCAATGGCTCCCAGTTTACGAAATAACTTGTGCATACCCTTTCCCTGCGCAATAGCTATCACCGCGATATTTTTACCTTTGGTTCCTTCAGGATAAATACTGTATTTCAGCTGCTCCTTCATGTTTTCAGATCTGAACTGTTTAACATTCCCCCATTCTCTGGCATAATCTGCTATTTTATCAGGGTAATCGGTATGTATATGTATCCTCAACTTGGAGTCGCTCTCTGCCACTATCACTGAGCTTCCCTCCTTTAGCAATCTCTTTCTTATCTCGTTTGCGGAAATTACCGGTTTGTCTATCATTAATTGCGTGCAATAGGTATCGGACATTTCAGCTCGACCTGCCCTGGTAATGGCTTCATATTCCCTCTTGGAAACGGGCCTTATTCGACGTGGCCTGACCTTCCCCTCCAGATAGCCCTTCATTCCCGTGAATATAACCAGCAATCCCTCACCACCCGCATCGACCACGCCTGCTTCCTTTAACTGGGTGAGCAGCATCGGGGTTCTATTAAGCGATTTTTCCGCCTCGTGCACAATATATTCCATCAAAACCGGTAAACTTTCTGCGCCTCCCTTTATAGCTTTCTTTGCCCCTTTGGCGGCTCCGTCCGCAACGGTTAGTATGGTTCCTTCCTTAGGTTCAGAAAGAGCAGCCCTTGCTTTCTTTGCCCCTTCCGAAATGGCTTCTGCCATATCGTCTACGCCTATCGAATCTTTATCGGCCGTGCTGGAGTGCATTCCTTCCAGGAACTGCGATAGCAGAAATCCCGAGTTACCACGCGCCCCCATAAGCGCACCCTGCGCTATCTTCTCCATAACAGAAGAGGCGGTTTTCTTTTTATTCTCATCGATGTTCTCGATGGCGGATGAGATGGTAAGGAGCATGTTCTTGCCACAGTCGCCGTCCGGCACCGGGAAAACGTTAATTGCATCGATATCAGCTGCGTTTTTATCGAGCCAGAGCCTTGCCGCATCGAACATTTCCCCAAGTTCCTTTCCACCGATGGTTAAAATGTCCTCTTTCTTTCTCTTTTTTGTTTGCACCCTGCTCACTTGGATAATCCTTTCAGATACCTTGACTCGTAAAACCCGAGGCCAAAAAAACCGGGCCCTATATGTGTTCCAAGTACGGGCCCTATCTGTGATAATTCCAGGTTATCGCATTTGAAATTACGGTCAATTTCATCCCTCAGGGATATGGCCGGGCCGTTATCGCTGGTATACACAATTACAGCATGGATCGACTCTCCCGATTTCATATTCCTGGAAACGAGATCTATCATGCTTCGAATGGCCCTTTTAGTAGTCCTTGCCTTACCCAGTATCTTCACCTCACCTTCCTCGAATGACAAAATGGGTTTAATCCTCAGCATACCGCCAAGTAGCGCCCTGGCGGTACCGATACGGCCACCTCTTTTAAGATATTCCAGAGTGTTAAGCGCTCCAACGGTATATATGGCATTGTTCAGGTTCTGAACAAAATCGTTGACCTGTTTAAGGCTTTTTCCTTTACTAGCAGCCTCCGCTGCCGGTATCACCAGCATACCCAGCCCTATTGTTCGGGAATCGATTATCTCTATCGCTTCATTGGAAAACTTCTTTCTTGCTGCACGGGCAGCGTCTACGGTACCGCTCAGCTTGCTGGGCGTGTGAATTGATAAGATAGAGCTACCGGAACCAAGGGACTTTTTGTATACATCGATAAATTCATCCTCGCCAGGATGGGACGTTGTCGGAATCTCGCCGCGGCTGATCCGACTGTAAAAATCCCCACTGCCGATATCTACACCCTCATTGAAAACTTCTTCGCCGAACAAAACCTTTAAAGGCACCACTTCGATACCATACTTATCAATCGTGGTTTTTTCAAGCGTTGCCGTGCTATCGGTGACAATTCTAACATTACCCGACATCTTGCTTCCTCTGCGAGAATGAAAATATTACAGTATCAAAATAATAAGGTTGAAAATATGGCATTTTCATCATATCTTTATTGGTTGCATCGTGACATCCGTATTAACACTGAATTGTGTGCAAAATATTCCCCGCCCTATTCACATTTAATTTTCCCGACTATTGCTACCATGCGTAATTAAGTACCATTACGGATGGTTTTTACCTCTTACATGGGTTAACCTTTATAGAACACCTTATAACTTTCCCTCTGAATATTGCAGATGAACACCAAGAAAAGATCGCTTAATGTTGTCTACCAGATTTATCCCCGTTCTTTTCGGGACAGTAACGGAGATGGTGTCGGAGATATTCCGGGCGTAATCGAAAAAATCGACTACCTTAAATGGCTGGGTGTAGATACCGTCTGGTTCAACCCCTTTTTTACTTCTCCACAGAAAGACCTCGGATATGATATCAGCAACTTTACGGATATTTCACCGGAATACGGAACAATGGGTGACTTCGATCTCATGCTTGAAGAGCTGCACCGGCAGGGCATCAAGGTTATACTGGATCTTGTCCTTAATCACACCTCAGTCGAACACCCCTGGTTTAAGGAATCTGCCTCAAGCAGGGATAACCCCAGGCGGGAATGGTATATCTGGCGCGACGGCAAAAAACCTGGTGGTAAGAAACCACCCAATAACTGGAGGGCCGCTACCGGAGGGCCTGCCTGGAAATACTTCGCCAACACCGACCAGTGGGTTTACTTTCATTTTTTACCTTTCGAGGTTGACCTCAACTACCGAAACCTCGAGGTTAAAAACACGATGCTCAACGTCATGCGTTTCTGGCTCAATAAGGGTGTCGATGGTTTCCGTCTAGACTTTCTCCATGCCATTTATGAAGATGAGGAGCTTCGCAATAATCCTTTCTCCTGGCGCCTGTTTCCCTCCGATAAATCGGTAGCGATGCTATTTGATTCTCATAAGTACGACCTCAACCTTCCCGATACCATCGCCTTTGCCAGGGAGTTGCGTGAGGTGGTAGACGAATACCAGCCACGCCGGTTTCTGGTCGGTGAGGTATTTGGGGACATCGAACAGACCTGCCAGTACTGCGGTCCGGAAAATACGGGGCTTAACATGGTTTTTCTATTCGAGTTTACCTCGACCGCGTTCAAACCCCGGCGCTATGCCAGGATTATAAGACGCATAGAAGAGTGTTTTCCTTCCCCCAACACGCCGACCTATGTATTCAGTAACCACGATCGGGTAAGGTTTATCACCCGTCTGTCAAATAACGAAGAGAAGGTAAAGCTTGCGGCGACAATGCAGATGACACTCCGCGGAGTGCCCTTCATCTACTACGGTGAGGAAATAGGCATCCCGAATGTTAACTTTAAGCTTAAAAACAGCCAAGACCCCATAGGAAAAAAGTATGCCTGGTCACCCATTTCACAGATACCGGGGGTCGGTTTCAGCCTGAGCAGGGATGGTTGCCGTACGCCGATGCAGTGGACGGATGGTCCGAACGCCGGATTCTGCAAAGACGGAGTGGAACCCTGGCTCAAGATATCGAATAGCTATCGGAAAAAAAATGTTGCTGCCGAGATGAAAATGTCGCACTCCCTGCTCAATATTTATAGAAGCCTTATCAGGCTCCGAAAAACGGTTCCTGCAATCGCTATCGGAGGCTTTGAATTCATTGATTTATCGGGGCAGGATAAAAGGTGTCTTGCCTACAGGAGATATTATGAAGATAACGAAATCCACGTATACCTTAACTTTTCACGAAAAAAGGTAAAATTTACCCCTGTACTTCCAATAGGAAATTACCACATATTGTTTTCTACGCGGGATAGAAATAATGAATTGTCGGAAGACGGTAAAAATATTGAACTGGGTTCGTACGAAGGCATCGTACTCGATACCGTAGAAGGAAAGGAAAGCGACCTATGATAAGAAATACGAAGAGAATATACGCCGCGAGGTTCGATTCCTCATGGGGCATGGTGAAGGCCCTTGCCCGGTTTCTTAAGGGTGAGGATAACCCCGGTGTGGGAATACTACCCTCAATTAGCCTTACCAAACCAGCAGAATTATTCATAAATTCACTTGGAGAGCAGGCCGTTACCACGGTATACGCTTATGAAGGAGCTACTGAAGCTTTCCCGGCAAACCTACTGAGCCATGTCAATACAGAAAAAATATCTTTTCCAACCGTTAATCAATATCCAAGGCGGAAGTATCCGGCGGTAATGGTGGGTTCTCCAAACGGAGCGGTGATACACCTTTGCGCCGCACTGGGTATTCCATGGCTACCTCAGACTTTTTTGATAGCACTTAGACACCCGAAACTGGAGGTAGACCGGCCTACCCAGTACATGGAATGGGCTAAAGGCCCCGCCCGGGCATTTACCCGTGCAAATCCTGACATACATGTTCATCAGATGCACGACCCGGCACAGGACAGGTTGATGAGCCAGCATATGGCCTACTTCCGGGTAAAGAGACTTCGCCTCGGAAAGGTGTTTAGGGAATACATCGAAGAAGTACTTGAACCAGGAGGTACCATATTCGTCGTAGAATGTAACCTCGCCTGGCCGATCAGAAGGGTAAGCGGCAACCACTTCTTCCAGACAGGTGGCCTCGGGGGAGTAACCCCTGAGGAATACATACACGGAAGCGAAAAGGTGGCCAGATTTCTCAAGGAGGAGGGGAGCAGATATACCGATTGGGAGGCGCCAGAACCCGATGGGCATGGCCCGGAAGCTGAGTGGGGTTTCGAACCAGAAATGTTAGACGATATAACGGGGTTTGCACGCACCAATAACTACAAACTGAGGCGTATTTCCTTTTATAACCCCGAGGATATGAGCCCGCCCGTAGCGGAGCTTTACCGCTGGTGGTATGGTAAGCGGGATATACCGTCAAACAGACTTCTTGTAGAGTGCTTCAATATAATGGATCCATGGTGGACACTTCGCACTGGATCGTGTCCTTTCTGGCTCGTATTCAACATGGGACCTTCGGCAGACTGCCTTGAAAAATACCTTTCTGAATGTACTCCTTATGATTATATCCACCTCATGCTGCTTTCCCACGGTGTTACAGGGCCCGGTATCGTACCGATTGAGAAATGGCGAAAGATACTTCATAACGCCGAAAAGGAAGGGTCTTTTCTTGGTGTCAATGAGGATAAATACCCCAAAGATATGGCCGTTTTCCTTCGGTACAACAGGGAATTAAAGAAGATACCCTCAAGATACCCCATGCCGGAGCCACTTCCCCTGTCGGAAATGGATAATTACCTGAATAATTCTCCCTATGTCGATTCTTCGAAACTGCCGGATATAAATATTAAACCAATATTGTAGAGTGTCTCCTGGCTGTTCAATATATAAAAAATATCCGGTAATTACTTGATTTAGCCCATCAATAAGGTGTAATATTCCTTGGGTTATGGCCCGTTGTGAGGTATGGACATGAAAATACTGGTTACCGGAGATACAGGATTTCTTGGTTCCCGCCTGGTTTCCGAATTAAAGGAGCGAGGTCATTACGTGCGAGGGCTGTCTAGGAGCAGCAGCGACATAAAGCTTGATATCACCGACATCTCTTCCGCTACCAGGCTTCCCGACGTGGATGTCGTAGTCCATTCGGCAGCTGTGATCGAGTTCAGGAAACAGGATGCAAACCAGCAGATCAACGTCGAAGGAACGGCAAATGTCCTCAAGGCCGTTGTAGCTAACAATATAAAACGGTTTATCCACGTTTCTACGGCTTTTCTTTTTGCCAACAATTACTATGAGATCAGCAAGAAAGCGGCCGAGGAACTGGTAACGCAAACATGCCAGCAGCACAACATAAGGCTGACCATCGTCCGGCCCAGTATTATAGTCGAGGACAGCAAAATGACGGGTAAGCCACCTTCAAACGGCATATACATGGGCCTGAGGATACTGAGGCAGGCATTAAACTGGTATGAGCAGAAGGTGGGCTCATTTCCCTGCGACATGGTGGTTAGGATAAAGGCGAACCCGCTGGCAAGGATAAACGTCGTACCGGTTGACTATGTAGCAAGGGCAATAGCGGATACGCTTGAGCAGGACAGAGAGGGGCTTGTATACGCAACCCATCCCGATCCGCCCAAATTGAGTTTCCTTGAAAAACCAGTTTCCGAGATATTCGGGGTTAAGATCAAATTCGTGGAGAATTTTCAGCCCAGCAACATCGAGCGCATGATACAGATGTTTTTAAAGGATCTAATAACATACTTACAGGGCTACGATTTCCCTTCCGATATCGAGTGCCCCACTATTAGCTCTGATTACGTCTTGAAATCGTCCCTTTCCCTGATGGCAGACGAAACTTCCTGACATTACATATGCCGTTTTAAATCTTTCCGCGACTTCACGGATAGCTCGCCGCAGGTGAAGTGGATAGTATAGTGAGGAGTTTTATATCCCTTCGCAGGCTATTTACGTCTCTCCTTCATTTTATCTGAAAACTTCTGTATCAGATGGTATATAAGGATTATCAGTCCCGCCACATTACATTACCCCATATCTACTAAGCTGGTTGTTCTGTTATCACCCGATACGGCTATTCTTAAAAGCAGGCCCGCTGTTTATTCGTTATGTCTTTCTGATGGCACTTTTAACCTTGGCAACCATTTCCGGATCGTTTAGCTGTTCATCCGTAAAACCGTGGGCTTCTTTCCCGTGTTTTTTCGCCTTTTCTATCACCTCTTCTTCCGTGGCTCCGGACGCGCTGAACGGGCAGTCGAAACCGACAGCACTGCATTTAAATTCGTATGGCATTATTACACTCCTTTCTTCTAATGTATATCGTAATTGTGTTCCAATTTATCATATAAATCATTACGTAGTTATAAAAATAGGGAAAGAAAAGTTACATTATTATTACATTTTAAATGAGTATCTTTTTAATCGATGGTAAAATTATATTGAACGCAACTGGGGGTGTATATGATAAATATAAAACGTTACATGTGGACCGGACTGCTGTTTCTGATGATTCCCGTAATGCTTCTTGGTAACGGTTGCCAGTGCGCTCCGCCAACTGGTGATTACGATGAAGGAACGCACCGTTACTCCTTTGAAACGGGTATGCAGGGCTGGCAATCCGACGGCGCGGACCTCGATAATCCGCCTGTAGAGTGGTCTATCGAACGTTCGCAGTATATCTCCAGCGACGGTGATTATTCCGTTGAACTCTATCTCAATAACCTTAACGATGCCGGGAAGATTTGGGTTGAGCGCGTTTTTCGTGTCCTGCCAGACCAACCCTATAGCGTCGATTTGAAATACGATTTTGCGAGCCGTGACTGGGGCGATATTAACCTGTGGACCATCATAAGCGGCGCTGTGCCTGCCGGTCCGGATGTTGCTCCGGTTTTTCAGGGAAATACCGGAAATAATGCTGAACAGGATGCCGGCTATGTATGGCTGGATAAGAGCTATCACTTCGAAACAATGTCCAATTCCGACGGCGAAATAATGGTCATGATCGGCATCTGGGGTACCTGGGAGACTGCCCGCACCTACTATTTGGATAAAGTGGAGATAAACATAGACCGTTCCTCAGAATCAGTTCCCCCTAAAACCCCTGCCGGGCTTGAGTTAGAACGGGAAAGGTATGACCCGGCAGAAGGTAAATATGGCGACAGGGTATTTCTTTCCTGGGAGGCAAACGATGTGTCCGATGTTAAGGAGTACCGTATATACCGGAGCCTAGCAAGGATCGGTGGTGGTGAAGATCTACCGCAAACCCCTTATGAACTTATAGCAACAACATCCGAATCCGGCTATGTAGATCAGGAGCTCAGTGTCAGCATGGAATATCCCACAACGGTTTATTATTACAGGGTAAGTGCAGTTGATAGCGCTGGTAATGAAAGTGAGCTTTCAGAGCCGGTTAGCATTGAATACACACCTTTTGGATAAAGCGGCATACTTCATATTCTTTATCTCACCAGATCCGTGTTAACCGGATTAAACGACCGTTTTCCGTATTGATACGGATACAAACTGTATAACCGCCCCTGGTACCATACTTAACAGGATAATTCATGGGATTTAAAAAATCGATTAGGTTGGATAATACCAGAAAAGATGAATCATCTTTTACTATTCTAATTACATGCGGATTTTTTATTACGGATAATTTATGTGGGAGTTCTTATGAGTAATATATACTTATTGTCCGATAAATGCGAGGATAAAGATTTCCTGGGAAACAAAGGAGCAAACCTTGCTACAATGACCCGCCTTGGCCTGCCTGTGCCCCCGGGTTTCGTTTTATCTATCGAGGCATACCGTTTGTATCGTGACAGCCAAGAGCTACCCGGTGAAGAACTCGAGAAGGCGATGTCCGTGCTTGAGAAAACGACGTGTAAACGGCTCGGTAACGGTCTTAAGGTTTCTGTGCGCTCGTCTGCCCCGGTATCCATGCCGGGAATGATGGACACACTTCTCAATATCGAGGACATGGATCAGGTAAAAATGGCGATAAAACAGATTTTCCACTCTTGGGACAATCCCAGGGCGGTGGAATACCGGAGAATCAACCATATACCTTCAGGATTGGGGACTGCCGCCATTGTACAGGCTATGGTTTTCGGTAATAGTGATACCAACTCTGGCACCGGGGTGGTCTTTACCCGTAACCCAAGTACAGGAGAAAGGGGGCTTTTCGGAGAATACCTGCCCCAGGCCCAGGGTGAGGACCTGGTCTCAGGCTCACGTACGCCGGATACACTGGCCACGCTTAAATCTCAGATGCCCGATCTCTATCGGGAACTTGATGAGCACACAAGTTCCCTTGAACAGGTAAATGAAAACATCATAACCCCGCAGGAAGCCCTCGAAAGGGTAACCTTCCACGACATACAGGCATTACTGCACCGGCAGATACGCTCTCCGGAACGTTATTAACCGGTAACAGGGGGCCTCGGTGCCGCCCCCGGGGCCACCAGTGGCCGCATCGTTTTCGATATCACCGAGGCTATAATGCTCCACAAGAAAGGTGAGCCTATTATTCTTGTAAGGCCCGAAACCAGCCCCGATGACATACAGGGAATAGTGGCAAGTGATGGCGTGCTAACCCAGAGGGGCGGACTTACCTCTCATGCGGCAATCGTTACAAGGGCGATGGGTAAACCGTGTGTCTGCGGGGCAAGGGGCATCAGCATCCATGCCGATGCAGAAGAGATGGAAATTGACGGCCTAATAATTAAAAAGGGCGACGAAATCACCATCGATGGGACAAGCGGCTATGTATATTTGGATACGCTTCCTGTTGAGGATGTCCGGCTCACAGATGACCTTAATACACTTGCCGGATGGGCAGATGGTTTTAAATGCCTTACGGTAATGTCGAATGCCGATACACCTGAAATGATAGCCCAGGCAGTAAGGTTTGGAGCTGAGGGAATAGGCCTTTGTCGCACGGAACGCATGTTCAACGAGCCGGAGCGCCTTGCCATGATCAGAGAGTTTATATTGGCCGACGACGGGATACAGAGCGATGACGCCTTGAAAAAGCTTGAGATGCTCCAGAAGCAGGACTTTATTGCCCTGTTTAGGGAACTAAAAGGCACCCCGATCATCGTCCGGCTGCTCGATATGCCCCTTCACGAATTCCTTCCCAAAGAAGAGGAGGCCCAGGACGAGTGGATGCGACATCGCATCAGGGAGCTCGAAGAGGTGAACCCCATGCTGGGCCATCGCGGAGTGAGGCTTGCGGTAACGAACCGAGAGCTTTACCAGATGCAGATAAATGCCATAGAAGAAGCTAGGACAGAGGTACCCGAGGCCGATGTATCTGTCATGATTCCACAGGTAATTACCTCCCAGGAGGTATTAATGGTCCGTGGAATGCTCAGCGATTCAGGGATCAAACTCGGTGTAATGATGGAGACCGTTCGTGCCTGTATGCGTGCCGGTCGTATCGCTCACTGTGTTGATTTCATGTCATTCGGCACCAACGATCTCACCCAGGCCGTGTATTCCTTTAGCCGGGAGGACGCCGAGAAAAAATTCCTCACCACATACCTGGAAGCACATATTCTGCGGGATAACCCCTTCCAGGTAATAGATGTAAAAGGCGTGGGAAGGCTGATGGAGACAGCGATATTCTGGGCAAGGAGGGCAAACCGAAAAATAAGGATAAGCGTATGCGGCGAACAGGCGGGAGAGCCACGTTCGATACGATTTTTCCACGGCATCGGAATCGACGGGATTAGCTGTAGCCCCTTCCGGATACATGCAAGTAAACTTGTCGCGGCGCAGGCAGCGATACATGCAAAGACCTCCGCCCAAAATGCCTTCGATACCGGCATGATTTAAATATTAACCTTAATCGGTTATGTTAAATGAATTCATAGAACAAATTATTGCGGAACCTGACCGGGTAACCCGGCTTACACGTGACGAAACGAGGAAGCTTCTCGATAAGGCGGAACATGTCATCTCGTCCGATCCGTCACTTATCGAGATAGATGAGAACAGAAAAATCGTATTTATCGGTGATACCCATGGTGACTTCGATGCCGTCAAAGCCGCGGTAAAGCGATACTTTACCGGGGAAGCAAAGCTTATATTTCTGGGGGACTATGTTGACCGGGGGCAGGACTCATTATCCAACATCAACTATCTCCTCTCCCTCAAGGTAGTGTATCCGGAAAGGATAATTCTTTTGCAGGGAAACCACGAGGGCTATGCTGCTTTGCGGTTTTATCCGGCCAACTTCTGGGAATCCTTGGATAGTGAGATGAGTGTTGTTTACGGTAACGTGCTGGGGTCCCTTCCGCTTGCGATATCGGCACCCGGCCTGATTGCACTTCATGGTGCACTGCCCGATGTAAAGGCCATCGGGGATATCAACGGCATTTCTTTGGGTAGTGTCCAGTGGAGGCAAACAGTCTGGGGGGACTGGCAGGACTCTCCCGGGGATGTACTTTCCACCGATGCTTTCACCGGAAGGCCTCAGTTCGGCAGGGACTACTTCAAAATCGTAATGGGAAGGTTTGGAAAGAATGTCCTCGTAAGGTCGCATCAGCCGGGTGCGCCTCCCGTCATGTTCGATAAGCGATGCCTTACAATTTTTACCGCCCATGCTTATATGCCCCTGCGAAGGGTAGCCATCACCAATGTAAAGAAGGAAATACAGACTACCGATGACCTTGTCATCGAAGAGATATAATTACGTGTTAGCAGAAACAGAGTATTGACATATAAATCCTGTACATATATTATTTCAACATTATCAGGATATAGTTTCAGGGGTTGATATGCCTAAAACAGCGATCGTTTCCGACACTCTTACTGAGATACCGAAAGAAATGGCAGCCGAATATGGCGTCAGGCTGATACCGCTATATATTACCCTCGATGATAGGTCTTACCCTGAAAATGAGATAGACCTCGAATGGTATTATAGCCAGACGCCGAAATGGAAAGCAGAAGGAAAGATGCCGCTTACCTCGTCAATACCCGTGGGCACCTTCCTTGAAACGTTCCGCGAGCTTAGCGTGGAAGCGGACGCCATAATGTACATCGGTCACAGTTCCAAATTCGGCATGTCGGTAACCTCTGCGATGCAGGCCAAAGAGCAGCTCAAAAATGAGCTACCAAAAACACGCATTGAGGTCATCGATTCACTTACCGTATGCGGCGCACTTATGCTCATCGTTATCGAGGCAGCCCGCAGGGCTTTGGCAGGAAGCCACATAGAGGATATAGTGAATGTAACCACAAACATGGTGAAAAAGGTACACTACACCGTACTCATTGACGACCTTTCCCTGCTGGCAAAGGGGGGTAGAATACATCGCGCCCGTCCCTGGGCCGATTCCAAGGTCACCAATACCGCCCTTCTCGAGGCAAGCTATTCCACCGCCGGGCAGATGACCCCGATGGCAAGATACAAGACCCGTCCCAAAGCACTGGAAAGCCTCTTTGACATCGTTAAGGATCGCAGTGGTGAAGACGCCCTTCACGTATCCATAAACTGTACCAGCGCTTCATTTTCCGACGCCGAGCAGCTCAGGGAGGTTGTATATTCTCGGCTGAATTGCAGGGAGGTATTCCTCACCAAAATATACCCGCTTGTTGTTAATCATGTCGGAGTCGAACCGGTGCATTTTAGCTGGTGGGGTGGAAAATAATATAATCGAATCTTTGCAAAAGGAAAGGAGACCTTATTCCAATGAGGCAGCTGAAAAAGGTACTTTTAATCTCTCTTGCCGCTTTTCTTATCCCGGTGTTAATTTCAGGATGCCAGCAGGCCGAGGAGAGTGCCGTTTACCGCATAGGCGCGGTTGTTGCGCAGAGCGGTAACTACGCCGGCATGGGCCTACAGTCTACGGAGGGCATGCAGCTCATCATCGACGATGTCAACGAAAGTGGTGGCATTAACGGGGTAACCATCGAGCTAATCCCATACGATGATAAGAGCGAAACTACCGAAGCGGCCCTGGCCGCCAAAAAGCTAATCGATGTCGACCAGGCACATGTCCTGGTAGCCGGAACAGCCAGTAACCTTTCCTGTTCTCTCATCCCGCTGGCCGAGGAGGAAGAGGTCCCCTCGGTACTGCTCATGGGTACAGCCCTTTTCAATGACCAGCTCGGGAAGTGGAACTTTAACCCTATGGGCTCAGAGGAAACATATATCGTACTGGTGCTCGATTACATGCAGAAAGAGGGGATTACCGAGTACGCAGCCCTCATTGAAAATGGCAGCTACGGCCAGGGTGCCAAGCTCTTTCTCCCCCAGCTAAACCCGATGTACGGAACCTCCATAGTGGAGGAGCAGTATTTCGATGCAGGTGCAAGTGACCTCAGTCCCCAGCTCAACAACATCAAGAATTCACCGGCACAGGCGATATTTGTCTGGGGAAGCAGTCCCACTACGGCGATGGCGATAAAACAGGCGCGGGAAATAGGCATTGATTTACCCATGATGGCAACTCCTCCCCAGGTGATACCGAGCATGATAGAGTCCTTCGGCGCATTCTACGAGATGGAGCCGTCGCTGGTTGCAGTCACACAGAAGATCGATATCTGGCCCCAGCTACCAGATGATGACCCGGATAAGGAAAAATACAGGGCTTTTGACCAGATGTGCCGTGATAAATACGGGCATCCGCCAGCCATGTGGACGGTGCTGGGAGCCCAAGAGATAATGTTTGCTGTCGATGGGCTGAAAAGGGCAAACGCGGATCCGAACAATGTTGAAGAAGCCCGCAGCAGAATCAGGGACGCGTTCGAAGGTACTACGAACCTCGAGCTACTTACCGGAATCTATACCATGACGCCCAGCGATCATTTCGGCCAGGTCGAAGAGAGGATGGTGCTCATTACCTTCGAGGACGGGGAGAAAATATATCTTCCGCAGTAACAATTATTCCATTTTTATCTTAAGCCCGGAGCAATATTTAATATGGTCGAAAAATCACGGAGAAGCCCACCAGATGTGAAAAAGCGGTTAAAGTATAGAGGGAAATCCGTTTCAACGGGCGGAAGTGACGATCTTCCAAAGAGCCTCGAGGAGTCTCACGACAAGTACCTTGAGCTATATGACCTCGCACCCTGTGGCTATTTTACGCTGGATATTGCTTCTAACATCGTCAATGAAGCCAACCTGACCGGCTGCAACCTTCTCGCTACAGAGCATCACTCCCTTATCAGCGACAATTTCGGCCGTTACCTGGAACCGGGTACGGCCGATGAGTTCTTTAGATGCCGGAAAAGGGCTACGGAAACACTTTCCATAGAATCCTGTGAAGTAAAGATACTTCGAAACGACGGCACAACTTTCTGGGCGTTACTTGAGGTTTTATCCAGGCCTGCAGAGAACGAGATACGAGTAACCATGACCGATATCAGCGGGCAAAAAGAGCTGGAGCGGGCGTTAAAGGAAAAGGAAGAATATGCACGTAAAAGGGCTCATGAGATTGAAAACCTGATGGAGCTTGTTCCGGCAGCGGTCTGGATTGCCTACGACCCGGAGTGCAGGCTCATTACCGGTAATGCACGGGCGAACAGGTTCTACGAGGCCCGTGATGGGGATAACGTTTCTGCCGGCACTACTGACGGAAGCTGGCACGATACCGCCCGCCGCTTCTTTAAAGATGGCCGCGAGCTCACAGCAGAGGAACTACCCATGCAGGTAGCTGCCAGGGATGGGACCTTCATCCGTGATTACGAAATGGAAGTGATCACGCCAAGCGGCCGTAGACTTACCATCCTGGGCGATGCGAGGCCCCTATTCGATGAACAGGGAAATGTAAGAGGCGCAATTGCCAGCTTTATCGATATAACCGAGCGTAGAAGTATCGAAGCCGAGCTCGAACGATACAGGAATGACCTGGAAAGGCTCGTTGAAAAACGCACCGCCCAGCTGACAAGGCAGATTCGCAGGCTGAGACAGGCAGAAGGTAACCTCGACCTCTTAATAGAGAGTACGCCCGACGGTATCCTTGTCATCGACAGGGGTGGGAATATTATGTTCGCCAACTCCGCGGCAGAAAGGCTTTTCGGCTATCATGACAAGGAGCTTGTCGGCACCATTTTCGGCTATCCCGTACTCGGTGGAAAGGTGGAACTTACCGTTCCGGATGTACATGGAAACACCCGTTATGTAGAGATGCGAATAGTGGACATCACCTGGCGAAGGAAGAAGTGTTCAATGGCCATACTGGAAGATATCACGGAGCACAAAAAGTCCGAACGCAGGATCCGGTCCCTTTCGCGCCGGCTTTTAAAGGCCCAGGAAAAAGAAAGAAGGAAACTGGGTCACGCTCTTCACGACGAGGTTGGGGGTACGATCACCGTTCTCAAGCTTGCCATGCACCAACTCCGTACCAAAAGAGGAATGGTAAATACCGATGGAATTGCCGACCTGGACGAGCTTGTGGATGAGCTTACCGACAAGATAAGGCACCTTTCCCACACCATACGGCCGAGCATGCTCGACGACTTCGGTATAAAGGATGCCCTTGAGTGGTACATCGAGCAGTACGGACCGAGGGCAGAGATCGGTATATCATTTTCCTGCAATCTATCCGGTGAAAGATTTCCCGAGGAGCTGGAGACTGCGGTATATCGCATAGTCCAAGAAGCCCTAAATAACGCGGCAAAATACTCGAAGTCGAAACGCCTAGAGGTTGAACTTCTACGACAAGCCGATATTCTCTACCTTACGGTAACCGACTACGGTTGTGGCTTTGACCCTGGAAACATAAAGTCCGGTATGGGCATTACCGGGATGCAGGACCTTGCCGATCTCGTCGGTGGCAAACTTTTTATTGACTCTGTACCGGGGCACGGTACGCGTATTGTCTGTGATTTTCCCATTGAGGCCGAAGAAAGGTAGTCTTAATTCACATCTTCACATATGAGCGCCATTGCCTTTAGATGGCGTTGCCTGTGATTTCTTTTTAATTTAGGGTATAATGCTCCACGAGGAGGACTTATGACAGAACCGCTTAAATACGGCGCTTCCTTCAAGCTGGTTAAAACCCCCACCGGCATAGATGGCTTCGATGATATTTCAGGGGGAGGGCTTCCCTCAGGCCGTACAACGGTTGTTATGGGGCCAACGGGTGCCGGTAAAACGGTATTCAGCCTCGAATTCCTTGCCCGTGGAGCACTTCAGTTCAACGAACCTGGCGTCTTGATAACATTCGAGGAGAGCGTGGCTGAGATTCTGGCCAATTCCGCTTCCTTCGGTATAAATACAGACGAGCTTGTTTCCGATGGAAAACTCGTCATAGACCACCTTGATATCGACCCCTACGAGGTAACCGAAACCGGAAGGTATGACCTAACCGGCCTCCAGTTAAGGATAGGACATGCGATAGATAGCATCGGCGCAAGGCGCATTGTGCTGGACGGTGTACCGGCTCTATTCTATGGGTTTACCGATACTTCGATGGTGCGAAACGCCCTTTCACGCCTCTACATATGGCTTAAAAGCAGGGGGCTCACTACCGTTATCACCGCTGAAAGTCATACCGAACTTTCCCGTCATGGTCTCGGCCTTTCCCTGTGCGACTGTATAGTTGAGATTACTATGAAATCAGTGGAAGGCCTCTACACCCGCCATATACGTATCGCCAAGTATCGCGGTACATCTCATAGCTCTAGTGACTTTCCCTTTATCATCGGGCGTGAAGGGATTTCCATAATCCCGATTACCTCCGTCAAGGCTGATTATGAGGCTTCCGGGGAAAGGATTACCACCGGAGTGCCGCGCCTGGATCGAATGCTCGGTGGTAAAGGCTACTACCGTGGGAGCAGTATTCTCATTAGTGGTAGCGCGGGTACGGGTAAGACCTCTCTGGCAGCACACAT
>Ga0068714_10002574_pt1 | contig 23039 bp, 21 predicted proteins | sample MTBNYHSulfiMetaG_FD_62988 | JGI IMG/M metagenome (GOLD analysis project Ga0068714, IMG submission 62988) | Enrichment culture microbial communities from rom New York Harbor, USA that are MTBE-degrading - MTBE-NYH (New York Harbor Sulfidogenic)... | ecosystem: Environmental > Aquatic > Marine >... | reverse complement strand
CTCCCATCTTCACCATCGCCCCGTGCAAGTGCAAGTGTATCCCACCGAACCGGGCATTTCCAGCGCTCACGCCGGCCCGAGGTAGCGGCCGTACCCGCTCGAGCTGCCGCTCGAAGTCCCGCTCCGACTCCCGAGCCGGGCGGGGACACGCTCCGGTGGGAGCTCGGGCAGGAACGCCACCTGGACCAGCTCGCCTGCCCTGCCCTGCCCCGTCGGGATGCCCGTGATCTCCACGTGGAGGTAGTTCTCCGTGAGCCCCCGCCAGGCGGGGGCCTCCGCGCCCGGGAGGGGCTCCTCCAGCACCGCCTCGAGACGCGCCTCGGCAAAGCGCCCGGCGTACCGCCGGCGCAGCCTCTCGGACAGCGCCAGGAGCTCCCCGGCCCGCTGATCCCGTACACGTTCGGCCACCCGGGGCCGCATCCCCACCGCTTCGGTCCCGGGGCGGGGAGAAAAGGGGAAGACATGAAGAGCGGACAGGGCCAGCCGCTCGATGAGCTCCCGGCTGGCGGCGAAATCCTTGTCGCTCTCCCCGGGAAAGCCGACGATGAAGTCAGCGGCGACGAAGGGATCGCCCTTGGCCTGCCGCAGGAGCGCGATCCCGCGCTCCACCACGTCCGCGGTGTAGCGCCTTCGCATGGCGCCCAGGACACGATCCGAACCGGACTGGACCGGGAGGTGGAAGTGCGGCCGAACCCGGGGGTCCGACACGGCCTCCGCCAGCCCGACGGAGATCCGCTCGGGCTCCAGGGAGGAGAGGCGCAGGCGCACCTCCCGCGTCTCCGCCAGCATGCGCCGCAACAGGTGTTCCAGGCCGCCCTGGTAGTCGGAGATGTTCACCCCGGTGAGCACCACTTCCCGGTAGCCCGCACGCTCCAGCTCGAGCAGCCGGGCGACCGCCTCGTCGGCGTCGAGGCTGACCGACGCGCCCCTGGCCAGGGGAACCCGGCAGTAGGCGCAGCGGCCGTCGCAACCGTCCTGGACCTTCAGAAACCCTCGGGAGTGGAAGGAGAAGCGCTCGACCCGGTAGGCGAAGGGATCCAAGGTGTCCCCTGCCCCCGCGTCCGAGAACAGCGGCAGCTCCGTGAGCGGGAGCGTGGGATCGGCCGCATGCTCCTGCGGAAGTCGCAGCAGGAGGTTCTTGGCGTCCTGCGCGATCACCCGGACGTTCCCACCCAGAGACTCGAGCTCCGGCCGATTGAGCTGGGCGTAGCAGCCGGTTGCCACCACCAGAGCGCCGGGGCGCTCCCGGCTGAGCTTGCGGATCAGACGGCGGGCCTTCTGGTCGCTCCGGGAGGTTACCGTGCAGGTGTTGACCACGTACAGCTCGGCCCCCTCGCTCAGGGGGACAAGAGAAAAGCCCTGACTCCGGAAGGAGGAAGCCAGGGCTTCGCTTTCGTACTGGTTCAGCTTGCACCCGAAGGTGTAGAGGGAAACCTTCATCCACCCCCTAGAGCTGCGGCTCGACCCGGGAGCGGCCGCGAGCGGCCTCCTCCAGATTGGGATTCAGCGCCAGAGCCTTGTTGTAGGCTTCGAGGGAATACCGCAGCTCACCGGCCCTCTCCCGGGCATACCCGAGGCGCGTCCACCAGTCGGCGATGTTCGGGGAGTGATACAGGGCGGTGGAAAAGGCGATGTCGGCGTTGTTGTAACGCCCCTGCTGGATGTAGATTTCCCCCATATAGTAGTAGACCAGGTCGATGCGGCCCCCCGTCGGGGCGATGGCTGCGTACTCCTCGAAATACCGCAGGGCCTCGTTGCGCCGTCCCAGATAGTACAGCGCCTCCCCGGCGGTCTCGATGACCCGGGGGTCGTACCGGGAGACTCTGAAGGCCTCCTCGCTGGCGGCCAGGGCCTCCTCGTAGCGGCGCAGCCTGACCAGGCTCCAACCGAGAACCGCATGGGCATCCATGCGGTTGGGCATCTCGGCTAGCTCCCGGCGGCACACCTCGATCGCCCCCGCGTAGTCGCCGCTGCGGTACAGGGCCAGGGCGTCGTCCTTGTCCTGGGCGAACCCAGGCGCGGACACCAGCACCAGGACCACGAGGGCGAGGACGGCCTGCCGGGTTCTACCTTTCATGCCTGCCCTCCTTCCTGGAATGCCGATCGCGGCTCATGTTGCACTTCCCGTTGTACTGGCAGCCGCTCTCCATCACCAGCTCCGGGGTGCTCAGGTCGCCCTTCATCGAGGCGGTGGCAAAGAACTCCACCCGGCCGTGGGCCACGACGTCCCCTTCGATCTGGCCGCGGTTGGAGACGGTGTTGGCCTCGATCTTGGCCTTGACCACCGCCTTGTCGCCGACGTACAGGTCCGAGGAAGCCTTGATCTCCCCCTGGAAAACCCCCTTGATCATCAGGGGCCGCTTGAAGCTCAAGACTCCCGAAAAGTCGATGTCCTCCGCCAGGATGGTGTCGATCTCGTTTTCGTCAATCGGCGGAATACGCACCTCTCTCATTCCCGGCCCCCCCACAGTTTCGTCGTTAACGTCCCGCAGAGCGCGTGGACACGGGAATGGTAGCCAGGGGATGTGTTCGATGTCAAGGCGAGTCGAGCCGGGTGCGGACTGCCCCGAGAGACTCTTCGAGTCTGCGGCGCATGTCTCGTGTGTAGGGATTGTAGCGCTGGAGGTCCAGGAACAGCTGCCAGGAGTCGTTGCAGGTCTGCTCGATGATCTCCAGGAGCTTCCGGTAGCCCACGGAGCCGATAGCCGACTCCCGGAGATCCATCTCGGCGAGAACCCGGCCCACCAGGTGGGTGAGGCCCTGGGTCACCGCTGCCTCCCGATCGTGCTCCTCCGGGGACATGCGGCGGACGGCCAGCCCCAGGCCCGCAAAGACTGCGTGCCAGAGCTCGAGCTCCCCCTCCTCGATCCGCACCGGGCACAGGATCAGGGGCAGACCCTCCAGCCCTGCGCCCGCGGAATCCGGTCCGAACATCGGGTGCGTGGCCAGGACCTGCACGGTGGAAGGCAGAAGCGACTTCATCCAGGAGGCAGGCCTCTCCTTCACCGAGCAGGTGTCCATGACCAGGCTGTCCGGGGCCAGCTTCGGCGCTATGCGGGCAAGCACTTCCGGCAGCGCGGAAATCGCCACGCACAGGATCACGACCGGGCACCGGAGCAGCCGCTCCTCCCCGACCCGCCGGACCCCCTCGGGGGTGGGACGATCAGGGTTCCTGGAATAGCCGAGCACCGGGGCCACCCGACCGAGCAGGCGGGCGTAGAACGAGCCGAAGCGGCCCAACCCGTAGACGCCGATTTCGCGAGGAATGCCGGGCATGGGCAGCCGACTATACGCCGAAGGTGGCCTTGATGGACTGGACCGCTTTGTTCTCCTCCGATTCCTGGATGATGAAAGCGATCTTGGTTTCGGAGGTGCTCACCGAGAGGATCTGGATCCTCTCCGCGGCCAGCGCCCCGAACACCCGCGCCGCCACGCCGGACTGAGTCTCCATCCCCGGCCCCTCCACGGCAATCTTGGCAATGTCGTCCCGGGCCTGCACGCGCAGCTCGGGCATGTCCGCGCGAAATGACTCCAGGAGCGAGCCCGCGCGCGCCAGGTCGGCCCGCAGCAGGGTGAACGACAGATTGACCGATCCGTCCACCGGCGCCGTCTGGCTGATCATGTCCACCCAGATGCCCGCCTCGCCGATGCGCCGGAACACCTCCGTGATCCGCAGCGGATCCCACGGCACCCCGTAGAGGGAGACCAGGGCCTCCTCCGTGGTCTTGTACAGGCGGGTCACCGCGCTTTCGGCGGTGATCATCTCCTTCATGCTGTAGAGCCCAGGCGGCTTGCCCTTGAGAAAACGGGCCGCCTGCAGGGCCCCCAGGGCAAAGACCTGGCGGGAGGCCGCCGCGTGGCGCAGCTCGACGACCTCGTCCTTGCCCGCGAAAATGACTTCGTGCTCTCCCACGATCGTGCCGGCTCTCACCGCATGGATGCCGATATCCGGGACTTCCCGAAGCTCGCTGCGGCCGTGGCGGCCGTGCACGTAGCGCTTGCCGCCCAGGAACACCTCGTTGATCGCCTCCGCCAGAAGCAGGGCCGTCCCGGAGGGAGCGTCCTTCTTCTGGTTGTGATGTCTTTCCACGATCTCGATGTCGAATCGTTCCCCGAACACCGACGCAGCCTTCTGCGCCAGCTCGGACAGGAGGTTGATCCCCAGGGACATGTTGGCCGACTTGAACACGGGAACGCGCTCCGCCGCCGCGGCGATCCGCTCCTGCTCCGCCGCGCTCTGCCCCGTGGTGGCGATCACCAGCGGGAGCTTGCGGGCCACCGCGGCCTCCAGGAGCCCGCCCAGGGCTTTGGGTGAAGAGAAGTCGATCACCACGTCGGCCTCGGCGTCGCACTCGAGCAGATCCGCATACACCGGGAACTCCGGGGTGGTTTCCGGAGCCGCGACGTCGATCCCGGCGGCGATCTCGATGTCGGGGCTTGCCGTGGCAGCGGCGGCAAGGACCTTGCCCATCTTGCCGCTGCACCCGTGAATGATGATCCTGACCATCCGCATCTCCTTTTCGCGCCCCTGCAGGCCTTGCTCCGGGGCCCGGCGGGCGGGGCTCCCCGGAGGGGGAACCGCCGGGCGAGGATGCACCGCTCGAGTGTAGCAAATGGAGCCTCTGCGGGCAAGGGCGCCCCCCCTTGAACGATCGCGAGCCAGCCGCTATTATTGACGGAATCTTCACCCCACGACGACTAAGGAGGGCTCTGATGTTCGAGGGAGCATTCACAGCGCTGGTCACGCCATTCAAGGAAGACGGAAGCCTGGACGAGGCGTCCCTGCGCAAACTGGTCGATTTCCAGATCGAGCACGGGATCGACGGACTGGTTCCCGTGGGAACCACCGGGGAGAGCCCCACGCTCGACGCCCCGGAGACCCAAGCCGTGATCCGGATCGTCGTCGAACAGGCGAAGGGTCGCGTGCCGGTGATCGCCGGCACCGGCTCCAACTGCACGGACAAGGCGATCCACCTGACCGAAAAGGCGAAGCAGATCGGGGCGACCGCCAGCCTGCAGGTCGCTCCGTACTACAACAAGCCGACCGGGGAAGGCTTCTACCGCCACTTCACGGCGATCGCCGATGCCGTAGACCTGCCGATGATCGTGTACAACATCCCCGGCCGCACGGGCAAGAACATCGAGAACCCCGTGATGCTCCGCCTGGCGCAGCACCGCAACATCGTCGGGGTCAAGGAGGCCAGCGGCAGCATCTCCCAGATGATGGAGCTGATCGCCGAGAAGCCCCAGGACTTCGATGTGCTTTCAGGGGACGACAACCTCACTTTCCCGCTCATGGCGCTGGGGGGCAGGGGGGTCATCTCCGTGGCCAGCAACATCGTGCCCGACCGGATGCGGGACCTGACCCACGCGGCGCTCGAGGGCGACTGGGACCGGGCAAGAGCTCTACACTACGAGCTGCTGCCCCTGTTCAAGGCCATCTTCGTCGAAACCAACCCCATCCCGATCAAGGCCGCCATGGCCATGAAGGGAATGCTGAAGGAATCGTATCGACTGCCGATGTGCGCCCCCGCCGAAGACAGCCGGAAGAAGGTCAGGAGCGTTCTGGAAACCCTCAAGATCCTGTAGGGCCCGCAGGCGGCCGTTCAGCGTAGCGCGGCCAGGCGGTCGGCCAGGCGCACGAACTCACCGGGCTCCAGGGCCTCACCGCGCAGCCGTGGGTCGATCCCCTCCGCGTCGAGGACGTCCCGGAGCAGGGCCTCCTGCCCCTCCGCGGTGAACCCCCCGGTCAGCAGGTTGTTCCAGAGGGTCTTTCGCCGGGACCGAAACAGGACCCGCACCAGGCGCAGGAACACGCTGCGCTCGCTGGGCTGCGGGACCTCAAGCTGGGGGGTAAGCCTCACCACGGAGGAGCTTACCTCCGGAGGCGGGTAGAAGGAACCGGCCTTGAGCTCCATGCACGCCTCCACGCGATAGGTGACCTGGGTGAGCACCGAAAAGGAAGAGTAGGCCTTGCTGCCGGGGGAGGCGGTCATGCGCTGCGCCAGCTCCCGCTGGACTGTGAAGACCATGCGCGGGGGCCGGAGATTCGCCTCGGCCAGGTCTCCGATCAGGGCGGACGCCGAGGCGTAGGGAAGGTTTCCAACCACGCGCTGCGGCGCTCCCCGACGATCGAGCTCGCCCTTCCAGGTCTTTATCACGTCTCCCTGCACGAGCACGAGCCCGCCCTGCGGCACGAGCTCCGACTCCAGGAAACGAACCAGGCCCCAATCGACCTCGAAGGCGACCAGAGTGCGGACCTTCGGCAGGAGCAGGACCGTCAGGCAGCCCAGCCCCGGCCCGACCTCCCAAACCGTGTCCTCGGGATCCGGCCCCAGGAGCTCGACGATCCGCTGGCGCGCCTGGGGGTTCACCAGGAAGTTCTGACCCCAGCGCTTGTGCAGGCTCAGGCCCAGCCTGGCCAGGGTGCCGCGGATCTCCAGCGGCGAGTCGTAGTTCATGTCACCTCGAGCGACGGGGCCGGCCGCAGGCGCAGAAACAGCGCGGCTCCCAGCAGCATCGCTGCCAGCGTCACGGCTGCCGGGCCAAACAGCGGCGGCACCCGGGCAAACACTGCCACGGTCCACTGGAGCAGGTGATGCAGGCTTCCCAGGACGACACCCGCCGGCCCCCCGACCGCCGTCCCCGCCAGCGCCAGGTACCCCAGCCCGAACCAGATGAAGATCGAGACCAGGGGGATCAGTGGCAGGGCCGCGATGATTCCCACGGGGTACAGCACCCCGAACCGGACGAGCAGCAACGGGGCGGTGGCCGCCTGGGCCGCAAGGGAATACGCCAGCGCCGCAGCGGCGACCCGAGGGAGAACCCTTTCGAGCCACCGCTGCAGCCCAGGAGAGAGGACCAGGATCCCGGCCACGGCCAGGAAGGACAGTTGGAAAGAGAGGGTCAGCACGGCGGCAGGGTCGACCAGGATCAGGGCTGCCGCGGCCAGAGCCAGGAGATTCAGCGGCCGGGCGTCCCTGTCCAGCAGCCCGCCCAGCACAGCCGCCAGGATCATGACCACCGCCCGGAACAGGGATGGACGAAACCCTGCCAACAACAGGTAGAGCACGAGCACGGCCGCGGCCGCGAGCCTTCGGACCGCCGGCGGGCGGGCGAAGCGCAGGAGGCAGCTCACCAGCAGGTACAGTATTCCGGCGTGCAGTCCCGACAGGGCCAGGAGATGCAGGCTTCCGCTGGCTCGAAACCCGTCGTAGAGCTCCGTGGAGACTTCTTCCCGGCTGCCCAGCACGAGGGCCTCCAGGGTCGCTGCCGTGGGGGCGTCGAGCCCCCCGAGCCTTCGCCGGACGGCCTCCAGCAGGCTCGCCCGGAGCGCGCTCGGGAGGTTTCGGTAGCCTTTCACGGTCAGGGCTTCCCGGGGGGCCCTGGAGCTCAGGGCGGGCAAGCCTCCGGCACTCGGCGGCCTGAGCCTGCCCTCCACCTCTACCAGGCGCCCGGCGGCAAGCCGGGGCCCCTCCTCGATCCAGAGCACGACCGTGGCAGAAGACGATGCGCAGCGATCCGACCCGGCGGTCAGGACCCGCGTGAGACGGAGCTCGTACCGGGTCGCTTCCCCGGGGGTGGCGCTGCTGTCACGAATCAGCTGTGCCTCGTACCGACCCACCTGGGACAGCGGCAGCCCGGTCGGCTGAAGCCCCCGGCGCTGCAGCATCGGCCACAGACGGGCCGGGCCCATGCCGGCGCCAAGGGCCAGGCACAGCAGTGCCAGGGCCGCAAAGCCTCTTCGATGACTCAAGCTGCCCGAAAGAGCAGGCTGAGGCGCGGCGGTGAGCACGCCACCGGCGAGCGCGGCAGCAGCCAGCCCGGCAGCGCCCAGTGCGGCCAGCACCAGGCCGGCGGGCACGGTGCCGGTCCGCAGGCAGAGGAGCGTGCTACCGAACAGCGACAGGGCGGCGAGGACCGACAGCGGAGGCCGGCGGCGCAGGCACCCCGGGACGGGCCGGGAGGGATTGGGCAATTCCGGTCACCACTTCAAATTCTCCAGGGCCCGGCGAATCGCACCCTTCACCTCTCCCGAGTAGCTGAGGTACTGACCGTACATCAGGTCGTCGAAGGCGGTCTTGTCGCCGAGCCGTCCGAGATTCTCGACCACCGCGAGGACGATTCTGCCATCGTATTCCTGGACGCTCTCCGTGTACGAGTTCAGGAGCATGAGGTACTGGGTCAGGCGCACCGCGGCCTCGTGGGTCCCCATGTTCCCCAGGAGGGTGATCGCTTCCAGGAGGCGATTGATGTCCGCCAGCCCGCGGTCGTACTCCAGGAGAACCGTGTCGAAGTGCTCGATCGCCAGGGGAGTGGCCCTGGCCCACCTGCGCTCGCTGAGGGCCCGCACGGCCGAGTACCGGATTTCCCGGGCGATCCGCCTGGCGTCGTTGTCCGCCAGTCCCGTATGGAGTCCGACGTCGAGGGCGAACTCGGCGACCTCGGCCTTGGCTTCCTCGGCCAACCGGTCGCTCTCCAGTGCGAGAGCCAGGGCCTGCTGTTTCTCCTCAAGCGTGGCGACGCGGAGAACATTCACGATCCCATCCCTCAGGTCACCGCGGATGCTCAGGAGGGCGCTGCGGGCGTCCCGGCTGATCTCGGCGGTGTACCCGCGCCCGATCGTGCTGAACAGCACCGAGAAGGAGCTCGCATCCCCGAGCCTGCCCAGGGCGCGCACGCAGGCCGAGATCACGTACACATCCGGAACCTTCCCGGTCTGGAAGACCGTGTTCTGGGAGTCCAGCCACAGGTTGATGTAGTTGACGATCTCCGGGTCCCCCTGGGCCAGCTCGGACAGTGCGTCGAGGCAGGCAACCCGAACCCCGGTTTCCGAGTCCATGTCGAAGAGCTTCCATACCGAAAAGCGTGCATCCCGATACCCGACTTCCCGGAGCCGCCCGAGGGCCGCCACCGCCAGCTGTCGAAAGCGCTGGTCGGTCTCGATGACTGCGTAGTTGTCGAGAACGTAGTCCACCGCCTGGAGATACAGCGGCCCCAGCTCACGGTGGCCGCTCGCTCCGGCGTCCCGGAGAATCTCGATCTTGACGTCGATGCTGGCGATGGCGAAGTTGCGGGTGTAGGATCTCAGCAGATCCTGGGGATTCTGCGCCCACAGCGCGAGCGAGCAGAACCCCAACAGAACCACCAGCCAACGGACTTTTTTCATCGGTCCTACTCCTGTAGCGGATTGATGTACACCATTGTAGCGGCTGCCCCCCGATAAATCAACGAGCGAGGCGCTCCCGGCGCGCCAGGGCGCGGCCCGGCCTTGAGGGTCGTTTGCCGTCAAGGTGCCTATGGGCTATACTGTATCCCTCTATGGATCGAAAAACGGAGCGGAAAACCAAAATTGTCTGTACGATCGGGCCGGTGTCCTCGACCCCGGAGAAGCTGGAGCTCCTGGCCGAGGAAGGCATGAATGTGGCGCGCGTGAACTTCTCCCACGGTTCCCACGCCTCGAACCTCGAGATCATAGACAACCTCAAGGCACTCCGGGAGCAAACGGGCCGGAACATCGGCATACTCCAGGATCTCGGGGGACCCAAGATCCGGGTGGGCGAGTTGCCTCCACAGGGCGTACCCCTCCCGGAAGGGGCAACCGTCCGCCTGGCCTCGACCCCTGTTGCCGACTCCCCTCACCTGCGTGAAGCCATCCCGATCAACTACCCCCATCTCATCGCGGACGTGCCCGAGGAGGCCCGGATCCTCCTGGACGACGGGCTGTTCGAGCTGCGCGTGGAGGCAAGGACGGAAGACTACCTGGACTGCAGCGTGGTCCACGGGGGACACCTGAGCTCGCGCAAGGGGGTCAATTTTCCCGATCTGGTGCTCACGCAGCGGGCTCCCACCTCCAAGGACGTCGCGGATCTCCAATTCGGTCTCGACCAGGGCGTGGACTACGTCGCCCTGTCGTTCGTCCAGCGAGGCGAGGACATGCAGACCCTCCGGGAGCTCGTGGCTGCGGCGGACCACCCTCCGTGCCTGATCGCCAAGCTCGAGCGGGCCGCAGCGCTGGAGAACCTCGATGAGATCCTGGACAACAGCGACGGAGTCATGGTGGCCAGGGGGGACCTGGGCATCGAGGCCGACCTTTCGATGATCCCGGTCTACCAGAAGCAGATCATCCGCAAGGCCAACCTCCGGGGGATCCTGACCGTGACGGCCACCCAGATGCTCGACAGCATGATCCGCAATCCCCTGCCCACCCGCGCCGAGGTCACCGACGTGGCCAATGCCATCTACGACGGTTCGGACGCCATCATGCTCTCGGGCGAGACGGCGGTGGGGGCATATCCCGTGGAGACCGTTCGGATGATGCGCCGCGTCGCCGATCACGTGGAGCGGAATCTCGGGCTGGACCGGGGCTGGGTCCGAGCGGAGGAGAAGGACGAACGCTACTCGCCTCCGCTGGCCGTGGCGCGCTCGGTCTGTCAGGCCGCCGTACACCTCCAGGCCCGCTGCATCGTAGCCCAGACCATCTCGGGGAGCACGGCGAGGCTGATTTCCATGTACCGGCCCGAGGTCCCGATCGTGGCGGTGACCCCGCTGCAGTCGACCTGCCGGCAGCTGTCCCTGGTGTGGGGGGTCCGTGCGCTCGTGCTTCCGGAGTTCCGCAAGGATTTCCTGCAGACCGCGGCGGACACCGACCGGCTGCTCGTGGATAAGGGTCTGGCCCGGGAGGGGGAGCTGGTGATCATATCCGCGGGGATCCCGGCCCTCGAGCCGGGGGGCACCAACGTGATGAAGGTGCACGTGGTCGGCCACAGCTAGGCGCGTTCGCGCTCCTGCTCGCCGAAGATGTTGTAGACGTAGGTCAGGATGTGGTTGCGGGCCCGCGGGCTCAGGGGCACCGACTGGACGTGCAGGAGGGAGACATTCTTCTGCTGGTCGTAGTTGACCCCCTTGACCAGGCCGCACATGACGGTCGTCTGGTCGGCCAGGTCGAACTGCAGCTTGATCGGCATCCCGGCTTTGGTGCGCCCGCCGACGATGAGGGCGGCGCCGTCCTCCGAAAGATCCTTGAGCCGGCAGCGCAGTCCCCGTTCCCGCTCCTGCTCCTCGCTCGCCTCCTGGATCGACCTGAGGGGGAAGACCTGAGCCGGGTGGTTCATCTTGACCCGGACCGACCGGCGCTTCTGGGTCCGGGTGATGTCGTCGGTGTGGGTCACATGGATGATCTGGTACTGCCGGTCCACGAAGTCGTTGAGGACCTTGCTCTTGAAGAAGTACCCTGCGTCCTCTGCGCGCCAGAAGTGGACGCCGATCTGCTGCCCGCTCCACTTGAACCCCTCGGGCAGGCCGGGGCCCTGCGGGCGCGACATGGCCAGGTACTTCTGGCGGTTCTCCAGGACGATGGACTGGAAGGGCCCGGCGCCGGGAACCGTGACCTTGACCCGCTGGCGGGCCATGATCTCCCTCGTGGAGCGCAGCCCCAGCCGGTACCGGGGGAGGTCGAACTCGACGCGCTTGCGCAGCTCGAAGAGCTTGCCCAGAAGATCGTTGGACTCCGCGTCGTCCAGCATGTCCTTGGAACGGATCTTGATGATGATCTCCTTGGTCGAGCGGTCCAGCTGCTTGATCGACCAGAACAGGGAGGTAGGATTGTCGATCTTGGTTTCGATGGCCACCTTGCGCAGCAGGCCGATCTCTCGAAGCGTGAACCCGGACTCCTTGCCCTTGGCGTAGAACTGGATCCAGGGGAAGCGCCCGTGGCCGGCCACCCGGAGAAAGACGAAGAAACCGATCAGCAACGCTGCGACGACTACGGCAATGATCCACATGGTTCAACAATCGATAGCAGTATGATATACTTTTCGAGTACTCGCGTACGCCTCTACTTACTTTTCGATCAATGCGGCCAATGAATCAACTGATTTTATCGCCCATCCGGAACCTCCTGGAGATGACGCTGCTCTTTGCGAACTTCTATCTCCCCGGGATGCTGATCCAGGCCCGGGATCTGGACCGCACGGCTGAGTCTCCCGGCCGCTTCATGGTCCAGGCGCTCCTGACCGCCCTCCCCCAGCTGGCGTTGTTCCTGTACGTGCTGTGGCTGAGGGAGCGGAGGGGCGCAACGGAGCTCAGGACGCATCCGGACCAGGCGGACCCACGCTCCGGGGGGTCCCCGTGGCAGCGCTTCGGACTCGGGCGGTTTCACCCCCGGGACCTGGCGGGGGGCGCGCTGGTCTTTGCCGGCGCGCTGGGCCTCCTGCTGCTCGTGAGCCTCGCCCTGCGTCTGCTGCCGGCCTCCGGCCGAGAGCTGCTCCGGGAAGGGTTCCGGTTCCGCCTGGGCGACTGGCGTCTCGTTCCCCTGGCGCTGGCCTTCGGAGTGGTCACCGGCTACCGGGAGGAGCTGTTCTTCCGGGGGTACCTGATCACCCGCTTCACCGACATGGGGGTCCCCGGCGCCGCGGCGGTGGCCGCCAGCTGCCTGCTCTTCGCCCTGGGCCACCTGTACCAGGGACTCGCCGGCTTCCTCACGGCTCTCTGCCTGGGCGTCCTGTTCGGGGTCCTGTTCCTGCGCAGCCGCAATATTCACCACCTGGCGGTCGCCCATGCGCTGTACAACACCGTGGTTCTTGCGGCAACCCTTTGGCTGCCTTCCGCGACGCAGTGAGAGCCGGCGCGGCAAGACGCGGCGCCGCAGCCGGTTGAAGTCCGGCCGAGAATTGGGTATTCTTCTATATATAATTCCGCCTATGGAGTCTGCTCCGTGATGACTGAGAACCTCAACGTCCTGATCGCCTTCGCCGCCGGTGTGCTGTCGTTCCTGTCACCGTGCATCCTGCCTCTGATCCCCTCGTATCTCTCCCTGGTGGGAGGGGTGTCCTACGAAGAGCTCTCGGAGAAGAAGTCCGGAAGGCTGCGGGTCTTTCTGCGAACCCTGCTGTTCGTCCTGGGCTTCTCGATCATCTTCATCCTCCTCGGGGTGCTGTTCAGCGGCACTGGGGGATTCCTGACCGGGGCCTCGAGGATCCTCAATATCGTGGCCGGCTCCCTGGTCATCCTCCTGGGCCTGAACTTCATGTTCAACTTCCTGAAGTTCCTGACCGTGGAGCGGCGGGTTCACGTGACCGCCAAGCCGGCCGGTGCGTTCGGTGCGGTCCTGCTGGGCATGGCTTTCGGCGCGGGGTGGACCCCCTGCGTCGGCCCGATCCTGGCCTCGATCCTGTTTCTCGCCGGCTCCAGCGGCCGGGTACTGCAGGGGTCGATCCTCCTCGCCTTCTATTCCCTGGGGCTGGGGGTGCCGTTTCTGCTTGCCGGGCTGTTCTTCGCCCAGTTCCTGAAGCAGCGGGACCGCCTTCGGGCTCACTTCAGGACCCTCCGGATAGCCAGTGGCGCTTTTCTGGTGTTCATCGGGCTGCTCATCCTGCTCGGGCGGCTCCAACGATTCAACATTTTCCTGTTTCGACTCTCCTCGGCCCTACAGAGCTGGCAGGAGGCAAGCCCGTTGCAGGTTCGCCTGTTCTTTGCGGCGCTTTTCCTGGTGCCCGCCGTGCTGCTGATCCTTTCGATCCTCCGGAGGGCCCGCACGGATGGGCGCCTTCGACTTCTGCCCGGCCGGTCGATATTCGCGGCCTTTTTCCTGATCCTGGCGGCGCTGACCCTGACGGCGCTCATCAACCCCACGGGCTTCTTCACTTTCTGGTTCACCTTCCAGGGCATCTGAGCCCGGGGAACGATGGTGCGAATGCCGCCGGCGAAGCGACCGTGTCCAGCCCGGTTCCCGCGTACCCTCCCCCCGAGAGGCGTGCCTTTACATCGATGGCGATGAGTGCAATAATGAGCACTCAAATTTCTACTTGATCGGAAATCGACGATGGATATCTTCGCCAAGTGCAGCGAGTTCGAGGCAGCCAAGGAAGCCAGGGCCAGCGGCCTGTACCCCTACTTCATCCCCGTGGCGGAAAACCGCGGCAGCCGGGTGGTCATGAACGGCCGGGAGGTCATCATGATCGGCTCGAACAACTACCTCGGCCTTTCGATGGACCCTCGGGTCCAGGAGGCCTCCAAACGGGCGATCGACCAGTTCGGGACCAGCTGTTCGGGCTCGCGCCTGATCAACGGCACCTTCGCGATACACGAGGAGCTCGAGCAGCGCCTGGCCCGCTTCGTGGGCCGCGAAGCCGCCCTGTGCTTCACCGCCGGCTATCTCACGAACCTCGGGTCCATCTCGGCCCTCCTGGGCAGACGCGACCACATACTGAGCGACCGCTACAACCACGCCTCGATCGTCGACGGAATCATGCTCTCCACGGGCCTGTCCAACGGCACCGTTCAGCTGCACCGCTTTCACCACAACAACCCCGGGCACCTGGAGAAGACCCTGGCCGGGCTCCCGGAGAGCGAGCCCAAGATGATCGTGACCGACGGCGTCTTCAGCATGGAAGGCGACATCGTCAAGCTGCCCGAGCTTCGCGAGGTCGCGGTCAAGTACGGCGCCCGGGTATATCTGGACGAGGCGCATGCGCTGGGGGTGATCGGGGCCACCGGGCGGGGCACGGAAGAGCACTTCGGGACGCCCGGGGCGGCGGACCTAGTTATGGGCACCTTCTCCAAGTCCTTCGGAGCCATCGGCGGGTTCATTGCCGGCGACGAGATCGTCGTCGACTACATCAAGCACTTCTCGCGGCCCCTGATCTTCACCGCCAGCATGCCGCCGGCCATGATCGGAGCGGTGATGGCCACCCTGGACATCATGGAGACGGAGCCCGAGCACACTCAGCGCCTGCAGTACATCGCCCGGTACATGGTGAAGGAGTTCAAGGGGCTGGGCTTCAACATCGGCGGAGCCGAAACCCCGATCATTCCTCTGTTGATCGGCGACCAGGAAAAGACCTTCACCTTCTGGAAGGTCCTGTTCGAAAACGGGGTCTATGCCAACCCGATCATCAGCCCGGCGGTGCCGCCGGACCGGGGACTGATCCGGACATCCTACATGTCGATCCATAGCGACGAAGAGCTCGACCAGATCCTGGAAATCTGCAGGAAGGCAGGCAAGTTCGTCGGCATCATCTGAAGCGAGGAGCAGCCGCATGTCCGAAATCGAGAAGGTTCTTCCGCACCGGGAGCCGTTCTTGTTCGTCGACCGCCTGGAGAAGTGCGATGCAGAGGGGGTAGTCGGCTACCGGCGGTTCACGGACCAGGACTTCTTCTTCCGCGGGCACTTCCCGGGCTACCCCGTCGTGCCCGGAGTCATTCTCGTCGAGACCATGGCCCAGTGCGGAGGCGCCGGAGTTCGCTTGTCCGGAATCGTCAAGAACCAGGGAATCTTCGTGCTCGCCTCCGTGGAAAAGGTCAAGTTCCGGCAGCAGGTCCGCCCCGGCGACGAGGTGCGCCTGGTCATCAGGAACCTGCGGGTCTCGGAGAGGATGCTCCGGCAGTCCGGGCAGGCTTTCGTCGGTGAAGCCCTGGCCGCGGAAGCGGAGTGGCTCTGCATCGTGACCCCCGAGGGCTAGAGCTCCTCGATCTCCTCCAGCTCCTCGATCTCCTCCAGCTCCTCGATCTCCTCCAGTTCCGCGAGCTGCTCCGGTTCGGTCCCGGCCCGGGACGTCTGCGCCGCCGCCGTGTCCCCCCGGGAGTCGAGCCTACGATCCGGCCCCGGTGACGGTACCCGACGCGCGCCGGGGAGCTCCGTGCCCCGCAGCTCGTCGCCCTCCGCCGGGGACGGCCCCCCAGGAGAGCCCAGTTCCTCCAGGTCAGGACCGGCCAGCTCGAGGTCCTCGGGCTCTTCGTCGGGGCCGCCGGAGTGAACCGGCCCCACCAGAGCTCCGCCGAGCGGGTCGTCCGGGACAACCGACGCGAGCTCCGCAGCCCAGGCTTCCTGGTTTACCTGGTCGATCGACTCACCGTCGGCCCGGGCGGCGGCGCTGCCCACCCCGGAAGGCTCCCGGGCAGGCAGCTGTTCAGGGGCGGCCGACTTTCCGGCAGGCTCTTGCCCCGCGAGCTCTTCCCCGCCCGGCTCCACTCGGGGGAGACCCCGCCTCCGGTCACCCGTTTGGCTCGCGGTGATGGCGCCGGCCTCGCTCCCGCCGTCGTCGGCGCCCGCGATCAGCTCGTCGAACCAGGCGAAGGCTCCGACGAGCCCACCGGTCATCTCCCGCAGGTCCCTCGACACCTCGAGCACCGTCCGGATGGTCTCGTCGAGGCCGGCTACCCCGTCCTGGATCCGCCCGTGCGCCTGCGCCACGTTCTCCAGAGCCCGGAAGTTCTCCTCCAGCATCTGCCGGATCTTCTCGCTCTGATGAATGATCTCGCGGTAGCCCTTGGCCATTTCCATGGCCATGTGAACGTTCTTTTCCACGGCCCGGTTCGACTCGCGGATGAGCCCACCGACCTGGTCGGAGACGCTGCGGGTGACATCCGCCAGCTTGCGGACCTGCTGCGCCACCACCCCGAACCCTCTACCCGCCTCCCCCGCCTTGGTCGCCTCGATGGAAGCGTTCAGGGACAGCATGTTCGTCTTGTCGGCGATCCCGATGATCTGGGACACAGCCTGGGTGATGGTCCGGGAGGTTGCATGCAGGTCCTGGAGCTCCTTCAGGGCCCCGGTGATCTGTTGGTTGAACTCCCCGATGCGGGCGTCCACGTCCCCGGTCAGGCTCAGGATCTGGCGCTCCTTGACCATGACCTCGCTCTCCGCCGTCGCCCCCTCTTCGATGGAGGCCATGATCTGGCTGATGGACTGCACCTGCTTCTGGGCGCTGTCGACCAGACGGTTGGCCAGGATCAGGCTTTCGAGGTTGCGCGTCTCCAGCCGGGAGCGGCCGTCCTTCAGCCTCTCGGCCACCGTACCGTCTGAGGATTCCCGCCGGCGGAGCTCTCCCAGGGCCGCGGCACGCTCGCGCTCGGCGGACAAGCCCCTGGAGACCAGCACCCAACTCACGTAGGCGGCGACGGACAGGAAGACGCCGCTGGCCGACGACAGACCGCCGACCCCGGGATTGACCAACCGCAGAAGCAGGGCCGCTCCCGCGGCCAGGAAAGTCGCCAGGGCGGCAGCCCCCTGGGCCGGCCGGGTGCGGACGGCCAGAGCGGAAACCACGGCTCCGGCCGAAAGGGTGGCCAGGACCACTACGTTCTGGACGACGCGGTAGCGCAGAAGGACCTGGAGGTCCGCGACGAAGAAACCGACGACGCCGGCAAGCAGCGGCGACAGCGACAGGAGCGCAACCACCGGCCGGCTGAATACCTTCAGGGAGTCTCCCGCGAACAGGAGCAGCATGGCCCCGGAGGCCAGAAGGAGAAGGGAGTGCAGCTGCAGCGTGCGCACCAGCGAAAGGGCGTGGGACATGGGACTCCAGGCAACGAGCCCGAGGGCCGCTGCCAGGCAGAGCAGCGCCGCGAAGACCCAGTGCCGACTGCGCCGCAGGGCGAAGAGGCCGAGGCAGGCCGCGGCGAGCACCACCAGGAACACGGATAGAGCCCACTCGGCGAGTCCCCGAAGATTACCGACCGCGTAGACGCGCTCGGAAAACCCCAGCGGCCCTATCATCAGGGCGGAGGGCGAGTCGACCTCGACGACCGCCCGGAGCCAGACGGATCCCTCCCCTTGCACGCCCGCGGGCAGGGACCTTGCCTGGCCCGGCGGCGGGAAACGGGCAGGCAGCTCGACCGGCTGCCAGGGTCCTTCAGGAGGAGTATCGGCAGCCTCCGCTGCGTAGTCCCATTCCCAGCCCGCGATCGTGCCGGCCGGGGCCGCAAGGGCCGCCGCAGCGGAGCAGGCCATCAGCCCTAGAAGCGCGAGGATCCGTCCCCGTCCGCCTCTCGTTCTGAGCATTCTTGCGTGCCCTCTGTCCTCAGGCCCGGCGCTGCGAGGTCACAGATCCACGATCACGCCGCGACGGTACGAGTGGTACACCCGGGTCCGGTCGCCCTTGCCGCAGGCGATGATCATCTCCAGCCGCTCCTGGCCCGGGGCGATGAACGCCTCCACGGGCACGGACAGCTCCATCACCGTCACCCCGCCCTGCTCCCGGAGGGCATAGTCGAGCTCAACCGTATCCTGGAGCTCCCGGTGGCTGTGCCCGCTGCCGCGGTGCTGCTGGATCTCGACGCGGCTTCCCCGGACGAACCCGATGAAGATGTGAGCGCCGGTCATTCGGTTGGAGCCGAAGCCGATCCCGACCCAGCCTTCGGCTTTGGCCTCCACGGCCGCGAACAGGCGCGTGTCGGTCCGACTCAGATGCAGGGTGATGGTCTGAAAAGACTCCGACCAGCTGTACTCCCCCTCCTCCACCACGCCATCCGGGACCGCGGGCTGATCGGTAAGTCCCAGCGGTTGGGCCCCCCCCGCGACGGCGAGCGCCAGCAGCATCGGAATGATCAGAGCTACTTTCTTCATCCTGACTCCTCCTGAATGATCTCAGCATAGCACGAAACCCCGAGGGGCGGGCAGGCGCCAAGCTCAAAAACCTCACCGCAATATTGACAAATATGCCGCGATCCTGTAAAGGATATGCATGGTCGGCCGTATGGACGGACAGCAGATTTCCTCCCTGGCGCTCGCACTGATTATCGGCATCCTGGTCCTTAGGGACACGGAGCGAACCCCGGGAGGGTGAGGCCAAGGCGCAAGGCATCCGAAGCCGTCTTCCTTCCTGGAAGACGGCTTTTTTTGTGGCGCGCTCTGGGGTCTCGATGCGCGTTGGGGTCGGAAATCGATCCGCAAACCGTGAGGGAAGGGACGAGCGGATGAGGGTGAGTGGAGCGGAGCTGTTTGTGAAAGCCCTCCGGGAAGAGGGGGTCAGGCACCTGTTTGGCTTCCCCGGGGGAGTGGTGATCCCGGTGTTCGACGTGCTGTACTCGCACAAGGAAATCGAGGTCATCCTCGCCCGCCACGAACAGGGGGCGGTTCACGCGGCCGACGGATATGCCCGCTCCAGCGGGCGCACGGGGGTGTGCCTGGTCACGAGCGGTCCGGGGGCCACGAACACCGTGACCGGTCTGGCGACCGCCAACTTCGATTCGGTGCCGATCGTGTGCTTCACCGGACAGGTCTCCCGATCCATGATCGGCAACGACGCCTTCCAGGAAGCGGACATCGTAGGGATTTCCCGGCCGATCACCAAGCACAACTACCTGGTGCTCGAGCGGCGGGATTTGGGCCGGATCATCAAGGAGGCCTTCACCATTGCCTCAACGGGACGTCCCGGACCGGTGCTGGTGGATCTGCCGGTGGATGTGCTCAAGGAGAAGGGCGATTCCGACTACCCGAGGTCGGTCACCATTCGGGGCTACAACCCCACCACCGCGGGACACTCCGGCCAGATCAAGAGGGCGGCCCAGGCTCTGGCCAGGGCGCGGCAGCCGTTGTTCTACATCGGCGGCGGAGTGCACATCTCCGGGGCCGTCGAGGTCCTGCGGAGGGTGGTCGAAAAGACGCGGGTCCCCGTCGTGCACTCCCTGATGGGTACCGGGGCGATCCCTTCCGACGATCCCCTCTGCCTCGGGATGCTCGGCATGCACGGGACCTACGCAGCCAACATGGCGGTCACGCATTCGGACCTCCTGTTCGCCGTCGGGGTGCGCTTCGACGACCGGGCCACGGGAAATCTTTCGAAGTTCGCCCCGGGGGCGCGAATCATCCACGTGGATCAGGACCCCCTGGCGATCGCCCGCAACGTACCGGTCGAGATCCCGATCGTGGGGGACGCTCGCCTGGTCCTGGAGGCCATCGAGCCTCTGCTCGAGGCTCCGGCCATCGATGCCTGGCGGGTCCGGGTCGAAGCCTGGCGGGCCGAGCATCCGCTTGCCCCAGAGGCACCGGCCGAGGGTTCCCGCCTCGGGCCGCACCGGGTCATCCAGGCGATCAGCCGGGTGTTCCCCGACGCAATCGTCTGCACGGAGGTGGGCCAGAACCAGATGTGGGCCGCCCAATTCTTCACCTTCCGTCACCCCCGCAGCCTGCTGACCTCCGGCGGCCTGGGCACCATGGGCTACGGCTTTCCGGCGGCCATCGGCGCCCAGATCGCCAATCCCGAGCGCAGGGTCGTGGACATCGCCGGGGACGGCTCGATCCAGATGAACATCCAGGAACTGGCCACCGCGGTCGCCCAGAAGCTTCCCGTGATCGTGGCCATCCTCAACAACGGCTATCTGGGGATGGTCCGCCAGTGGCAGGAGTTGTTCTACGAACGCCGCTACTCCTCGACCTGTCTCACCACCGGAGCGGACTGTCCGCCCGACTGCCCGGGCCCGGGGGATCACTGCCCCATCTATCGCCCGGACTTCGTCCGCCTGGCCGAAGCCTACGGCGCCATGGGCCTGCGCGTGTGCCGGGAAGAAGAAATCGAGCCGGCCCTGCGCAAGGCAGCCGCCTGCACAGACCGCCCGGTGTTCATCGACTTCATCGTCGACCGGGAGTTCAACGTGTTTCCCATGGTCGCCCCGGGAGCCGGAATCGACACCATGATCCTGGGACCGGAAGGAGGCAGACCATGACCCACGTTCTCTCCCTGCTCGTGGAGAACCACCAGGGCGTACTGTCGCGAATCTCGGGCCTGTTTTCCGGACGGGGCTACAACCTGGAGAGCATAACGGCGGGAGTCACCACCGACCCGGGAATCACGCGCATCACCCTGGTCTGCGCCGGGGATGACGCCGTGATCGCCCAGATCAAGAAACAGCTCAACAAGCTGGTGGACGTGATCAAGGTCACGGACCTCGGCGGTGTAGCGTCCCTGCACCGGGAGCTGGCCCTGATCAAGGTTCAGGCCAGGCCGGCCCAGCGGGGGGAAATCCTCCAGGTGGCCGACGTGTTTCGGGCACGAGTCCTCGACGTGGGGCTGAACTGCATGGTTTTGGAGCTGGTGGGTTCCCCGGAGAAGATCGACGACTTCGCCGGGATCCTGCAGCCGTTCGGGATTCTGGAGATCGCCCGCAGCGGACTGGTGTCCGTGGAGCGGGGCAAGAAAAAGAAATAACCAGGCCAGGGGAAAAAAGGCGGAGGAAGGCAATGGAACGTATCTACATCTTCGACACGACCCTTCGCGACGGGGAGCAGTCTCCCGGCGCGTCCATGAGCGTGGAGCAGAAATTCGAGGTGGCGCTGCAGCTGGCGAGGCTGGGCGTGGATGTCATCGAGGCAGGCTTTCCCGTGTCCTCGCCGCAGCAGTTCGGCGGCTGCAGGCTGATCGCCGAGAAGGTCCAGGGCCCCGTGATCGCGGGACTGGCACGGGCCGTGGAAAGGGACCTGGAAAGGGCCTGCGAGGCCGTCGCCCCGGCCGAGCGCCCCCGGGTGCACACCTTCATCGCCAGCTCGCCGATCCACATGAAGCACAAGCTCAACAAGCAGCCCGAGCAGGTCCTCGAGATGGCCGCCTGGGCTGTGCGGTACGCCCGGGACCGGGTGGAGGAGGTGGAGTTCTCCCCGGAAGACGCCACCCGAAGCGAGCTGCCGTTCCTCTGCCGGCTGGTCGAGACGGTCATCGAGGCCGGAGCCCGGGTCATCAACATCCCGGACACGGTCGGGTACGCCGTGCCCGAGGAGTTCGGGGCCTTCGTGCGCAGGATCATGGAAGGGGTCCCGAACATCGACAAGGCCGTGCTCTCGGTGCACTGTCACAACGATCTTGGCCTGGGGGTGGCCAATTCCATCGCAGCGGTGCAAAACGGTGCACGGCAGGTCGAGGTCACGGTCAACGGCATCGGCGAGCGGGCGGGCAACGCCGCCCTGGAGGAGTTCGTCATGGCCCTCAATGTCCGCAAGGACCTCCTGCCCTTCACCACCGGAATCGACACCCGGCAGATCTACAACTCTTCCCGCATGCTGGCCAACGTCATCGGCTTCCCGATTCCCCGCAACAAGCCCGTGGTCGGGGAAAACGCCTTCGCCCATGAGTCCGGCATTCACCAGGACGGGGTCATCAAGCACCGGGCGACCTACGAGATCATGACCCCTGAAGCCGTGGGGCGCGACGCCAGCACCCTCGTGCTTGGGCGGCACTCCGGCAAGCACGGATTCCTCAAGCGCCTGGAGGAGCTCGGCCTCGTGCTGGGCAAAGAAAACCAGGACAAGGCCTACCAGCACTTTCTCGACCTGGCGGACAGGAAGAAGGAGGTGTACGACGATGACATCTTTGTCATCGTGCGCGACGAGATCGGCGAGCAGCTGAACACCTATACCTTGAGCTACTTCAACATCTACTCCGGCAACATGGCCGTACCCACGGCCACGGTGCGCATCGAATCCGGCTCCAAGCGCTACGAGGAGGCCGCCACCGGGGACGGCCCCGTGGACGCGGTGTTCAACGCCATCGACCGTGCCATCGGCGTGGCCACCAAGCTCCTGGAGTACACCGTCCACGCGGTCACGCCGGGCCGCGAAGCCCTGGGGGAGGTGTCGGTAACCGTCGAGATCGACGGGCGGCGCTTCATCGGCCGGGGAGCCTCCACGGACATCCTCGAGGCCAGCGCCCGGGCGTACCTGAACTCCATCAACCGCTACAAGACCGCGGCCAAGGAGACGGGGGGGCAAGAGTCCGGTCGCCACGAGCCCGGGGGGCAGCAGACGACTGGCGGGGAGTCCTTATGAAGCCGATCATGATCCTGGACACCACCCTGCGCGACGGAATGCAGGGCACGGGCATCAACTACTCTCTGGAGGACAAGATCCAGATTGCCCGGCAGCTGGACGGCTTTCGGATCGACTTCATCGAGGGAGGCTTCCCCCTGTCCAGCCGCAAGGAAGCCGAGTTTTTTCGCCGCATGAAGTCCGAAAGGCTCGAGCACGCCAGGATCGCCTCTTTCGGTTCGACCCGGCGGCCCAATCACGAGGCCGAGAAGGATCCCAACATCCGGGCTCTTCTGGAGGCCGAGACCGAGGCGGCGGTGGTCGTCGGCAAGGCCTGGACCGAGCACGTGCGCCAGGTTCTCAAGACGACCCTGGAGGAAAACCTGCGCATGGTCCACGACTCGGTGGCCACCCTCAAGCGCCGGGGGCTCACGGTGATCTTCGACCTCGAGCACTTCTTCCAGGGCTACAACGACGATCCCGCCTACGCCCTCAAGGTGCTGGAGGCGGGCACCGACGCGGG